>Ga0065711_1048303_pt1 | contig 11882 bp, 14 predicted proteins | sample Hoacrofraction12_FD_59098 | JGI IMG/M metagenome (GOLD analysis project Ga0065711, IMG submission 59098) | Hoatzin crop microbial communities from Cojedes, Venezuela - Epithelial fraction 12 v2 (version 2) | ecosystem: Host-associated > Birds > Digestive system > Esophagus > Crop | place... | reverse complement strand
AGCATAGGAAGTTCCATCTGAACGTGAGGAAGAATTTCTTCCCTCTGAGGGTGATGGAGCACTGGAACAGGCTGCCCAGGGAGGTTGTGGAGTCTCCTTCTCTGGAGATATTCAAGACCTGCCCGGACAAGGTCCTCTACAGCCTACTGTAGGTGACCCTGCTTCGGCAGGAGGGTTGGACTAGATGACCCACAGAGGTCCCTTCCAACCCTTACCATTCTGTGATTCATGAGCAGAAAGGAAAGTGCACAGAGATATGCAAGCTGCTACCTCTTCCCTTTGAAGTCATCTTCTGTTTCCAGGGCACCTAGAAAATCCCACTAATTGGGAATCAGTCCCCACGTAAATGAGGCTTCAGCAAGAGCTGGGAAATGGGAATAATTTAAATGTGTGAATTTGCAAACCTGGCTGGAAGGAGCAGGAGGCAAGCCAACCGCAGCCTCTCCCACCAAGGCAGGAATTGCTTCCTTCCTCCCAGAGTGGTCTTCAGGGCACAGAAAACGGGAAGAGAAACCAGCATCTCTCCTTTTGCCTCTGACCCCCTTCATCAGCGAAGAAATCCCCTCTGATGCTGCGAGGGCTGCACCGGGTTTCCACACCCAAACGCTGCCGCAGCGGCTGCCCCGCGGCCGCGGGGGGAGGTGGGATGCAAAGCATTGCTAACCTGCACCCACAACTCATCATCAGAGTGGATTCCTGACAAAGTAACCACGAAAAGGCAAAGCCGATCGCCGTTTATGGCCAGCGAAAGGCCACTGCCCCGCGGCAGACAGGGCAACTCACCATGGGTACACCGTGTAGTCGATCTCCCGCGAGGGCGGCCGGCTGCTGGGGGGCTGCAAAGAGAGCGTGGCTTATTACCGCGGAGCCAGCGTCTCGTCAGGCTGCAGACCACGCGCGAGGTGCTCCTCTCCACGGGAGGGCTTGCGTCTGCCGAGCCGTCGCTGAATTATTGGCTTCGGCGGTGGAGGGCAGTGTTGGAGCTCAGCATTTCTCTCCCAGCCTCCCAGCTGTGATAAGCGCGCTGCATTTTTTCATTTAGTTGAATGTTTTTTAATTGGGAAGCAGCTGACAGCATTGCACAAGATTGTAAAAAACCCCAAAAGTGCAGTTTTCCTGTACTGTGGCTGATCTCAAGCGCTCTGCTCCTGAGCCAGCACCGCGGAGGAGGAATGGGGTCCGGACCCGGTCACGCCAACCCAGCCTTGGGAACAGGGCCCAGACCAACCTGACCAGACATTTGCAGCCATGGGAGGATGCACCCAATTCCTCACTAGTTCACCCACAGTAAAATGGCTCATTCAAGGTCTGGGGACTTACTGAAGAAGCAAGGTCTCAAGCAGCAGGCTTAGAAGAGTGACAGGCACGGCCGGAGCGGCACCTCCCATGACAGCCCCAGCGCCCGTCCCCACATTCCCACAGCACCCAGTGTGCCCCCAGCTCCATCTCTGCTTTGGCACTCACCCTCGCATCAACCGGGCAGGGCTTTACCGACGAGCTGGGAAAATAACCCGACTTCTTCGTCTGCAGCAGCCGCCCCTGCAAAGCCAAGCCGGGTATCAGACTGGGACATGCAACGTTACTGCTGCACAGGGATGGGGACGGTCACCGCTGCAGCTCCCGGGCTCCGGGAGATCCCACAGATAAAAGGGATGATGCAGAAGTCACTGGTTTAAAGCTGCCTGGGAGTTTCCCAAAGGGAATCGCTCTCACCTCCCACCACGACGAGTCGGGGTCCCCCCGCAGCAGCTCAATCACGTCCCCAATTTGAAACGTCAGCACCGGCTTCCCCGGGGGGGCTGGGTTTCCGTGGTAATTCTGAACCGCCACCATTTTAGGACCTGGAACAGATGCAAAACAGTTTCATCACCTAGACCCTGCTAAAAAGACGCAAAACAAACATACCCCTCCTGAAGCCTGTTGTTCCTCATCCTGTGAACGACAACTGCAGTGGCAGGCAGGATTTGGGGGCAGAAAGCAGAAGGAATGGTGCCCACAGAGAATGGTCTTGGCTCCTGCAGTTATGTGGATGGCTGAGTCCACTGAGCAAAAATAAATTCATGCAGGACAGAGCCAAGCCAAAGCTCTGACTCCCAGCCCTGGACTTGAACCTCGCCGTGGCAGACAGGCTCTCGTTCGGCGATGCCTGGCTGGCACCAAACCCCGCCGGGCTCAGTGGTGACACCCGCGACTGCCAAAGGGACCAGAGAACTCCTGGCTTCCACTGAATTCCAGCCAGAGCTGGCACCCAAACGCCCCTGAAGCTCGCAGCCAAAGTCCAGTAGTCTTGCAAACATCTGCACATTAAATAAGCCTCCCCAACTGCACTAAAACCACAGTGTTTATCTTCAAAATGCTTCCCCACCTCTGCCTCTCCCCACCCAGCGAGAGCACTCTGTGCTTTCTTTTTTTAACCACCGATTCGATTCAGGTTTCTTTTTGCCAGGCTTGGCTCTCCTTTCATCCGAAAAAGCAGAAAAACAAATTGTTCCTTCTCCTTCACGCCAGAGCACGGGTAGGGCAGGCCCAGCACTCTGCCAAGGCTAGTTTTGAGCAAAGGAAAATACAAAAATACCGTGGTAACCATCGTGACCAATGGCCCCATCAGAGGGCAGCGCCTGGAGCCCCGCGTCCCTGCAGCACAGGGGACACGCGCCGGCAGGACGCTGCTCCCCATCGGCAGCAACCCTCCCTGCCACCACGCGCCTGGTCTGCTTCGAGGGACCATCTGGCACCAGGGAATTCGCCAGGCTCTCCTCGGTTACCGGTGCAACGTGCCAAAGCTTTACCCTCCTGGCAGAGCAGACCCAGGGACACGAATGCACCCAAGGGTGCTGGAGGCTGCAGCGGGCAAGGGCTGAGCCCAGCGAGGAGCCGGGTCCTGCTGCAGGAGACCCAACCTCCTGCTTTGGGGAGCAGGGACAGGAGAGAGCTCAGAGCCCCAGCTCTTGCTGTGAGGGCAGCACAGGACTCTTCTGCAGCTACCAATGCTCGTTTCTGGTTTTTGGAAGGCGCTTCCCCCTCCCACATGCTCAGTGGTGGGGACGCCTGCAGCCACAATGAAGATGCTGTCTCTACTTGCCCTCCTGTAATACAGTCATGCCCTTACCAGGTCCAGCACTCAGCGAATCCTGCAAAGAGAGAGGAAAATGTCTCCATGAGGACACACCGGTCTCGGCTCCCTCCATGAGCACCCACCTGAAGCCACCCAGACAAGAAACCCTCTCGTGAAACCTCCCTGGCACCTGGTGCTCATCCCAGCTGGGTGCTGGCACCTCCCAAGGGTCATGCTGCTGCACAAACTGGGCCAGTTTTAGGCTGGAGGAGAGGTCATCGGTCTCCAGTCCTTCCCCCCAGGTTAGCGGGACCCCCATGAGGCCGGTGCTGGCTCTTCCCACCAGCTGCCCACCCCTAGACGGGCAAGGACGCAGGCTCTGCTGAAGGCAGAGGGGAATGGGGGAAAAGGGCCATCAAAAGACGTACCTGGTCTGCTGAAGAACCTGCAGGAGAAATGTTGAAATAAGTGGTTAATTTAACAGGCAACAAACCCCATTTTCTGTTTCTTTTGATGCCGTGACTATCAATAAACCGGCATCTGTGCTCGAACTTGATGGAGGAAGCACAAAGCAGAGGCTGGGCTCACTCCAGTCATCGCTCTGCTCCGGGTGGGCAAGACCTGGGGAGGGACTGGAGCCCGACAAGGATGTTTTCTGACTTGCACAAGGTTCTGTAATCCTGTTTCTTAGACCCTCCACTCTGCACCCAAACCATCCCCAAAGCCACCTCGTGACAGTCCCCTGCACCGAGCACTGCCAGGGCTCTGATCTGGGTGAGCAGGGGCGTGTCACAGGTTCTCCCAATTTACACCAAGGACACAAATTTTTGCTGTGCTACGGGGTATTTGGGATGCGGAGAGAGGCCTCTCCTTCTCACTAGAAACACAATCCCTGTCATGGACCCTCCTGCTTTCACAAACCAACACCTTCTGATGAAGATCTCAGCATCCCTCTTCAGCCCCACGTGGTTCACAGAGCCACACACGGGATTCAGCTCTTTGCTTGGGGGGGGTGTTGGTTTGTCTGTTTGTTTTTTAAACCACGAGCCATTGTGAATTACGGCCCTGGGCGGTGGGTGGGAGCACATACGTATTTTGCTATGCATTAACAAACACCAGTGCTTCACAGCGCGAATCTTTCAGACCATTCCCATGCATTCACCTCCTTGGCACAAGCTGCTCACGATGTGCGAAAACTCACCGATCTTGCAGGGAGGAATGACCTCCAAGCACTCCTTATGGGCACCCGCTCCACATTTGGGGCACAGATAGCCCTGGTAGAAGGTTCCTCTGTGCAAAACAGAAGTCAGAAAGTCCTAAATCAGCCCCAGCTTTGAGATTTTCTTTCCATGTTTTAACGCAGATGCAGAAAAGCTGGATGGATGTGGCTCACCTCAGGAACATCCTGCAGGCTTTGCAGTTGGTAGTCTTTTCAAATGTGTACATCTGAAAGCTATGGTGATTTGCATTGGCTTTCTCTGGCTTTATGTTGGACCTAAGAGAAAGGACCTGGGGGTTATCAACCTGTCCCTGAGAGTCATGCTGCACTCGTGACCCGTCACAGCAGCTGCTGTTTGCATTTCAGTCAAAGTTTGGAAACCACAAGGACAGATATGCAATCAAGTGTGAAAGCAGACTCAGGGCCTGCCTGTGCAGAGAGGATTCTGCTCATCAACCTTGCCCTGGGACAACATTCACATATTTGGCCCTTGCCTGAGTCAATCAACAGCCCAGACCCACCAGCGTGGAGCCAACCCCTGCTTTGCCCAGGACCAGCTCCTCGCAGCAGCAGCCCTTCTCCCGCAATGCCTTCCTCCAGCCCCAGCCTGGTGCCTCATGCGTGGCCTGACACCACGGCACGGTGTTATTTCAGACAGGCATCACCCGTGCATTGGTGCAGATGTGCAGGGTAGATGATTTTGTGCTGGACCCAAGCTCCCTTTGCACAGGGACCCATCCAGCAAGCCCACGTGAGTGTCTCCATCACAGGCTTTGCCATCGGAGCTGGTGTCCAGTGAGCTGCTGGTCCAAGATGCTGTCCCCCCACGCGTGGTGACTGCACACCAGGGTCTGAGCGGCTGCTCGTGCTCACATGGCCATTTCAAACTGCTCCATCCACTTCCTCTTCATCTCCTCCGTCTTGCAGAAGAACTGGAAGCCCTGCTTCCCCTGAAGGTGAATTAGGTAGAAGCCGTATGACCACTGCAAGAGAGAATGAGAGCGCTGGTCAGACTGCTGTGCTCCCAACAGCTGAGAAGCAAAACGCACCGCGCTTTATTCACGCATCTTAATAACTGCTCTGAGTGCCTGCCCCTGTCCCTGCTTCTGCAGGACTGCTGAACCTCGGCAAAGGTAACAGCAGGGAAGGAGGAAGAAGAGCTCCCTGTTTCTCTAACACATCACAACTAATGATGCCTGAATCAGCTCGGCACTGTGCACTAGGGCCAGATAGGATTATATGGTGGCAGATGAGAGAACCCAGATTTTTCTGCTCCAGTGGGTCCTCCCCAGTCATTATATCTCTCCCTGACAGCAACTGACAGCCCAGGAGGAGCATCTGACCTGCCCACTGCACATATGCTCTGCCTGTCTCATTACAACACTGCACAGAAAAACACGAGAGAAAATTGTGTGCTCTGCTTACCATTTTTCCATGAGACTGGAAAGCATAGGAGAGCAAAGTAGAAATATATTTCATTAAAACACAAAGCTAGGAGCATTTCTTCAGCATCCAAGTGGCAAAATTTGCTGTTCTAACCCAAATGTCACTTACCCATCTGTACAATGCTTCTTCCCATTTCATGTAAGTGGATTAAGCTAATGGGTCTCTGCTAAACCAATAGCTGGGATGTCTTCCTTCACGGCTGCAGACTAAGCCTCAAACCACCGTCAAAATGATGGTCCCTCAGTGGCAACCGTGCCTCAAGAGTCGATTCTGGCAGGCTGGACTGCAATGCTCACGCTGCCCTTCCCGGCTCCTCCACCCCACGACTCGTGGGAGCGAGAGCATCCAGACGGACCTTCCCTCCCTGCCCTCCTCTCCGCCCCGCTGCCGGTCCCTCGCTGCTGGCCAGCCAGAAAGCAGGGAGCAGCTTCCTCTCCCCTACCTCCAATCATCCCAGCCTCTTCAGGGCGGTTTTGCACAGAGGGAGGCCAAGGATCAAGCCCAGCCCCACGTTAATAAACACTTCCCAAGTCTCTGTAAGGCTGCCCTGAAAGCTGAGCATTTATTTGCCAGCTTTTTGCAAGCTCTGTTTCTATTTTAAAAGGCTGATGGGAGCGTACTACCCAAGGGCTGGCCCAAACAGCTCCAAACTGCTCTGTAGCAGCGCTAACCCCCGGTCCACCTACCTTCTTAATGTCCTTGTTGTTCATAGGGTCGTCTGTCATCTTGTGGAAGAGCAGCTCAATAATTTCTTTCAGCTCATAATTGTATCCTTTCCTTTTGCAGACGATCACCACTTTATCGAATAAAAATAAATACCTGCCCAAAGAAAGCAAATGAACAAGCAACCCAGTCAAACATCTCATTAAAGTCCCCATTCAAGGGGAATCATTTGGAAACTCTGCAGAGCTTCCCAGCCAGCACGGCTCAAGGCTCCAACCGTGCTGTAATTTCACATCGGTGGTGATTTCTGTCAGTGCAACTCCAGGCAATCACTGAATAAATGAGGACAAGGGGATATACCACAAGAAGGCATATTTCGTTTGGGAAAACGTCTGAGCGCCGCTGCTCACTCACCTGTCCTGCTTGGTGTGGTTGACTATGGAGCGGACCTTCAGCTCGCCGTCGATCTTCGGCCTCCCAAACTCCTCCAGCTTCACTTGCTGCAGAAAGGAAAGCCGGGCTGAGATCTGCAGCTGGGGCTGGGACAATGCTTCGGAGAGGTGGAACCCCAAACCTGCCTGGATCGCATGGTGTGCCGGAGGCATCACCCCCAGCCCTGCCTCGAGCTGCTGAAGCTCCTGGGAACAGCATCGCCTTCACCAAGGCATGGCCCTGGCATCAGGAATGGGACCACGGGAGACCCCCGGAGCTCCAGCATCAGCATCCCAGGGCAAGGCTCAGGAGTCACAGCATTTCTGCAAGGTTTGGGATCCAGAAAGCAAACCTTCCCCCAAACAATCTGCATTTCCAGGGGTTTCTACAAAACCAGAACCAGGGCTCTTGTCTTTTTGGTTCATCCTGAAGCAAGACTGGAGATTTTAGGGGGCCTGGCACCTGACCCCAGGGTTCAGTCAGTTTGTCTTTCAGCCCAAACGCCCTTGCAAACATTGCTTGGTGCAGCACGGCCACCGAGTCATGGGAATCGGTCCCCTTAACAGATCTTACAGGAAAAAAATTATTGTGAAGCATCACCGCTGGTCAGGAAAATAAATATTTCACACAGCTGTGTGTATAGTCCGTAATTATTTCCTTGCCATGCCACGTGGGCTCTGTATACATAACACCAACCACTCCACAGCATCCCGCCCGGCGCAACAAAAGGAAACACCGAGTAGAACATGCGTGGGATTGATCTGCAGACAGGAGTGACTGCTTTGCTAACATCTCCTCTCCCGCATGTCAGACCTGCTCTCTGGCTGCTGGCAAGGAGGAGAAGTGGCTGCCTAATGTCCCCATTTACATTCCCATTTCTACTGATCGTTTGCACAGATCAGGATTATCATGACTGCTTCAATCAAAATCCATAAGCCACAATGGTCCATATCCCACCACAGAATTTTTGCAGGTTTCTCTTGAAAATTGAGGGTTTTGTCTCTGTCTGTTCAATAACCATCAGTTAAAAGTTCATTGTTTTCAAATGAAGTCAAGTCTTAAAGCCCCCAAATCCAGGACCCCCCCGGGAAGCACTTGGGGTGGGCATCTCCCTCCACCAGCCCTTCTGAAGATCTCAGGTGTCAGCCCCCAGATCGCATTCCCCCAGCGCAAAGCCTGACAGCAGAGCAGCTGCGCCCACCGCTGACCAGCCCTCCCCTCAAACCCCCCGGCAAATGGGGGAAAAAGCTCGTTAGCTTGAAGCTCTGCCACTGAACATCAAATTAATGGGCTTGTTCGGGGCTAGAGTGAGTGATGGGTTGCGCAGGATGGGCTGATGCACAGTAATGGCACCAAGTGTTTGCTGCCTCTGGAGTCTGGAGGATGAGATACGAGATTCTCCTTAAAATATCTGGTTGAGATTTTTGGGATTAGGCGCATATTGTATGTGCCTTTCTCCTCCAAATGGGCCTTGGGACACTTTCAGTTGTTCTGAACTCTTACCAGCAAAAGAAAACCCACTTTAATTGGCAGACAGAGAGCTGATTTGAGGAATTCTTGGGTCCCCCTATACTAATAACATGAGAAAAAGCTGGAGACACATTTTCAGTGTAACACCACCCAGAGAAATCACTCTCCATCACAGCCAAATCAGTTCTGTAATGTAGCAACCACTTCTGGACCGTCAGCAAAAACACTGTCAACGTCCCCTGAACACACAGGGACCTTTCTCAGGTAGCACATCAAATTCACTAGCAGACACACAGAAAAAGCAAATATATTAATAATAATAATCAAATTAAAGTAGGGAACAAGAGGATTTTCCAACTTACCAGATTTTCTATAGAGCTCTGAAATTCACTTATTTTCTTTAAAGTCTCTTTGTCCCTCTTTACTTCATTTATGTACATGGCCAAGTCCTTAAAAGAAAGGAGAATACTGATTTTTATTTTCCAGATGAAACTGGTACCTTACCAAAGCAGAAAATACACGGCCCCTGCTCCCGAAGCCGCACTCCCCTCCATCCCCAGGACTCAGACCAGGAGCCCGGTCCACGGAGCACAGGATTTTCGTGCTCGCACTGCTGAACCAGGCAGGTGCTGCATTTTTTATCCTTTCCCAGAAGAGGGCAACGCATGAACCCAGTGCAGCACAGCAAACCCGACCCGTGGCTTCTACCTGGCGAGAGCCGGGGCGAGCAGCCAGGCACTCCCGCCTCGGCAGCAACCTTCCCTCCCAGCTCTCCTCACCATAATTCCCTTCTTACCCCCGAGATAAAAAAGCTGCGAGCCAGTCTCTGCTGTCAAAACATCCATGTCTGTAAAATAACCGCCCTGGACACCCGGCTGCACGGTAGCTGTGAACAGCACTTGACCTGGCTCTGCCCCGCTTGCTTCCAGCTGACCTCCCTGGGTGCTCCGGATGCACCCGAGCTGGTGCCAGCGCTGGGATGCCCTCACTCCGTCCTTCCTGGGGACACCCCGCGAGAGCATCCCCATCTCCAGCACCTCTGGGCTTCCGACATCTCCCACCACACAAAGGCTGTGTTGCAAAATAGGGAGATACTTGATGGAGCTTGTTCTGCCCGGAAAAATTCCTCGCTTACCCAAATTTTGACCGATCAAAGAGAAAGAACCCCATTCCTTCCACTAAAACAACTTCTTGCACCCTTTGGAGCGTACTTTGTGTGCCTGTTTGCTTCTTGTCTGCTCCCCGCCTCCTTGTCCTCAACAACAGCTCCTGTCAACTTGTATTAAATCTGAACATGGGGTTTTTTAAGACATCCCCTGCGGGTCAGACCTTCCTCAGCTTCCCTACGTAAGAAGGGTTAAGCACAGATGATAATCACAAATCTACGTGACAATACTTGTAACATCACAAAATACCCCACCGGACCGGTGGCAGGGACGGTTACGAAGAACGACAAAACCAGAAGCCTTATGAAGCAGCATCCTCCATCGCGCCTGAGCACGGAGCCCAGCTCCCTCCTGCTGAACAGCCCAGCTCCCACACGAAGGGGAAACACGGCCCCACGACCGACTGTGACGTGAACCAGCGACAGCAACGGGCAAACTGGGGCTGCGGGATTTAACTGGGAACCTGCCTTGCCCTCACCATCAGCTGGGTCTCAGCTCTGCGCGCTCAGGTTGAGGGTCAGTATCTGCCCCAAATACCCCTGCGTGCAATTTTTTGGTGCAGATCCTGCCCCTGCTTTGTGCAAACAACTACCGTGCAAAATCAAAGGGAGGTGAATCCCTGCAGGATTCACCTGCAGCTCTGGCTGTAGATATCCACCCCCCCCGCACGGCTCTGGCCCCAGACAGCAGCAACGTCCGCCGCCCACCGGCATGGCAGACAGAAAGGCTGGACTCGAGATGAAAAACATTGCTTGTAAGTTAAGTCTTGGTTTACAGATCAATTAAAACCAAGCTGCATGGCTTCCTATGCCCCTGCCGAGGCCAGCGCAGTCTGAACTGCGCTCTCCTGGCGACGGGGCGATGGAACAGAGAAACCTCACTGATGGCTACCGGCGTCTTCCTGCAGAAAACACTGAGTTTGCAGCAGGGACAGAGCATATATACATTTATTTATTAGCAGTGGTATTGGTGGGTGCCTTATTATGAGGCCATAAGCAGGGTTTAATGACTGTCACCAGGTTTAGTGCTCGTTTGAGGCCATGGCCACGCACTGTGCAGCAGCGGGCTGCAAATGCAGCGTCCTTCAAACAACCTTAACTTTAAAGCGACCTACATATCAGCTCTGGATCCCCGGGCTTGCAGGGACAGTGGCTGAAAAGGTCACCCAACTTACATAAGTTCTGGGACCCGCAGCGTCGTTACAAAAGCTGCGGCTCAGAGGCAGAAAACAAAGTGACCTGACAACGTGGGAGCAAGCCCAGGGATGAATCCTGCAATGCTCTCCAGAGAGAAACCTGGATTTAACGATCATCCTCGAGTCAGATCCAGCTGGCGACGACCCCACTGTGTGAGTGTGGGGGGCAAGGAACTTATCCAAGTCAGAAAACTTGGGTGTTTCAGCTGAAAGCTCAAAAAAACTTTAAACAAAGCAAAATTTTGACACCAGAATACTTCATATGTGGAAAGAGCATTTTCTCCTTAATAAAAAAAAATACTTGGATAAAAGGAACCCATCCAGTGCCCGGATAACAGCACGCAGGCACTGCTCCACAAACACAGGCACGGGCTCCCATTTCTGCAGCACTCCCCAGGTTGCCGATACGGCTGGAGTTCTTCCAGATCCCTCGAGCGAAAACAAGAGCCGAATCTGGCACGGCCTCTTTACACACAATAGCAATTAGCGAAAAGTCGTAACTTGTCAACAAATACCAGCTTCCCCAGCTGCTTTAGGAGGACGATACCAGCGATGCCTATGGACCTGCTGCGAAGAAATCACATCAAACGGCAATAATACACACGTGCACGTGCCAAAGGAGGAGATGCTGCCTTCCCTCGGGCTGTGGGATGGTTTTTCTAAGTTTTTGTTGTACAGAAGCAGGGGGGTCCTGTGCTCTGTTGCGCCCCGAGCCCAGCGCAGCCCCACTGCCGCTCTCCCCTCCCGTACCTGCATCGCCTCCAGAGCCTCCTTCAGCTGTTGCTTCTCTGGTCGGTCTGATGAGTGGCTCAGCAGCTCCTGGGGAAAAAAAAAAAAATATATATATATATATATATGTATATAAACAAAGAGTTTGGGTACGTTAGGAAAGCTGCCCACACCCTGCCTGCAGCGGGCAGGCTACGACCCGTGGGCAGCGGCTGCCAGGGTGGTGGCAGGGACGCCGGGGCGGGCGGCTGCAGCCGTAGGACGGGGAAGACGCCAAGTGGCTGGTGCTCGAGAGATCCGTTACACGGAGTTGACGGGAGGAATTTCACACATAATCAGATTATATGCAAGCTTATTTTATATTCATTAACTGCCTCTCGTTGCTAACAAGTGCAGAATTACCCTGGGTCACCGTACTTTAAGAGACGGCACAAATATTATGTCGTGTTAAGTGGATCTAGTAATTATTATGTTTGAAGGGGGAACAAAAAAAAAAAAAAAAAATCC
>Ga0065711_1048302_pt1 | contig 11882 bp, 6 predicted proteins | sample Hoacrofraction12_FD_59098 | JGI IMG/M metagenome (GOLD analysis project Ga0065711, IMG submission 59098) | Hoatzin crop microbial communities from Cojedes, Venezuela - Epithelial fraction 12 v2 (version 2) | ecosystem: Host-associated > Birds > Digestive system > Esophagus > Crop | place... | reverse complement strand
CCGCGAGCATCCCCCGCAACCCCCCCCCCGCCGCTCCCGAGCATCCCTTTCATCCCCCGCATCCCTCGTGTCCCGCCCCTCGGCACCCCGTGGGTGTCCCGGGGTCCCCGTGGGGCTGTACCCCTCCTCGGGCTGCGGCACAGAAACCTCCCGTGCCTCAGATCCCCCCCAGCCTGCCTGGGCGAGCTCCTGCGTGGGCGTGCGGGGGGGAGGGAAGCGGGAGAGGTGCGGTGACTAAAAACCGCTGCCCCTGGGACACGCGGGTCCGGAACCCGAGCCTGGATGTGGGGGACAGCGGCCGTTCCCCTGCCCCGGGGTGATGCCCTTGTTAGGTTTTGGGAGGAAGGAGGTCAAGGCCTCCTCGCTTGCCCTGTGGGCCCTGGGGTCACTGTGGAGTCCTGGGGTGACAAAAAGCTGCCCATTCCTGCTGGGTGTGTGTGGGGACCACACAAAGCCCGGCACCCGCTTGCCCCTGCCCTTTCTTTCTCCTCTCTTTTCCTTTTCTTTTATTCTTGGCTGCTTACCCTGAGGCTGTGAGTGGGTTTCACTACTGCTGCTCAGAACACAGGAGCTGTGGTTCGCTCCGGGTCGCTACGTTGCAGAAATCCCACTGCGAGGGCTCAGTCCCCGAGTGGCCGTGGCTGTGCCCGGCACAATGGGTGTCCAGGAGTGGAATTTCTCAGCCTGCCGTGAAGCTGCGCTGTAATCTCTGCCAGGACGCCAGGTCCGCGTGCGATTGCTTAAATCCGTCATGGTCCTTAAAATTGACATTAAAGACAAATATTGTGAATTGCAAAGAAAAGAACCGGCTGCCTAAAATCCTTCCTATTTATATAAAAACGTGCAAAAATGCTGTCATTTCCCTAAGCTGGCCTTTGTTCAGATGTTTTTGCAAATGTGATTCAGATAAACACTTCCAAGTAATAACAAACTTTAAAGATAAGAGTGAAGCTCAGCAGTGACTCATTTGAACAAGCTTCAGCTACAGGCAGCCTCAGCCATCAAATAGCCTCTGCAAAGACTTTAGATCCAGAACATAACACAGCGTAAAGCCGCTGAGCCCCTGAGCTTGGGCTGTGGTAGGGATGAATAGTATCACAGTACCAAGTGGGTTTACAGGGGATTTTGGTGACACATCCTTGTCACCTTGATTCATGCCACCCAAATAATTCATGAACAACAAACAGTGCAGTCTCTTTCAGGGCAGAGTGCTCCCCTACCAGCGTTCTGCCATGATGAGGATGAGAATACCTGTTGTGATGGTTATTTGATGGGGTGGAACATAATAAAATATCCCTGACAGCTTTGCTAAGGCAGGCGACAGCTTTGGCTTTCTTGCATGAGCAGCCCTCCGCGCGCGCACGCCTCGGTGCTCAGGACAGGGGGAGCTGAGCGCTGTGAGCCCCGTCCGCAAGTGCAAGCAGGAGATTCTCCTTTCTGGAGAGATGGGGAAATTGTGGCTCTTTTTTCTTTGCTTGCAGAACTTGTGACATTCATTTCCAATCTTTCAAGCAATCTTAAGAGCAGCTCCTTCTTCAAATGAAAGCCAGGAGCCTGACAGGGACGGGAATCGAGGAGCTTTTGAAAACAGCCACCAGCTTTCTGCTGAAGCGGTGGAGGCTGGCAAGAAGGGTGTGAAGCTGTGGCTGTGGGGGGCAAAGGAAGCAAAAGCTGCCATGGGGCTCAGGAGCTTTTCTAGCGTGAAGCTGGTGGCACATCTGGGGGGATGCTGAGAGCACATCTGGGGAGGGACACACCTGGGGAGGATGCCCACCTGCAGAGCGCAGGTTGGGTGGGAGCAGCCTGCAGCTGGGAAGTCCATCCCCGGGGAATGTTGCTCTTTTTGTTTCCTGAAAGGTGCACACGCACTGCGTTTCCAGTGTTTCCCTGTTCAAATGTGCCGATTTGATGAAGGGGTGGGGGAGCGTTCAGCCTTGCAAATGATCGTTAATGCCAGTTGTGTGTTTGCACTTGGGGGATTATGTTAATCATGCTACAAATGATGCTTTGAGTCATGTCTAGAGGTTAATTAACACGCCTTTCTTCTCTTAAGAGGGCCTTCATGTCTGCTTAGAGTTGCTGGCTTTTTTCTGCTTCCTTTCATAATTACTTTGCAGCTCTCTAATATTGTGGGTGCCTTTAATTTAACCCTGTCAGTGCTCAGGCTGCTGGGGCTTTGCACCGCGCTCAGCGTCACGATGGTGATTTGATGGGGAAGCATATAATAAAATATCCCCGATGCCTGGAGCTGTTGTGGCCAGGCTGTCCTTGCAGGAGCTGATAGAAAAGGGAGAGGGTCTATCTGGAGCCAGGTGAGGAGAGGATGGTGATGGGGCCACAGCCGGTTTATGAGCAGGGGCCCTTACACAGACAATTAATGGAAAAGACGATCCCGTGTGAGAGGACTTGGAGCTGTGAGGGCCGGAGAGGGGCACCCCGAGGGGCGCGGGCACTGTGGGGAGAGGGGGTTGCTACTGGGAGGCCAACTGGTAGAGCTGGGAAAAACAGGTGAGCTTTTCAGCTCTGAGCTGCTTCATCGCATCACACTGCTTTTCTTTTTTTTTGGTGCCAGATCGCTGTGTGCGTGCAAAATAATGCTTTATCTTGAGCTTATTTATTTTCTCTTTCAGTAGGAGCATTTGGCTCATGGGTTCCTGTCTCAGTGCTGCACTTCAGAAGCTAGTGCTGCTTCATTTCAAATTTCTATTTTTATTTTTCCAGATAGTATCCAGTTATTTTCAGGCTTTGCCAAGCATGTAATCTAAAATAACAAAGAAGCTGATCAGCCCGTGGTATTCAGGTTAAAACCCACACGGACCACTTGCCTATGAAGTCAGTGATGCCCTGCTGGCACAAAATAACCCACTCAGGACAGGGGTGAAGGCTTTGCACCGCCCCAGGAGTTCCCCGAGTGCGTCTTTCCTGTTTTTTTCCCCATAGCAGGACTTGGAAAAGATTTGGCAAAGCTTAGCGAAAAAGCACAGTAAACCTCCTTACCCTTCTATTAGAAAACCCTGAAAGGTTTCCTAAACCTTCACTGCTGGTTTCTCGCTGTGTCAGTTCAGCACTGGGTTTCCGATGTAATCTGAGGTTTCCCCATTGGGGTCCAATTTCCAGAGCTACACAGCTCTGTTCCTAGTGAAAAAGCACGTAGGGTGCTTGTGCAGGTGGGAAGATACTTGGAAAATCTGTTGCTCTTCTTCTAGCACAGGCTCTGCCACAAGGGCAGGGCGAGCGTTTTGGGAGCTCCCAGTTTGTGACATGACCCAAGCAGGGAGCCATATCCGAGGCTGCTCTTGGGCAGAGTCTGCTCTGCCTCTGGGGGCCGTGTATCAGGCCAGCGTGTTATTTGGGATTATCAGCAAATCAACATTTAGCTCCTCATCCTGAGAACTTCCCAAGGGAGCAGACCCTTCCTGGCTCACTCTGTCTACCAGTCAGTTTGACTTTTAATGGCACTTGCATAACCTTGGCAAGAGGTGTAACTGCTCAGCAATTCTTGAAATCAGTGTCTTCCTCTCTATGCGGGTTACTTTGCAGTAGACTTTCTCTCCTTTCATTAGCCACCTAGAGTTTTTTGACCTACATTAATAGAACAGCAAAAACCCGCAGTTGGGGAAACCTGTAATTCCTGGGCTTTGGTCCCATGCTTCAATGCCCGAGTAGCAAACCATAACCAGGACTCACTGACCAGTGAACCGCACCACTAAGCTGGGCTGAAATGGGTGCGACCGGTTTATGGGTGGGCTGTGGAAGGTCAAGCTGATTGAAAATATGGACAGGCTGCTCTTGGGATTATTTCTATCGACTCTGCTCTCAACGGGAGACAGAAACTGCTTTGCTTAAACAGAGGCGTGGAGAGGTAGGTGTCAGCTGCAGCGGCACTGCTGGGGCCAGGGGCTGGGCAGCAGCTGGGGCTTAGCTGAGACGTGGCCGCTCGTGACAGCGGTGACCGGTTCATGCTGGGTCACCTGCTGCAAACAGTGAGTCCTGAACCCTGCAGCTTGGGAAGGGCATCGCCTGGGCGCATTGGAGATGTTTTGGGCTGAACATTGCGTTTCCCCTTTGTAGGGCCCAAAGCAGAGTCTGGCTCAGGGTGTTGGGGACACGGCAGGGACATTTTGGCGGTGGGACATTCCCTCCATCCTCTAGAGGCTGCAAGTCCCACTCCCTTTGGGCTTCTCTCCACTGGCTTTGTAAGGAAAAGCCAGATGGGAGAGCTTTGTGATCTGCGGGGCGTTTCCCGGCCCAGGACGATGAGCCCAGCTTTGCCGCCAGTGCCGGGAAAGGGCTTATCCCAAGGAAGGATAATAACAGAGTGCGGGTAAGAAGGTCTGATCTGGTACCCAGCGACAGCGCTCTGCTTGCTGCCTAATTAAAATTTCATTAAGTGTGTTCGCATCCCTTGATGGAGGTCACAGGCACACCATTGATGTGCTAATGTCTTACTTTTTCCCTTTTTTTTCCTCTTTCACCACTATCCATCATCCTCTCAGATAAAGCAGTGCCATTAGGAACTGCTTTCCAGCATCCCCAGATGCAATGGCACTGGAAGAAAGACAGCCGTAATTCATCAGACATATTATCTGTCTCTTATTTTCTGCCTAATTAAAAACATGCATTTTTTTTCTTTAATAGATTTGGGCATTAACCCCTCTGGTGCTTGTGTTGAATACCCTGATTGGCTTCCAAGTGGGAAAATTACCTGCAAGGCCAGGACTGGATGCGCTGTGTCTGTTTGTTTGGGTTTTTTTCCTGAATTTTGTGCATAAGCAGCTAAATCTGGGCTGGGGAGAAGTACCCCCCTGTGCATGCTGCAGCACAGGCAGGTCCCCACCAACCAAAACCTTAATTTGAAGGGGAAGAAATGAGGACTGGAGCCTCGTTGCCTCCTCGCGTCCCTGTGCCCCAGCCCAAACCACTTCGGCTCAGGGGACTCTTAGACATCAGCCACCTCCACAGCAGCATCATGCCTGGGGCTCTGCATTACTGCCGGGCTGGTTTGGGGAGGTTGGACTCGCTCCCACCATTCCCATCGGATGACACGGGGCACTTCCCAGCGCTGCTGGGCAGGGGATAGCATCTGCATGGGAGCAGGGCAGGGAGGGAAGATCAAACAGGAAGGAGAAAGCTCTCAGATGGCGCCGAAAGGAAGGTAATTGCTGGGGAGGAGAAGACGGGGACGTGTGGGATCCTCTTCCTGGCCGTCGCTTTAATGCCGACCAGATGGCGGATGTTTGTTTCTGTGACTTATGTGGGGGAAATATGAACAAACTGCGAGTCTCGATCCACCCACCCCTGCGCACGCAGCGTCCCCCGCAGAGGCGGGCGCCTCTCTGTTGCGCCCAGGTGGGTATTCCTGGTTTTTATCAAGATCTCTTGCGCCTTTGCCCAAGCAGAAGGCACCGCTGTTTCAGGTGCAGGGCAGTCTCGCCCAGCGTGGTGTGGATGAAAGCAGGGGTCTTAGGGTCCAGTGCAAAACTCACGGGAAGGCTTGGGAGGAGCGAAGGACCTGGTGGCCACGTGGTGCAGGTGGCAGCGACTCATGGGGCTCAGGGGCACGCAGGCATCTCTTCGGGTGCTGGGGTGGAGAGGAGGCACCTTTGCTGCTCCAGCGCCGCTGCTGTCCTGCAGACAGATACCAGTCTGAGTATTTGCACTGATCCTTTCCAACCCTCTTTATTTGCCCTCCAACAGGCGGTGGTGACCGCTTTTACTCTACCAGGAGCCCAGCCAGGGGCATCTCGAGCCGTGCAGCAGAGCCAGACCCAGCTGCCAACATCTGCATCCGCTTCCTGGCATCAGCCCCTGGTGTGGCCTCCCGAGTCCTTGCCAGCACTGCTGCAAATCCCAAACCCCAAGTCCCCACTCAGCACCGCCGTCCAGCACTGATTTATTTTTTTAACTAAGTTAAAAGCCCTGGTGTCTGTTGGGTTTCTGCTTCTCCAGGTACAGCACTGTCCAGTTTAACCCCAAAGCATCTTCCTTAAATGAATATTTAATCGCACAGAGCTCTGATGGGAAGGGACCACGTGTAAAAAAGAAAATGGTTTGATTAATTTTGCCCCCTCTTCTCTTGCAGTTGCTTTTACAGCCAGTTTTTCCCCAGCTCATTCAGGGTTTCTCAAATTTTTTCTGCCTCAACAGACACGCTGGGAAAGCCGGACACGCTGTGACCTTCACTCTGTCTTTTTCTCACTTAGCCTATGGCTTTATTTCCTATTTATTTAGGGTATTTATTTTCCGGCCCCATTTGCAGAGATGCTTAAGCATTTCGAAGCAGGGCTGAAGTACCCAAGCAGTCTGCTGTGCCTTCAGCCTACTTCTCCGGGTACCATGGGGCCCATCCGGGATGGCAGCTGTCAGGGGTGGTCAAGTTCCAATTAATAAATCGCACTAATAAACTAATGTGCATTGTGGTGTGACCCAGTGCACAGGACGTGGTGGCAGGAGCTTTGCCAAGTTGGTTTATCTCCCTAAGCCAAACACCAGGTACCATTTCTCAGCACTAGCTCATTGGACCGGACAATTTTTTCTCCCTCTGTCCTTTTCACTTTGAACATCATGAATGCTGGCTTCAAAAGATGGGTTACCTTTTAAAAATTTTCATTAGGGATATTAAGTGATTCTTCCCAGGATGGTCATTGTGTGACATTTTGATTTTGATTTTTTTGTTGAATGAAACAGCAGATTTATTGCTTAGTGAATGGCATAACCATGGTGCATGTCAGACCTGTAAAATATTAAAATAATGGGTAGGGGATTGTTGTTAATCAGAATTTATTACGCTACATAAAGACATATTTACAGTCCCACCAGGGGACTATTAATTTGTTTGGGGATAAACAATTAATCTCCCTGGGAGTGGGAGCAGAAAATCTGACACATGGTTTTATGCCTTTTCCCAGCGTGGCAGAGGCAGGATACACCACAGCCCCGGGGCTGCCGGGCTCCCCTGGGGGGTCTCCCCTAGCACGCGTCTGCGGGGCCTGGGGAGAGGCAGCCCACCGGGCAGCGAGGTCCCGCTGCTCCCTGGCTGGTTTGGCAGTGGGAGCTGTGCTCTCTGCTGTGAGGAACAGGCTTTTTCCTGCCTCCGCCTGAGCTGGGCTCTCACACATGGGCTCAATGCATCACGTTTGTTTTCCCCTCCGTCTATTTTTGGGTTTCAGCTTTTGCATCCTGTTTCCTGCATCCTCTCCTTTCCGCTCAAGATGCAACAGGCACAAACAGGGAGGAGAGAGGAAGGTGCTGCACAGTTGGAAGGAGAGAGTATTTAGCTGCTACTGTTTGGTACCTTTGCTCCATGGGCTTCTTCAAACTTAAGGCTTGTTATTTTTCTTCAGAAGCAACTGTTTCATCTGCAGGTGCGATTCCAGTGCAGGGCAGGAGCACTTGGGCTTAATTCCCAGCAAGGCCCTGGAAAGATTATGACAAAAGCAGAATTTCTTGTTTACAAGGGTGCATCCAGTGCTTTGGCAGGTAATGCCAACGCATTAGGGAAAGACGTTCACAACTTTTGTTCAAGTAGCTCTGGCCATTGCATGCTGGGATAATGTAGGAGCCAGACTTAGGACTGCTGGCTTGCAGCAGGGTCTCTAGCAATCTGCCCTGAAGTCCCCCATGCCCTTCCCTATTGCCAGCTGGGGCAGCTGTGCCGCTGCTGTCCCTTGGGCCCCACGGCAAACCCACCCGGCTGCATTGCCCCGTCTGCCCCTAGAGCTGCCCGGCAGCAGTTTGGTGGCTCAGCATCCCTGGCCCGTGTGACAGAAAACAAACCTCACCATTTACCCATGCCTCTTGCCCACATGAATTTTAACACATTTATTCAAAATGAGATCTTGCTTCCCTTTGCCAAGGCCTGGTTGGATTTGGTCAGGTTTTGGCCACCAGCGCTGCCCATATCGAGGTGCTGCCAGCCCCAGGACCCCAGTCTTGCTGCCACCTGGATGAACCCTGATGGCAGGACCCGAACCAGACCCACTCTTCTTTCAGTGTAATGCTCACGTGCACCCACCCTGTTTATGCTTTTTCTCCTGGTGCTACGGCCCAAAAAACATCGTTGCACCTTTCCTCGAGGATTAGCAGCCTGAGCAGCTCATAGGTTGTTTCCAGCAGGAGCTGCAAGTTTTTAGGGGATTTGTGCTACCATAACTAAGATGAACCTAGATAATTAAAAATAATATGCTTCACACAAGAGAGGAACAGGATTGCTTCACAAGACCCCTTTCTGCTAAAAAATTAATCACTCTAAATAATTAATGGTCCTCGCGAAGGAGAATGGTTTGCATGTTGCCGGGCGGAAGGTGAAATTTAGATGCTGAGCGGAAGCATCTTTCTTTTTTTTCATGAGTCCCTATTTCCTCGCTGCGCTGCTGCCCTGGGAGCGGTGGGGAGCAGGGCTGCGGCCGCTCTCCCCGCTGGGCCCTGTGCCGGGAGGGTGTGTGTGCGATGGGGTCGCCCATCCCACCCCAGATATCATGGATCCCTCCGGGGCTACAGAAGGGACAAGGGGCTGGTCCCCACCGAGGGTGTCCCAGCCTCATCTCTTTTGCCCTGAAGCAGCACTTATCTCTTTGGGTCTCGGTGGCTTGGAAGGCACCGGAGAGGAGCAGATAGCCCTACTGCCACAGTCCCTGCCAAAACAGCCTCTCCAGTTCTCTTGGTAGTTGTTTGCATGGCTGTGCCTTTTACACTGCATGTCAGGGATTAATTTATTGCCAGGACAGCATTTGCATTGCTTCTGTGGTGTATAAATAGGCTATAAATAAGATGCTGATGTCTAATCACTGCACAGCACTGGGGCAAGCGCGCGCACCAGGGTGTCGGGATGGTGCCGGTGCTCCCTGGCCCGTCCCTCGCCAGCACCAGGGTGCCCCCCCGTTCAGCAGCAGCAGCGGCTCCTGGGCAGGACCCTGCGGGCAGCGGCTCTGCCACCACAGCACCAGCCAGTCCAGCTGCTGAAAACCACCTCGGCAGTAAATAGCGCAGGTAGATGTAGGGCAGGGCCAGACCCGTGGGGCAGCACCGCTAGTGCTGGAGGGTTTTATTAGCTGATTGGACCCCCCCGTAGTCATCACAGGATAAACCTAATTCCTCTTACCCCGCTCAGCCTGCCTGTGGCTCCTGCAGCATAATTTAGATTTAGCAGATTATTTACTCCTGATTCGTAACCTCTTTGGTGAGGAGGGCCAAATGGAAACATGTATTGCCTTTGTTCCTATAGTAACCATAGTTGCCCAAAAGCTTAAATGTAGGGAGAAAAGTAAAAAAGGAAAATTGTGCATTTCTAACTAGAAGGTCTCAGCAGGGCAAGAGGACTGGACAAGGGTGGGTGGAGGTGGGACCTGAGCTCCCACACAGGTTATTAGGAAAGTGGGGCCCAGACCTGTCATACAGCCATACTGCTTCAGGGAACCAAGACGCTGATGTTACTGCCGGGTGACTCACCAAAGCCGGGAGTGTTTCGCAGAATTTGCCGTGAAATGCTGTGAAACAACAGGACTTGATGTTGCTTCTGCAACGTCGGGCTCGAGGTGCCCTCGCGCTGTTTGAAGGCTGCCAAGGGCTGGGTGCTGGAGGAGGAGGCACCCGTCGTGGGTCCCCTCACCACGCCCGTGGCTGGGCTGGCATGTGTCCTCACCGGTACGGGGATCACCTTGCTGCCAGTGCCATCCTCTTGGCAGAGGTGGAAATGTCACCTGCAATGGGGACAGAAACTGAAACAGTGCAGCAATTGGGTGTCCGTACCCAAGGGTGACCTTTTTTTGCCATAAATCAGTGCTTTTGCCAGTTTTAGATACTGATGCAGTTCGCCAGACTACTGCCAGAATATTAAAGAGCAAAACTGCTTCCACCCCAGCCGGGTGATGGCAGGGGGACAGACTGCTGTGCTGGCCTCCCCTTTCACTGCCACTCCACACCGTGCCAGCCCCTGCAGAAAACCCTACCTGCTGTGCACTCCCATAGCCTCTGGCACCCCAAAGCATCACCCCGCAGCGTCAGCTGCGTTTGAGTAACAGCCCCATATGACCCAGTTTTGTTGCAAAAGGGGCTAAATCAAAGACACGGCTGCTGTAGGGAAGGGCCGGCGGGGCTGCTGGATGTGAGCTGGGCTAGGGACTGGGAGCAGCCTGCGTGTTGACAGACGCTGGCTGCAATGAAATCTTTGCAGCAGCGGGTTCCCCACTGTGGAGCATCATTGGCAAAATACCTTCTAATTGCCAGGCTTGCAGGGGTGGGTGCCATCGTGAGATACGTTTCAGCTCTCAGTGGAGGCACTGACATGTGTCGCAGGCATCTAATGGCACTTGTATTAGTGCTGTAGCCCTTCATACATGTAATACATTTGCTATTATCACCATAGCCCAAATACTAAATAACCCCTGGGACCAGGTGGTGGGTGAACCGTGGGCTCAAGACTTAACAGTGAATTTAAGCAGCAGAAGGTGGAAGGGAAGGGATGTGAGAAGCTGCCCACGATGGGGCCCCACTTCTCACTTCAAGCGGGGGAATTGGTGGGGAGGTGTGGCGGACCACCTCGCTGACAGCCCTGTGTGTCCTTTCAGACGAGCGCCGTGCTGTGTGCGGGTGGCTGTGCCCTGCTGGCTGTCAGCTCGCTGCTGGCCGTCGTCGCCATCCTGCTGCCCGGCGGACCCTGCGAGAGGCGAGTCTGCACCCTGGCTGGCTACATGCAGACAGCAGCAGGCAAGTGATGGGGACTTTGCTCTTTGGGGTGGAAAGATGGGGTTTCCCCAGGGTGCTGCCTGGCCATTCACAGCATCCTGGATCTCAGTAGCAAGAGCAGCTTGCAAACCCTAACCAGTGCTGGGAGAAAAAAGAGCATCCCTTTGCTTTAGTAATTGCCTTCTGCATCCATCATTACAAAATCTGTTGCAAATGACTTCTGCCCAAATATGCAGGTCTGTGGCAGAGAGCCTGTGAGGCTCTTGCGTAGGGCAGGGGGCTGCCGTGAGCGATGGAGACCAGGCTGGCTGCTGCCATACCTTCTGGGTCTGGCAGATGCCTCCTGTGAAGTCTGTGGTCCCACCTGGGCCATCTTTGCAGTTAAATGTCTGGAGGTATTTCCCTCTCTGAGCCTCACACCCAAGACAGGCTGTTGCCCATCCTGTCCCAGCCTTCCTGGGCAGCCTGCTTGATGCTGAATTTGCTTGTATTTCCATTGTGATTGCTTATACTTCTCCCTTGGAGAAGCACTAATGCAGAGGGGAGAAGACAGGTGGCTGGGGAAGGTCTGTCCCTGTCCTGTGCTCCCCACAGAGGGACAAATCCCACCTGAGACCAGTCTCCACTGCAGGGAGCCACGTCTCTGGGAGCTGAAGTGTTGAACTCAAGAACCCCAACTGGACATGAGCCACAATGGGAGATTAAGCTGCCTGTGCCCCAGAATAAACTGCGTTCCTTGGAGAAATCCTTAGGGCCAGCCAGGCTTTGTTATCTGCCCAGCAGCATTCAAGCAGCTTTTAGGGAAAATCCCGTTATATGCTCTCCTCACCAGAGCTTATCCCACGGGAGCCGATTTGGGAACAGATGGAGGGGCCTGGCCCGTCAGCCACGGCTGCTCCAGCTCAGCCGGGCTGTGGGTCCACAGAGGCAGCTGCCTGTGCCCCATCACTAGCGACCAGTGCATCCCTTGGAGCCACAGTTTGGGGATTCCCACCACCACCGTACGTTGGCCGGTGGCTGTGGCCAGCGGGTCCCTGGGTGCAGGGCAGAGGCTGGAGGAGCCCCGTGCCAGCCCGGGGAAGGCATGGGTCACTATGAGGTAGCGCAGGGTGGCCTCACGGGTGTTCTCCCAGAGAAGCAGGGTGGAAAGGAGTAACCCTGAAGCATCTTTGCCCAGTGAGGTGGCACATCCCTGCTGC
>Ga0065711_1011160_pt1 | contig 11882 bp, 8 predicted proteins | sample Hoacrofraction12_FD_59098 | JGI IMG/M metagenome (GOLD analysis project Ga0065711, IMG submission 59098) | Hoatzin crop microbial communities from Cojedes, Venezuela - Epithelial fraction 12 v2 (version 2) | ecosystem: Host-associated > Birds > Digestive system > Esophagus > Crop | place... | reverse complement strand
CTGTGGGAGCGGGGCCAGAGGAGGCCCCAGCAATGATGCGAGGGCTGGAACCCCTCTGCTGGGAGGAAAGGCTGGGAGAGCTGGGGCTGGTCAGCCTGGGGAAGAGAAGGCTGTGGGGAGACCTTACTGCGGCCTGCCAGTACTCAAAGGGGGCCTATAGGAAAGATGGGGACAGGCTTTTTAGAAGGGCCTGTTGCAATAAGACAAGGGGTGATGGAAATTCAGACTAGATCTAAGGACGAAATTCTTTACTGTGAGGGTGGTGAAGCCCTGGCCCAGGGTGCCCAGAGAAGCTGTGGCTGCCCCCTCCCTGGCAGTGTTCAAGGCCAGGTTGGATGGGGCTTTGTGCACCCTGGTCTGGTGGAAGGGTTCCCTGTCAATGACAGGAGGGTTGGAACTGGGTGATCTTTAAGGTCCCTTCTAACCCAAACCTTTCTATGATTCTGTGATTCTATGAATATTCATGAACAACCGTGCAGTTACCTCATTCCCACTGAAGTCACTGATTATGCTTTTTCCCTGATGTCACCTGATTCATCCTCAGGTCTGGGAGCTGCCTTGTCCCTAGGAGACGTGGTTTAGGGGGTGGCTGATAGATCACGGGGAGAGCCTGCCAGAGGACACTGAACATCGCTTGGCATTCCCACAGCATGAAGCAGTTCCTGTGTGAACCAGCTCGGATCTGTCCTTCTGTTTCATGTCCTATTTTAGAAACTGTGAATCAAGGTACAATCCAGGCAGGAGGTGACAAGTATCTAGGTCGCCTTGGCCATGTCCACAGCTGGCAGAGTGGCGACGGGAGGGGAAAAGGGTGACACTTGCTGATGAATCAGAGCTGAAAACAGACCTTTAGAGACACTGGTACAGCCTGAATGTTATAGATCAGCTACTGCTGACCTAAAACATTCACCTTGAGGTTCACAGGATGACTTCTAAGCCTTGTTACTGCAGTTTTGGGACTAAAAGTGGTCCTGAGAAGCCCCCATAGGCTGAGTCTCAGGAGAAACAGCCTGCAGTTAGGCAGCTACGTGTGTGCGGTACCAATCAAACTTTTAAATCTGGAAGCATCTGCCCCAGCAGTGATTTGATTTTATGCAATGTGTCTCGTGCTACCGTATTGCTAAGCATGTCACTAAATCCTTGCACATCAAAGGAACAAAGTAAATCAAGCAAAACTGCATAAACCACATTACAATTCAGTTTTGGCAAAAGGTGCTTAGACAGCCCTGGAGACTGCGGTCCTGCAGCTAGCAGCAAAACTCACGTAAACCCAGAAGCAGTGCTGTTTTTCCTGTGCCACCAGGCAAAACGCTTGCAGTGAAGGCTGGATTAGGAACTGGCTTGGAGTCAAGTGGTCCAACTATCTGTTCCTGAGTCTGGTCATAATTTTCCATGAGGATTGAAGCATAATACTTAAACTTTTTGTGCTTCCATTTTCTGTTCCATTATTTTTTTCCCCCCATCTTCCATGGGGGAGATGAGGATTAATTAGACAAGCCTGTTTAGCAGAGACCAAAAAGCTTTGCTGTTGTTAAAGACTCAATTTTACCCTTTGCTAAGCCAGCTCAACAGAGTTCCTGGGAGCTAGTACTGGCGTGCAGAATTTGACCATAATATTACTGTTAATATTCTCTACTTATACTCCTGATCATAGGACGACTGATTACTTTTGCTGCTTTGTGGGTGTGTTGGTAGGAGAATTATAGAGTCACAGAACCATGGAATGGTTTGGGTTGGAAGGGACCTTACAGATCACCCAGTTCCAACCCCCCTGCCATGGGCAGGGAAACCTTGCACCAGCCCAGGTTGCTCCAAGCCCTGTCCAACCTGGGCTTGAACACTGCCAGGGAGGGGGCAGCCAGAGCTTTTCTGGGCAACCTGGGCCAGGGCCTCACCACCCTCAGAGTGAAGAATTTCTTCCTTATATCTAATCTAAACCTACCCTCTTTCAGCCTGAAGCCAAATGGTACTTCAGAAGCCTGGCAGCTATCTCACTCCCTTGGGCCACATTCCAACAGCAGAGCTGTCATTCACCTACACACACTGAGACAGAAGTCCCTGGGACAGGTTTTTCTTTTGTGTCTTGTGGGTGTGGATAGATGATATGAAGGCTGGGTAGAGGCCACCATGGGCCATCGTGGAGAGGATGCTGTGGTGGCTGTGGTGGAGAAGACGCAGTGCAGAAAGTGGTGCGACTGAATAATGGGATGAACATCTGACCACCGAGGGAGTGGTCACTGATGATGGAGGAAGCCCAGGGGGCTGGCTTAGACGAGATGTCCACCTCTAGATAGTTTGCATTAAATCAGTGAAGGTCTAAGCCTCCTTGCATTACATAGGTGGAAGCACTTAGTGCAATGCAGAGGCCACAGAGTACCTGGAACACCTGAAAGGAGGCTGATAGTTCTGACACAGAATCTATGGAACACTTGTGTACTCCTGGATGAGCAACTGGAGACCAGGCATGACACCAGAGCATCTCAAACACACATATGCGTGGGCAGCTAAATAGAGCTGCTAGTCAATACACCCCATGGAGACCTGGGAGCAATTTGGCCTGTGTGGAAGCAGACACCTACATCTGTGTGGATCAGTTCCTCTCTCGACTTCGCGAGTGCCCTGACTAGCTCTGCACTTACTTCAGCAGGAACTCTTACCCATGGCTAATGTAGACACTTGCATGTAGACACCTGCCTGTGGAGCTGAAAGAGCCTTCAAGTTCTTTCTAATTCAGAACCTCCAGCAGCAATGCTGAGAACTTCTACAGAAGAAAGGGGGGATCCACTCTGGAGGGTGATAATATTTTGCTTAGCAAAAGGAGGTAGGAGTGGGGTTCTCAGGTGATTTGTTCTTGCCCCCAAATAGGTTCCCATTTGGGACTTTCCAGGTCAGGAAGGGTTAGGGAGTGCCCAGTCCCTCCTGCCCTGAGCCCTTTGTATTGTAATTCCCTAGATCTCTTGTCTTCCTGCCTGAAGACCTCTCCATCCTAAATCTGATACAGAAACTCAAGGCCTCTATTCCACATATTCCAAGACCTCTTATCCCATACCAACTCTCTACTCTTCTTTTTGCCATAACACACTGATAGCCATGACTGTCCCACAATAAATGGACTACAGTCACCAATGTCATTTAACATGGGTAAAGTCAAACCTGGTTACAATGACTTTTGGTCACTCCTGGACTAGAACAGGTTGATATTTATAGACTACCATCTCCACGCAGAACATTACACAAGAAACAAATGCAATGCGTCTCCCAGGGATCTTTTTCTCTAGAGAATCCAGATGCTTTCCAGGCTCCTGGTAACAGTACAAAATAGTCTGCTATTAAAATTCAAAAGCAAGTAAAATAGCCCTTCCCTGCAGGATTTCTTTCTATGAGGCATTTCTGATGAGAATCCAGAGTCTCTGCAGAGGCCTGGCATATGAAATTCAAATTATATAGCTAACATTCCCCACTTTACAATGGCTGTGTGAAGTACAAAATCCCTTTGCAATTCCCTCTGGTGATGAGAGGCAGCTCCTTATGTTCAGACTGCTCCTCTCAGCATGCCTTGGGCTGAAGGCCTGCAGGGCTTGTAGCCCAGGAGCTGCCTTAGCTTCCCGTGGTCCTCCTGGCTCAGGGGAGAGCCCATCTCCTACAGCCTTCAGAGCCTGGTGGACGGTCCACAGGCTGAATCCTCCTCTTGCTTTCTCCAGGCCCCTGGAAATGCCCTGGAACTGTGTCTGCCTTTCCATCCCCATCTCTGGAGCCTTCCCACTGACATCTGAAAGGGCATGTCTACAGCTACACATTTTGGGCTATTTTGTCATGGGGATAGGTTAAAAATGAGTCATGGTCATTTTCATGAATTACTCGCACAGTGGAGTTTTTCCACACAGTGAGCCATTATGAACCCATAGGTGGAGAAGATAATTATGACTGGTGTAAAGCTGTGCCTAATTTCCCACTCTATAAAGGGGAGACAATAGCTCTCTTTCCTCATGGAGGTGTGTGACGATTTAATCACAAGGGGAGCTCTGTATTTATAGATTTTAAAGACACCACTATGATTATATAGTCCCACCTCCTGCATAACAAAGCGCAAAGAACATCAGCCATTAATGTCTTTGCTGAGTTCATAATTTTTGCTTGAGTTTGTAGCACATCTGTTAGAAAGATATTAATGTGACCAGGCTGAATGTGTGTGTGGCAAGTTATGAACGCCATTTTCTATGTTGACTTACACACAGAGTTGTAATTTCCATTTATAAATTCAGCTTGGGAGTAAAATACCCATTTTATGTTATCTGCTGATTTTATGCTTACACCTTGGTCACTGCAGGGTCAGAGTAATGTCACCCAGTCAGTGCTGTGACCAAAGAACGAGTCTGCCACATCCCTAAGAGATCATCACAGGGAAATTGTGGGTACAGCCATGCACGGCCCTGGCACCAGTTGAGCGATATGGCAGAAAATGTTCTTCCTTGGGCTGTGCACAGCATCAGGAACTACTACTCTTTGCAACAGGGTGTGCCTATGGGTTTAGCCCATCTAATTCATCATTTGCTTGAAGTTCATGTACCAAAATAAAAAGGACCAAGGTTTTACTTTGTATTGTTCCCAAGAAAGTGAAGATAGCCTTTATGTGATGTCCTCATGCATGAGCATAATACTGACTGGGATCTTTTTGTAGGGATGTATATCAAATTTATAGGAAAGGTATGGCCATGTGGCTGTGAGTCCAGTTTAGCAGTCAATAAGAATATACTTGGTGAAAGAGCCGTCTGTTGAATTAAAATGGTTTGCCTATGGTGAAAACCTTGTTATTTTGAGAAATTGGTTTAACCTGCTGTGTTTCAAAGGAGGTTCAGTTTTGCTGCTTGATGATGTGACAGGCAGTGCTGTGTGGTCCCCCATCATGGGATTTTGCTCTTGCAAAAGCTCTGCCTAGCAGGAGATAATGAAGCCTAAATTTACTTTTTTTAGTCTGTTGGATGGGAGTTCACCATCATAAATTTGAGGATGTTTTGCTCCCCTAGTCCACATGGGAGAAAAGGATGTGCTTCCTGATGGGACATGTGGAGGAAATGAACCTGTGAATAGGTGTCAGAGGCCATAGGGCTCTGAAAAGAAGTTTATCTTTTGTCACATGCAAGAAAGCTAATCTGAAGACACAGATGCTGGTTGACCTCTGAAATGCCAGCAAGGTCTGGCCCAGGGGGACAGCGTCCTCTGAAGCCTTCAGTTATTTTGTGAAGACTGTAGGTCTCCAATGCTTTCTAAAAGTGATGTGACATGGTAAAAAAAAATTCCTTTGCCGAATGTTTTTTCTTTCGCTTGCTGATCATTGTGTCTTCCAAAGAGTGAAACGAGGAGCAGATAGGCTCAGTGGGGTGGGATTCAGGGCGACGGTGTGGAGGCTGAATGCAGAGTGCTATGCCCAGAGGATAGACTGAGATGACGGGGCTGTGCCTGAGCAGGGCAGGGACTCAGAGCCAAGAGGAGTACTTTGAATCCAGACCAAAGGTGCTTTGAAGGAACTTACAATCATTTTTGCCACATTTCATTTTTGTGTCTACTTTTGGTGACATTCCTGAAGTCCCTAACACACACCAACTCATGATTTAAAGACTCCAAGTTACAGAGAAGCTGTTGTATTCCTAGGCAGGTAATTTTCCAGGAAACTCCGAGGAAAATCACTCTGTATTTGCATTTGAACTTTCTTTCTGACTTGGCTTCAGCGTCTAACCACCAGATGTCATTGCTCGTTTCTCCCAGGCACAAAAGCTGAATTGAACATAGTCAAACACGGGCACTCTGCTAATGCTAATCACAAAATACACACTCAGTACCTGTTCATGGTCCCCAGCTATTTTCCATGGGTTGTCAGAGGACAATATCACCTGCAGGACATCCCAGGACTGATAACAGCAAGGTCTACACCTGGAAGAAAAAGGAGGTACTTGTTAGAGGACCAGTGTGTGGTAATAGGTGGAGTAATAAAACCAGTAAGGCCACTGAAGCAAAGAGCAAAGAGAGGCTTATGGACAACTGGACATTTTCATGGAGAAAAATGGAATTAAGGGACACGGTGGCAAATCAGAGAGGTGGGGCCAAGGCCCACAAAAACCAGAGAGGCAGAGGAGGAGGGGAAATAGCTTTTTATTGTTCAGTAGTTCCCTACATCCCTTTTAAAGCCCAGGAGCACATGTTCCTTGTGGGAATGCATTTTACACGACTTCGTGGAGGAGCCCGAGATGGCCGCAGCTTTGTCTCATAGATGTGGGCATGGCTGCTGCTAGAAATGTCTCCATTCTGCTGTCCTGTCTCTTGGCCAGGAGTGTGGCACCATTGCTGTGACTCCAGGCTGTGGGATCTGCACTTGGCAATTGAAAAGTCATCTTTTTGCTTTTGCCTCTGCTCATCAGCACCCTTAAGAGATCCAGGCTTCCTCCAGCCTCCTCCCGCACCTTAACATCTTCTTGATAACGCACAGCACCAATTTACAAGAAATGTTGAAAATCAAGAGCAATGCTTTTAGCTTTTCGTAAGGATCTAGAACGTTTGACCTATTTTCCTCCCACTTGGTTACTTCTCTCCTTTTAATAAATCAAATAAAACTGTAGGAGCACTGCATTTCATCTTGTCTGGACTGTTCTGTTTAATCTCCTGAGTGGGTGGAGGCAGGTGTATGTGGAGGGGAACAGCTCAGAAGCCTGAAAACATGAGAGATGACTCTCTTAAGCTCTTCTGATTTCACGGAGAGTTGCCAGATAGGACTTTAATTAGGGCCTATCAAAACCAATCAGGAAAAGAAAAAGGTTTGTCGCGTTGTTAGCTGCCACTGAGCTTTTTGGAGTTTGCAGGGTTTGGGTTCTTTTTTTTTTTGTTTTTTTTTGTTTTTTTCTTTCTTGTGCACAAATTTATTCATCCTAATGATTTTACAGCTCTGCTCCCTTGCTTACAGCGCATCTCTCTGCATGAGCAACCTCTTCTATCATCTTTGCCGCTTGCTCGATTGGTAATTTTCCTGCTGGGATGGGCAGGCGCACTCAGGCATTGCCAGGGTGGAGATTAGATTTTCACTTTGCACTTTTTTTCCCTGGTGCTAAGAACATTTTACTCGTGTGCTGATAATGCCTTTATTTCTGTTTCATCTGCAAAGTAAGTTTGGAAGTCCACGGTCCTCGGTATTCACTTAGTGGTGTAAAATACAAGCATGACAAATAATCATATTATATAGCCTGTTAGGGGAAAAAGGGAAACCAGCACAACAGTAAAGGAAAAATTAGAACTTTTTCTTTACCAGATTTTAGTGGAAATGTTTTTTTCCCCCTCCATTTTTAATTCCACAATGTGGTTCACATCATCTCCGGAATTCTCTGCTCTGTTTGTTGGGTTTTTAGAGATTTCAGTCAATAGGGAGTGATTCAATATTGAAAGTTAGGAACACCTTGAAGTACTTTGCTGGATCAGAGCTTTCATTATCAAGATATTGGTCACACCAGCCCTGACATCCGGGAATATTTCTTATTCAAAAAACACAATTTACAATAAAATTGTTAACTTTCGTGTCTAATACAGCCGCCAAAGGAAAATATATGACAACTGGAGGCTGTAAAAACAGAGTAGGATCACTGAACACATCTGGAAATACTTTAATTGCTGCACGTTCAACTTTGAACTACTTGGTTCCTATGTAAACATAAGACTAGTAATTAAAGTACAAGATTTAGTTGATGTGGATTGCCATCTTTTAACTACTGATTTGGAGAAGAGAGGGGAAAGAGAAGGGGTAATTTTATATTTGTAGATTTTTAAGGCCAAAAGGACTGTTAGATGTGACTGGATGACTAGTAAATTCTACCCTGTTACTCCTCTTTAGAGCCCCAAACCTGGTGTTGACGAAAGCTTGTTTTCCTGAAAATCACTTAATCTTGGTAGGAGAACATCAAATAATGACGTTACACTTTGGAAAGCAGAGGGAATACTTATTTAACAGGTTTTAAGAAAGCATAAAGATAATGAAAAGCTTTTCAAGTCCTTTTTTAAAACAGTCTAAGGATGTATGACATTTTAATTTGATTGCAATAAACCAGTTACAAAGAGCCATAGTTTTCTTTGATGAATTATATATTAATTTAAGATGTGTTAATAAAAAAATAATGGAGGCCTAAAGGATATAAAGTCAAAAATTAGTTGACTTGGTGCATTATTCTGGGGAATTGTGTCAAATAAGTTTGAATTCACTGACTGTGCCATGAAACCTTGCGCAGTTGGCTCAAGATGATAAATTAACTGCACTGTGAAAGTAAAACTGCCTTAAATATATTTTTGTTACATTTAGGAAGCTGCATGGAGATATGAGTAATGTTTTGCACNGTCTATTAGGGATNGTCTCATCTGCTGGCCGCCTTTTTGTGTCANTAAGTCCTTTCCGTCAACTGGTGACTGGGCGGTCTGCATGAACGCAGCCTCAGGTGTCTCTACAGCGCATCCTTCAGCTCTCCACAGACAACCACTGGGCAGCATGAAACCAGTGCCAGACCATAGATGATATTGCATGGCATTGCCTAGCTTGTCTTGAAATGCTGTACACTTTGACTCTTCTGGATTTGCTTCTGTGCTCAAAGGGTATCTGTATGCTGTGCTGGTGGAAGGTACATGAGATGCCTTCAACTGGTTCACCAGGATACTCATGATCTAGCTTGCCAGAAGAGGGCTCTGTGGGTATTTGAGACTGGGTATTGAGGACCAATCCCTCCTTCTAAATGATTCTTCTCTGCTTGATGTGGAAGTTGCCCAAGTAGCTAATTATGGCCACCTGTCTGATTTTATGATGAGTAAAATTACATGAGTGAAGTCATATTCACAGAATCACAGAATCACAGAATAGTAGGGGTTGGAAGGGACCTCTGTGGGTCATCTAGTCCAACCCCCCTGCCGAAGCAGGGTCACCTACAGCAGATATTCCTTATGGCTGACATCATTACCTAAATAGATACGCCCTATGGGTGCACCACAGCACAGCTCGTCCATCTGTGGCTAAAACCAAGGCAAACTCCGGGTGGGCAGAGCCACGAGGGCATTTGAAGCATAAAAGCAGCAAGACTTTCATGAGTCAGATTGTCCTTGGAAGGCCAGGACTGAATAAGCCGAGGAGGCTGGACTGATGTCCCAGCACTGCACTGTATTGCTTGTAGAGATGGACAAACATGGAAAAAGGCCAATTGCTGCAATTTCTCCTCTGTCTGCATTTTTTTTCCCTGCTGGAGTCTAATGCAGAAAACTTGAAAATTTGGGGAAATGCAGAAAAACCTCTTTATCTGAAATATAACCTTCAGAACAAAACCTGGAAATTTTTAGAGTAACTATTATGATATTACTGCTACTGCACTTCTACCTTTTACTAATAAATATGTCAAATGATGTCAGTGTATATCAAAATGTATAATATTGATAGTAATGATTTCTACAGATTTTGGTCTTCACTACTAGTCCTTCACAGTGCTTTGTTAACTACATTGTACTGAATATATATAAAGATGCCATTTTCCCAAGCTTTCCTCATGAATGATGAAGATTTTCTTCTCCATTTACATGACAATACGAGAAGATGTAACCTTTATTTGCAAGGCAAAAATATTGATGCTTTTTATTTTCAAGTTTGTAATTTCCCTACCTATTTTATCAGTATTTATAAAGATAAAACATATACAAGCAGTTTAGTATGCAGCACTATTGGATGTGTGGGGTGTATTTGTCGTCGTGGGGAAGTAAAGAATTGAGTTGAATAGCTCCATCAAAATTTTTATGTGATATATAATGAAAAAGGATATATTGTTTCTTATAAAATGAATTAATAACGATCAGTTTCAATAAGGCAAGTATCACTGCAGACTTATTTATTTGAAATGTCAAGGGAATGTTTAAAAAAAATAAATGAATGGATATTTGGAATTTAAATTTTTGCTCAAATTTCCTGCTGCAATCATGGGCTGAAAAACTGAACAGCAATTTGCCACAAAGTGATGGAAAGCATCAGGAGCTAAGTGTAGGTTATAGCAAGGAGAAAAAGGGGTGTTAGAGAAAGGACTGAAGTACAAAGAGCAGTTAGCTGCAGAAGGAGCTAACAGGGGTAGTGGGAGGATAGAAAGGGCTGCGTCCCCATCTCTGTAGACACTTGTTGCAGAAGACACAAACAGCAGGAGATATTTGGTGGTGTTCATGGCTAAATCTCCCTCTGCAGCTGGCAAGACTTTACCTTTCAGAGCATAATCTCATGCTACAGGATTTTTCAAAGTGAAAACATGGGACTGCTGAGGACTCTCTCCCTCCGGGTCCCAGTGGTGGCAGATCCCCCTGAACGTCGCTTTTACCAGGAAAGGGTTTTCATATCACGATATCCCATTGCATATCTCACTGGCTGGAGAGGGGAGACGTTTTTGCTGCTCCTCTTACACTGTGTCTCACGTGTGTCTCCAGGAGGTCTCTCTGGCTTGCATGGTACAATACTGTTGCAAAAACATGAGATTATAAAGTGCTGCGCTCAGAAAAACCATGTCCTAATTCTACATATACAGTGACAGGCTCTGAGCTGACTGTCACCTCTCAGGGCTGAAACAGTAATAAAAATTTCTAGAGAAAGCACCACCTCAATGCACAAGAGTTGTCAGAAAAAAAGAGCAAATTGAAACCAAGGAACTGTTAGGAAAACAATACAGATCAAACCAGAAGATATCATCGTGGTGTTGTGCAAAGCCCTCTGAAATACCATGTGCATTTCTGCTTCCCTTGTCTCAAAACCAATTTAACAGCAGTGGAAAAGGCAGAGAGAAGGATAGCGAAAGATATGGCATCGTTTCCGTATGAACAACTGAGCAGGAGACAGGAGTCTATAAAATCACGAGTGACAAGGAGAAGCTAAATAGGGAATAGCTAATTGTGGTTTCCAGCGCAAGAATTGTTACGTTGGAATAATGGGAATATTTCACCATTTAAAATGAAATTACAGGGAGCCAGGTGCCCAACATGTACACGGATTTATTTCTTCCCCCAGCAAGAAGGTGAAGTGCTGAAGGGCTTGCTGCAAAACACTGCTGGTGCAAAAAGTTTGGAGTTAAGAAGGGTAAGGTCCACATAGACCTCTGGTCTGCCCTGATAAGGCATTTCTTATGCGAACACTGGAATTGGGTGAAAAATTCTTATGTATTTGGACTTACTGGACTGGAGTGTCACTGTGCAGGCTTGCCTGGTACTGGGGCTTCAGGCGAGAAATTTCATGTAATAATTCATAGGTGACAGGTTGTGGCAAAAACCTGACTCTGGATACCACATATCCGCAGCACCAAAGGGACTGATGGATGTCTCTCACATAATACAGACGTGACAATACACGATGTCAGCTGTAGAATTTGAAGCAGAGAATAAACCAGGAAAACAACTATCAGTGACAGATGTACTCCTGAGAGTATTTGATGAGTCTGTACTGAAAACTGATACAGGGAACAGTATAATACATGCATATTTGATCAAAAAGAATTATCCAGTTTCAAAACCGACGCTGAGTAACTTTACAGAAGCTGCAGCAGAGGGTGAGACATCGCTGGAGGCCATCAGGGCGGTGATTGTGCACTGGCCAGGGAATCACACACCTCACCGCTATTTCCAGTTCCAACTGAAGCATTGTGGCAATTCCTGGCAATCTATCTGAAGATAGAATCATAGAATCATAGAAAGTTTTGGGTCGGAAAGGACCCCTAGAGGTCATCTAGTCCAACCCCCCCCCAGCAAGCAGGGACACCGCTAACTAGATCAGGTTGCTCAGAGCCCTGTCCAACCTGGTCTTGAATGTTTCCAGGGATGGGGCCTCCACTACCTCTCTGGGCAACCCGTTC
>Ga0065711_1008957_pt1 | contig 11882 bp, 8 predicted proteins | sample Hoacrofraction12_FD_59098 | JGI IMG/M metagenome (GOLD analysis project Ga0065711, IMG submission 59098) | Hoatzin crop microbial communities from Cojedes, Venezuela - Epithelial fraction 12 v2 (version 2) | ecosystem: Host-associated > Birds > Digestive system > Esophagus > Crop | place... | reverse complement strand
CACACTGCAAAGAAACCTCAGTAAGCCCAGCACTCACGTGGTATGCAATGCGTGGTTTGTAACTAAATTCACATTAAAAACATGTCTTTCTGAACACTGCTACTAACAGGAACCTGAGTGAGCATCAGCTGAAAATGTGGTTGAGCCTTGCGTGTGCTGGGGGAAAAAACAAGGTTTCAGGCAGCAAGCAGCACACCGTTCTGACGCCTGTCACACAGGCAGCAGCTGACACTGTTAGCAAGGGACAGGAGACAATACTTCTACCACTTACTCTGGGCCAGCCAGAAACCAACTAAAATAGTCTTCTAGGTAGCAAATAATTATTCGGCCGGTATAGAACTGCGTTTTGGAAACCCCCAGGGCTCCGGAATCAATCGCCACCTTCACCGAAACAGAAGATATGTGTGCAGGTGCCTCCACCCGCACTTTTTCACTGGTAATATAAATAGCACAGATCTTTTAGAAGGATCAAAGCCATACCTAATCTTCCTGATGAACTTTCTTCTGAATAGATTTTTGCATTGCACTTTTCTACGAACTCTTTGGAGGGAGATGTATTCGTATAATCTGTTTAATGATTAATTCACAAGCAATTATCAAAGTACCATGAGCATTCCTAATCACTCAAATTTTAAAACTCTCGACTCCTAAAGCTACTATTCTTATGCAGACAATACTAATTTGTTTTTCCCAAGCCAGCAAGGAAGTGCAAGGAAAATATTTCACATCTAGAAGGTATTATGTTGAATAAAAACTAAAGGTACAGCTGAAAAGCCACAGAACACTGAAGAGTAACTAGCAGAACAAAGCACTTACTGCTATAGTGGATCCATTTTTGCCAACTCCACCCGTGAAGATCACACCAAAGTAGTTTGTACAGGAGAATATGGTTCCTGCGACAGTACAGAGCGCCGGGAATATTTTCACCTGAATATTCAGTATTGGAATCTTAATGGAAGAGAGACAAGAAGTTAAAATATGCACAAGCTAACTACAATGGGGCCTAATACTTCTGGTGCACTCAAACACTCCACTTTCCAACACCACACTTGCTTTTCTTTCTCTGCTATTCACGGAATTAAATCTCTACAAGGCACAGAAATATGTATTTTTCCAGTCTTTCCATCAAGCTTCCCATAAAACCAGACTTATCTTCAGTTACCTGAAAAGAGCAATTGAAAGTAGAGAAGTGGACTGAAACCAAGACCTTGCTACCTAAACCACCCAGCCACCACAGAGAAGAGAAATGCATCAGTCACCTTTCTCTGAAGCTGGTTGTAAAACTCACAGCCACAGCCCAAAATCAAACTGGGCAAAGCAAGAGCCATTGGAGATGATCAAAGACCCTGAAGAAACTGGATACCACCTTACGGGCCAGGCAAGGGAAGCAAACAGAGACCAGACAAGTCACCTCAGAGTCAGTGAGCCTAGGAAAGCAAGCAATGAGGTTGCTAAAGCAGCGAAAAATGAGCACGGGCAGCTTTGACAGGCAGGCAGTAGTTTGCTTCATCTTTTAACAGCAGTGTTTCAAGCAGAACAGGAGAAACTAGAAGTGAAGAAAGAGTTCAAAATAAACCACAGCAAATATGTTATAGAAGCAAGTGTTTAGAGACAACTACCCAAAGCTTCCCTACTTTATCTGTACAACTACAAAAAAAAACCTTCACGGGCTCTTAACTCAGGAACTGCAGTCACAGCGCCCAACTGCATAAACACACTTGGCTCCCCAACAGCAAGGGGTCCAGCTACACACAGCAGCCCAAATGAGGTCAAGTTGTTTCTATTTCTCTTCAGTTAAGTTCTCAGCGCGGCTTTCGGCAGGTAAAGATCATTAGTGTTCTATCGCATTTAATAACTGGATCTCTCAATCTTTTCAGGGCACAATTAAGAGGAAGGGGCAGCTTTAACTCTTCCTGCCTTGCTCTTGGGCAGCCTACAGATGAGCACCCAGACCACCTCTCCAAACCACCGCCCTGCAGGCTTCTGGCCGGCTGGCATAGTTTCATGACACTCGGAACATATTTCTCCCTTGCTCAGGCTGCACTTAAGTCAAAAAACATTTTCTGAAAGATAGTAAAGAAGACTAATAGACAAGTAAACAAAAGGACAGACATTGCCCGACTGGAGTGCTAACTGCGATCCTTCATCAGTGTCACGAGGCACAGGACTTGGGAAGGTCTCTCCTCAGTCACATAAAGCAAGGTACATGTGCTGCCCTCGGCTTCAGTAACAGCACTTTGGTATTTACAGAATGGGCTGAATTTGCTCTTCTACAGGAGGAAGAAAACAATGGCAAGCTTCATACAGGAGTCAAAAGACATTAAGCTTGACATTTCCCAAAGACAAGGGGAGTTTGCTGGAAAACACACCCCATGAACTCCCAGCTACGACTAATGGGTCCAAGAATGATGCTCGGGAAAGGCAGAAGGATGAGACCACACTTATAACATCCAGTTGGGCTAGTTATGGATTATTCATACCTTCCTTTTTGCTTCCACCAATAGCTGCATCGGTGGTAGGTATTGGACTGCACTTATCCAGCAGAAATAATTAATGGGAAACAAAGCTACATACTGAAATTTGGCAGAGGAAAGTCAAAGGAGAGGTATAAGAAGGCAGCGCCTGCTAAATTGCTTTGCATACAAAATGGAAGCAGTGAGACCAAAAGTTGGAAGCAGCAAAGGCAAGCAAATAGCGCAAAGAAAGACAACAAAAAAAATCCGAGCAAATGGAGAGCGGGAGTTGTACTTGGAACTCTTCCTACAAAATGGCACTGCAGCCCTGGACTTTTTAAACAAGAGGACACTACGAGGCAAGCCACAAGACTTCCTCGGCCGGTATTCCATGGATCACTACAGTCCACGCAGTTATTCTGACCTCGCTGGTAACTGCGTGAGTTGCACCAGAAGTCAGATGCACGCAGAACTTCACAAGACTACGTCAATAATGCAGAAAAATACCACAAGCCAAATCTTCTGCAGGCAAATTATGTTCTCTGTTAAACTCTTTGAAGTTGATTTGTACAAGAGAAAGGCTACACTGCACAGAAAGCTTCTGAGTACAGGTACATCTGTTAAAGCGAGCATTCCAAACTGTCTAGAAAAAACCATCCATGCTAATAAAGGCAAGTGGCAGCAGGCAAAGAATGGATTAACGAGAGCTTGCCAGAGCCTGGATTAAAGTAAATCCAGAATCATTTGCCAGAAAATCAATGTCAGGCCTCCAGACTAGACACCATCAGAGTTGTGTGCAGCACGAATTGGGATTTAGAAAAAAAGAAACCCCCAAAAAAAGAGACCTAACTAGGGAACTGGAAAAAAGCACAGCTAAGGGCTCGGGGAAGCAGTGAAGAGCATGTAAGAGACTTTGCATCCGTGAGCAGACGCAGAAGCCCTCCCTCCAGCAGCTCTTCTTGGCCAGCTCCTAGTCACAAACACCACAACCAGCTGGGCAACTCCTAGCACCCTGGGAGTCCTTCTCACAGGCTGGATCCCAGCAGCAGTGCAGAGCTGTACGTGTGTACGCTTCAGTCACATCTGCAAGAGGAAGAACAGCTCAGAGCGGGCCAAAAACCAAGCTTGCTTTATATTCATCAAGTGATTACACTTTTAAAGATTACATTGTGGAATAAAACTTTAGCAATTGCAGCACTTCTCTGACTTCAAACAGAAAAGAACCTCTGTATAATCAATGCATCAGACAAGCTGCACCTAAGCTTGCTCACATTACTCACATTTTCCAAACGACGATCTCGGCTGCAGCCGTATTCACCACTCACCAGAAATTACCGAGCTCCAGCAGCCTTGCGAAACTGCATCTTAACACGCTTTAAAGAGAACCTACACTGACAGAAAGAAGGCAGCCAGTACAGGTACCCACCGTCCCACGGCAAAAAGAGAAAGCTAATGAAAGCAACAACTGACAAAATACACAATTCTGCATTTAGCCTATTCAGATTGGCTTGCTTTTCCCATGTTAGCATAAGAAAGTGGAATGTTTGAGTACACAACCATTTTATTCCATTATCCCTCCCCCAAATGGAAACAAACCAAGATTACCAGACCACCAATTTTCCTGTCACATAAAGCATTAAAGGATGGGGGGGGGGTGATATATTTTGCTCTGCAAGTAGTAAATAACATTTATCTTTATTTAAACACAAAATCTCACAAGTTGAATGAAACAGGAAGATTCCTAATTGTCTCGGGAAACCTGATCAAGTTCCTTCTCCGGAGAAATGCCTCCGTTCACCCACCAGACTTCCAAACAGTTTAACCTTTTGGGAGCTGACTTAGCCAAATGCTGCTGCAACCCAGAACTTTCAACAGATTTCAAGATTTTGCTAAAAGGGTTAATACTTTATTTAAAAGGGTTATTTAAGTTATTCAATAACCCAAGAGAACAGTATCTAAGCTCATGTAAAAATCACCTTGCACTGAATTGTGCCAGAGTTTGCTGTGACAGCTTTTTTTTGCCTCCTTTCTTAATAAAGGGAAAAGAGGAAACTAATAACATGAATTGGGAAATCCCTAATTGTAACGCAGACTAACAGCTGCATGGAGATGTTAGCCACACTAATCTCTCTGGAAAAGTCTGGCACCAATATGACTTGTATCTTTTTAGAATGAGTTCTATCCACACCCCTTCTCTTTAGATGGTATTTACTTTGCAGTGTACTTAATCGAGGGGGTTTGGGTGTTTAAGCCTGAAAGCACATGTAGCAAAACAGGAGTAGCCAAGGTTAGCTCCTTCTTCCAGATATTCTCTACAATGTTAGAGGGTTCATTTCTCCCAGTTATATGAAGCAGACTAGAAATTCAGCGATTTAGGGTGACATCTTTCAGTAATTTTTGACCATCTCTTGGTTTTATTGCAAATCAAGATTTCTATATCTACCTTAAGAACTGCATTTGTCAAGCACAAGAACGAGATCAATACTCAGGAAGGAAAACCTCCTGGGAAGTCAATGCTTTAGAGGTCATTTCCAGAAATTTGTTGTATTTATGTATGCATATGTATGCATTTCTCAGGGCAATGCTATTTTGACAGCCCAACATGGCTTCAGTAACGCAAACAAAGTCAACTTAACAACAGCTCATAAGCTGCCAGCTGACGTGGCCCAGCAATCCTATGTAACACAAGCAGGATCTATACGCAGCCAGCCTGTGACAGCTTTCTTAATCAGGACGCTCACTGCTAAAAAAAAAACCACATCAGAAAAAAGCCACATGATAATTTTTTTTTCCCCCCATACAGATAAGAGTTGGCAGTCTCGTTCAGGCCAGATTATCTACTGATGGTTATCAACTGCTCTCCAAAAATTTCCTCCATACTCTCCATCCAATTCAGTAGTCCTCCGCTGCTCATCTAGTTTGTTGCACGAAATGCAAGTTTTGGCCAGCCCTCTCAAAGGGAGCTGGGCTTCAGTGAAGGGACCTTTAAGGTTGTGCAATATTTGATAACCTTCTACCTGGAAACACAAGATACAAAATCACAGCTTGTTTTAATGTCTCTGGCAAAACCAGAATGCACAGTTATTGCCATGTGACCTATACACAAGAATCTATATTGCCATTTACGAGGAAAAGTGAGACCTTCTCCTCACCAATTCAACTGCGCTACTACATGCGGGTAGTTCTTCCAGGTGTCTACTAGATCATGAGAAAGGATGAAATAAGAACATGAACAAAATTACCAGAGATTGCCAAAAAGGTGGTCCTCCAATCACTGCCAGTAAGTGCATGATTATTATGAAGATTTGTACTTCAGTCACATCAATTCTGATTAGGTAAAAAAAAGCCAAAAAAAAGCAAAATTATTCAAAGCGATTTCAAGTCAGTTATTTGCAAGCTCAGCAGCTCTCCTCTGTCATGCACAGTATAAAACCTCCCAAATACTGAGGAAAGAAAGAGGCAAAATTTACAAATAATTTAGATAGGAAAAATATGTTTTAGTTTTATTATTAAGAGCCATGGTGTGCTACACTTTTTGTTTTTATTTCACAGTGCAATAAAAATCCATCTTGTCAAAACGAACAGTTGGAACTCTACTTTTAACTGACCGCTGCCAGCTGCGGAAATAAATACTTGGTTTTAACCTTGCCCACCAAAAAAAAAAATTTATGTCAGATGATAAAATTCAGGAAAGATATTTTTAATCCCTAATATATTCCCTACTCTATTTTTCAATACGACTATTCTCTCTGAATAGCACCAAACTTTAAAAAGAAACATGAATCCCCAAGGAGTTTATGCAGATGTAAACGGTCCAGCCAGCCGCATCGCTAAGGATGACGCAGCTCAGCCTCCAGCACGCAGCAAGCAGAGAAACCACCTCTGGTTCCAGCACAGCTCGTGCGTTTCGTAGAGGCACAAGAAGGAAAGGCTTATGGAAAAGACTGAGTTGAAGACTTTAAGGAGCAGGCAGAAGTCTTGGAGCTAGCAAGATGAAAAATTGCCATACAAATCAATTCCAGAAACTGAAGAAAGGAAAGATACAAGTGAAATCTAAAGAGGATGGGCTTGCAGGTGTAGAGTATGAAGCTGTATAATACTCTCTCATACTGGGTTACTGTATCAAAAATAGTCCTTTGAGACAGCCTGCGATAGTTACGGCATGTTCCTTATCTCTAATAATACAGCTTTACCTAAAAGACTGGGCCGCTTCTTGCGAATACATGCTTCGCTGTTATAAAAATATCATTTATATCAACTGCACAGCCATCAGGGAATAGTGGTTCAGGGTTTTTTGCCTGTGTGCCTTCAATGAGCTGCAAGACCTTGCAATTAAGTGCAGTATCAGAGCAGCGTGCCACCAAGTTCTCTACAGCCTTTGTTCCAGTTTTGAGCTGGATCTTCTCATTTGAGCATCTCCAGTCTGGGCAAAAAGGAGTAATAGTTCCACAACAAGGGAAGGTAGATTTAGACTGGATATAAGGAAGAAATTTTTCACGCTGAGGGTGGTGAAACACCAGCACAGGCTGCCCAGAGAGGCAGTGGAGGCCCCATCCGTGGAAACATTCAAGATCAGGTTGGACTGGGCTCTGAGCAACCCGATTTTGTTAAAGATGTCGCTGCTCAGTGTAGGGGAGTTGGGCGAGATGATCTCTAAAAGTCCCTTCCAACCCGAAGCATTCTAGAATTCTATGAAAATACAATTTTCGTTCAGCAACAGATCAATACGCACAAGGGATAATTATGAGGCTGCATCCAGTTCCCATGCAGAACATCCCCCAAAGCAGAAGAAAGCAGAAGGGCAACACTATGTTGTACTCAGTGCAATCTCTTACTATGGATTCTCCAACGCCGGCTACTGCTTTCAGCAGGCTTTAAAAACATCTCATCCAACTCCTGCTGTGCAACTTCACCTTTCCATCAGGCAAGGGCTTTCTGAACCCCCCCGCCGGAGAGCAGGGCACGCACCGCTGGCACGCACTGCGGAATCGGCACGCGGCGGCACTGTCAACAGCAGGCAGACAGGATATGAGGCACCCAGACCCCGCCGACTGCTCCTGCAAACCACCACAGCTCCCTCTCTTTTAAAGCAAATAAGCAGTAAAGCAGCAGAGGGGAGCATGAAGGATAAAGAAGACAGGAGAGCAGCAATACCCACGAACTAGCCAGACTGAGCACATAACAGGAAAGTTTAGCCGACGTTGTCAGAGGAAATCTAGAGAAGATTACAATAAGACAGTTTCCTTTAGATGTCTTTGCTTTGTAAATTTTCTTTCCACTACACCAAGCATGGAGATGAGAGCTACACAGGAAATAACCTCAGGATCCTCCTATACTCCGATCTGTTCAACAACAATCCTACAAATCATATGAGCAGATTGAGCCATGGAGCTACCTTGCAAGAAAAAGGAAAAATGCTCAGCCATGCAAGAAGAGCGAGATGCAAAACATCTGACTAAATGCAAATTGCTTCCTCCTAGCTTTTGGAGTCAGCATGGAAACGTGTTTTCAGTGTGTCCAACCGAGGAAGGGCTGCAGGAGCTCCGCGAACCTGCACAGGTTGAACAGGAATGCATTTCAGCCTATTTCACTACTTCTGTCAATGACCTAAAAGAATATAAAGCAACTGAGAAAGCTTACAGAAACAATGACTAATAACTAGTGTAGGTAACTCAAGCTTATAGCTTTCCTTGGACAGTAAACCAGTTTTTTTTTGGCAGCAGTAATCTTAATGCAAAATGAAGTAAGGTCATATACTTCAAAAAAAAATTCAGATCATAGAAAACAAGGTGTTCCGAAAGAAACCCTTACACAAAACTGGGAGCCCAACCGGATCTCTGGAAGCAGTGCCTGGATTCAGGTTAGGGAGACGGCATTATCTTCTTTACACAGCCATGGTACAACCTTTGCTCCATTGCCCATAGCCCTGTCCGCCCCAGCTCAAATAAAAATGGCATCAGGCAGCTGGGAAGGGTTCAGCAATGAACTGCAAATATATTTGGTTAAAAACTCCTCCCTGACTTATTCTAAGAATCTCATGTTGCAGAACAAATACAAGTCTTAACCTCAATTCTACATAAAGTAAAGATTATTTTTTTTTTAAACACCAAAGGTCTCCTTAAGACAGAAGACAAAGACGTAAGAGCAACTGAGGAGAAAGGAAGCACCTAGACTACCACCTAAATAAAGCACAAGTTCTTAAGACCAAGGATGAAAAAGGACTGGGAACATCCTATGTTCATTAAAACCCCTGTCAGATGACTTCAAAAGAGACGCTTGACACCAGTAGAGTACGTGCCTGATGCTGGAATTACCCAGTGCATTTTTTTTTTGCAGGATGTCAAATGGCTGCTGCTTAGAAATCTCAGAATACAGGAATCCAGACAGGCAGCTCCTGGAAGCTAGACCACAAAAGGGAACAACGTTTGGAAACACAGCTGGGTGAAAGGGAAAAGAGGCAGACTGTTCCTCTATCCATTTAACTTGAATTTAAGATGACCGTGCAACTACAGCAAACTCAACTAAATCCACGCTGCTGCTCGAAGGGGCAGTCACCCCAGCCTCCTACAGACTGACCACTTGCTGCCCCCAAACCCACCCGCTCAGTCCCGCTTTCTCCCTCGTGCCAGCACTACAGTTGCACTGGCTTAGCTAAAATGACCCAAATGAAAAAAGAAAAAGAAAGGTTCCTGTCCCAGTTTCTAGCAGATCAGCTTTCCCTGTCCACTTTGTGTGGCCTCGTGAATGACGCCAGCGCAGAGAGGGCAGTGGAAGGTCTGCACTGCCTCTTTTGGCAGCTGCCCGAGCCCCTGCTGAGTCAAAGTGACTGTGCAGCTACGGACAGAGACGACAAGCGAGGAATAAATGGGAATGAGTTACGGCTCCCAAATGCGGCACACGAGTGGACTGCCACCAGCGTTCATGAAAGTCCTGAAAAACCCTTGAAATGTAACGCTGCCAAAAAGAAAAAAAAAAGAAAGAATGCAACTAGAAAACACAGCAACACGGGTTTGGCCAGGAGAGGTAATGCACAGCACCACCAGGAAAACCTTAACACAGCAGGCAATCTAGAGGACATTCATTCCAACACTGTAATGATTAACTTGTATTTATGAATTGCTTCAAGATAAAATGTGCTAGTAATAAGAAGATCCATAAACTGCCTTGGTCACCATATTGTTTTTAAACTCTGGTAGAACTGGGAAGGTGCCTAATAAATTCAAAAGAGACAAGCAGGGCTGCATGGAAAGCTGCTTGCTCAGTTCGGATGTGGCCTGACTAAAGCCTTTCTACCCACACTGGCCTTCTGAGGGAAAATGCACATAGCTTGCTTTAGTGGCTACAGAAATTATTTGCAAAGCAGGGTAATAACATTCTTGCTTAAATATTACATAAATGGTACTATATTTTTTCCCGTACATAAAGCTCCATCATACATTGGAGTGCCTCTTCCTATGGTAAGGACTGTAGAAAATACAAACTGGAGTAGTGGTTCATAGTAGAAAAATATTTTTAGCTTCAATGCAAAAAGACAGGTGCCACGAGGAAAAGAACCCACAGCACTGGGAAACCAAAAGTGGGAAAAGGCTTTTGGCGCTGCAGGAGCCCCCCCTTTAATCACTGCACATCACTAGTAGCCTGGTTATGTGTGTGTATATATTTATATATGTATATCTCAGAACTAAAGGATAGCAACAACATTTCAAAGCAAGAAGGGAATCCGCCAGTTCAAAGTCTGATTCTATTTTCTCCTTGTGTTTGTATTTATTTAGTTGTTTAAATGGTACAGTGGACATCCTAAGAAAAAACAAATGGAAACAGCTATCAGCATGAATTCTGCAGCTCCAGCAAGGGGGTTTCTTCAAGCCTCTTAACTGGGATATTTTCAGCAATCACTTGAGCCACACTTCCCCTAACCTGACAGTTTTTTTGCCTGCTGTTTCCTGACAAATTGAGTCATGTCAGCATTGCCCAAACAGTTGATGTTGCTAGGCTGATGCGGAGACACAGTGCACAATACGCGGCAGATCCCCAGCGCCTAAGAAATGCAGCAAATGAAACAAACCGTTTCCCCCAAGACATGTCCACACTACAACGGATGGACGTGAAGTTATTGCAGCAGTTCCTCAACAGACACAAAGCAGTCCAGTTCCGAAGACCCCTTCTTCAAATAAACCAGGGACTTTTTCATCTTCAAGAAAATAAACAGAAGACCCTGAATCAAGTTTTTAAGATCGCCACGAACATCCAGGGAAAGAACCAAGGAACAAAGATCAGACACTGAAGACAAAGCAACAAAGAACCTAGACTCAATAGTTTACCAAACTGCAAATGCCAAGACGGAATATCTAACTGCAAGGCTGGGAAAAACACTGACAATGACCCTGAGAAAAACCTCATTCCACAGCAAACTGATGTTGGGAAAGAATAACAAACAGCAGCTCTGCAGAGCTAAAGATGGCAAGCGGGGACTAGGTCAAACAATGTCAACACTGCACCAGCTACCTTTGTGAACTCAAGACTGTAAACAAGAATATCTCAATGTTTTAATTCGGATAAAGTCAGGGAAGCATAAAAGTTGTGAGGTTTTAAACACACATTTCATCCCTTGATCTGTCTGCCTAAATCCACCAGGCAGCAGAACGCCTGCAGAGCCTCAGAAGCCGTTCTCCCGCTCTTGCGGCGAGACGGCAATGGATTTTACTGCACCCACTGCAACACGTTTTACTCTATTAATCTGTCCTTCCCTGTCATGCCAAACCTGAATACAGATTACTTGCCAGTTTTCCCATTTATGCTTTCTGACACAACAGAAGATTATCAGGAACAGTATTATTTTAACATTTTATTTCCCATAAAAGTGAGTATTTTCCAGATTCCACCATCTTAAACACCTTCATTTGCAATTCCTCTATATGGTTGTGCTAAACTGTATTGAAACTGATTGATTCTGGTCTTTGAAAAAACACCAACATGTGAGGCAAAACATCACAAGCAAAAGTCACCCTCCAGCAGCACAAGTACTGAAGGGCGGCATTGCAGAGCTGCGGGAAGGGGGAGGCAGGGCTCTGAAGCCCGTTAGAATTCTGCACATTTGCACTTCAGGTTAGAGTCACCCTGTTCTGACTCAATTCCCAAAATAATTTTGTCTTCCCTTGTTTAAAGCCTTCATGTTCTTTTAAATAATTTGCCCATTGGCTAAAGGCACACACAAACTTCTTCAGCAATTTAAGAATTTTATTCCCCCGGATGAATAAAAAGCCTTCCTGCCCAGCACGTATACATAAAGGTTTATTTGTGTTGCAAGAATTAAAATCACAGAATCCCAGCATGGCAGGGGCTGGCAGGGCCCTCTGTGGGTCACCCAGCCCAACCCCCTGCCCAAGCAGGGTCACCCAGAGCAGGCTGCACAGCACCGCGGCCAGGCGG
>Ga0065711_1048301_pt1 | contig 11883 bp, 5 predicted proteins | sample Hoacrofraction12_FD_59098 | JGI IMG/M metagenome (GOLD analysis project Ga0065711, IMG submission 59098) | Hoatzin crop microbial communities from Cojedes, Venezuela - Epithelial fraction 12 v2 (version 2) | ecosystem: Host-associated > Birds > Digestive system > Esophagus > Crop | place... | reverse complement strand
GCGACAGACTGTCCGACAATGAAATTTGCGTTTCAAAGTGTCACAAAAGGCGTCGCCATCTCGTATAATAATGGTGTGACTCGCTTAATTTTTGACGATAATTGCTGTTGATTTGAGCAAAGTGTCACCAATTTTTGAAGGCCAAAGAATTGTCGGACAGTCTGGCGAGGGGGAGAGGGGCTCCATCGTACGGTCTACTTTGGTTCCACGCCCCCACCGGAAGGCTCTGCCTTCCTCCGCCCCCTCGCCAGCGAGGGGGAGAGCTGGCGCCTCACCGCTTGCACTTGCCTTCTGCTTTCCGCTTGCCCTTGCTTTTTGCATACCGTTTGCACTCAGCCTTCTGCTTTCCGCTTGCACTATGCCTTCTGCTCACCGCTTGCACTTGATTTACATTCATAGTGTTCAATCATTGCAATTCTGTTGCTTGTGGTAACTTCGGGTATTTGCGCCTTGCTGCAAAAAGAATGTTCAATCATTGCAATTCTGTTGCTAGTGGCAACCCTCGCCCGGTAGGGCGAGGTCTCCCCCTCGCTGGCGAGGGGGCGGAGGAAAAGCGATAGCTTTTCCGGTGGGGGCGTGGATCCAAGTACACTGTTCAAAAACCTTCCGATAGAGTCGTGGATCCAAGTACACTGTTCAAAAACCTTCCGATAGAGTCGTGGATCCAAGTACACCATTCAAAACCCTTCCGATAGAGTCGTGGATCCAAGCACACCATTCAAAAACCATTCGGAGGGAGCATGGCCCCCTCCGAACAAACTTAAACTTCTTTCAGTCGAAAAGAAAATCCTTTACTTCAGATGAATCTTTCCCTCCTCATCGTAGTATATTTCCGCCACCTTCATGCTTCTCAGCCACGTTCTGCCGCCCGAAGGAGCACTGTCGTGATGGAAGAGATACCAATGTCCCTTGTATTCGCAGATAGAATGATGCGTCGTCCATCCCACCACCGGCTGGAGAATCTCTCCCTGGTAAACAAACGGGCCGTAAGGATTGTCGGCAATACCGTAGCACAACAGATGGCTGTCGCCGGTGGAATAAGAGAAGTAGTATTTCCCGTTGTACTTATGCATCCATGAAGCCTCGAAGAAACGGTGGGGATCACCAGCCTTCAGCGGCTCTCCGTTCTCGTCGACGATGATCACCGGCTTCGGCTCCTCGGCAAACTGCAGCACATCATCTGTCATCTTCGCCACGCGCGAAGGAATCGGCAGTTCTTCGCCCTCCGGCAGATAAGCACTTTCGAGAGCCTTGTTGTCTTTGTATCTCTGCAGCTGTCCGCCCCAAATACCTCCGAAATACACATAGATGCTGCCGTCGTCATCCTTGAAGGCGCAGGGGTCGATGGAATAAGACCCGCGGATAGGATCGGGCTGCGGCTTGAACGGTCCTTCGGGGCGGTCGGCGATGGCCACTCCCAGACGGAAGATGTCGTTCTGGTCTTTCAGACAGAAGATGAGGTAGTATTTGCCGTCTTTCTCCACCACGTCGTTATCCCACAACTGCCGTCCTGCCCAGGGGATATCCTCGACAGAGAGGATCAGTCCTTCGTCGTGGCAGATGTCAGTCTCGGGATCAGCAAGCGTGAAACAGTGGTAATCCTTCATGTTGAAGTGGTCGCCGTTGTCGTTTTCCGGCACTCCCGACTCCCAGTCGTGGGAGGGGTAGATATACAGCTTGCCGTTGAACACGTTGGCAGAGGGGTCTGCCATATAATCACTCGGGAAAAGATATTTCGCTTCTTTCATATCGTTATTCTTTTATCGTTATTATTCAAACATTTTCATTATCTTCTTCACCACCGGCTTCGCCTTGAACTTACGGTCGAAGAGTAGCGGGTAGTTGGTGCGGCCCTTGATAGGCCAGTCGTTGAGCCATGACGATCCGTCGTCGACGCCCCACAGCGTTACCCTCTCTATCTGACTGGCATGGCGGCGGAAGATGTCGAAGAAGGCGAGATAGCGATCCTCGAACACTCTGTTCATCTCTTTCGACAGACCGTCGGGGTAGGGGTTGTACTTGGCGTCATACTGATACTTCGTGCTTATCTCCGCACCTCCGAAACTGTCGGGGTTGGGGAGCATGTTGATCTCCATCTCGGTGATCTGCACCTTCACTCCGAGGGCGGCGAACGAGTCGATGGATGCCTCATACTCCTTAAGGTCGGGGTAGTCGATGCCGTTATGGCTCTGCATACCGACAGCGTCGATGCGCAGTCCTTTCTTCTTCAGGTCGCGGACGAGTTTGCACACCGTAGCCCTCTTTCCGGGCTTGGCCATCGAATAGTCGTTGTAGTAGAGCTCTGCGTCGGGGTCGGCCTCGTGGGCGAAACGGAATGCGAGCTCGATGTAGTCGGGACCGATTATATTATAATAATGTGTCTTGCGGAACGATCCGTCGTCTTCGATGGCTTCGTTGACGACATCCCATCCCTTGATCTTGCCCTTGTAGCGCCCTGCCACCTCGTAGATATGGCGGCGCATCCTCTCGATGAGCACCTCACGGCTGACGTAGTTGCCCTTGGCGTCGGTGAACATCCATTTCGGGGGCTGCGAATGCCATACGAGACAGTGGCCGATGATGGCCATCCCGTTCCCGATGCCGTAGTCGACGAAGCGGTCGGCGTCATCCCAGAAGAAACGGTCTTCCTCGGGGTGGATGCACTCCCCCTTCATACAGTTTTCCGCCACGATGGAGTTGAACTGCGTGCGGATGATATTGTCTCTCTTGTCGCTGCCTCTGCCCTGCACCTGGTCGTCGTTGACGATCGTTCCGATGAGGAAATGCTTTCCCACGGTGCTCTTCAGCGTCTTCTTCGCTGACACTCCGGCAGAGGGCGCCGAGGCGAGCAGACAGGCTGCTGCCACGAATGATATAATCCCTTTGTTCATATCTAATCTTTCTTTTTATCAGTTATTACCTTCCTGCTGCATGCTTTGTTCGGCCATACGGCGGCGGGCTGCCAGTTCGGCCTGCATATTCTCGTTATATCTCTTGGAGATAGGATAGAAGAAGAGAGCTATGACACCCACGAAGAAGAGTATCGCGGGAATGACGCTCGACACGAGACGGATGCCTTCGATGGCTGTCTCCGACTGGATGATATTGCTGCCCGACACGTATCCGAAGGTGGAGAGGATAAGTCCTGCGAAGGCGCCGCCAAGACCGAGACCGGCCTTCAGCGCGAAGACGACACCGGAGAAACAGAAACCGGTGGCGCGGCGGTGGTTGATGTATTCCACATGGTCGGCGACATCCCCGATCATAGCCCACAACAGAGGAACGGTGGGGGCGTAGGCGAGACTCTTCAGGAAACAGAGCACGAACATGAAGCGCACGTCGTTGACGCCGGGGAGATAGAACATCGCCGTGAAAAGGGCCGTCAGTGCAAGACATACGATGAATGTGTTGCGCTTGCCGAACTTGTTGGCAAGGTAGTTGGACAGCAGTATCACTCCGAAGAACTGAACCAGGGCGCCGAGCATGTTAAACAGAGAGAATCCTATCGAATAGGCATCGGCATCGCTGTGGGCGATGAGGTTGAAAGCACTCAGGATGGAATAGCCCACGCCGCTCTCCTGACCTTCCTCGGCCACAAGACCGAGACTCTGGATAAACTCATACAGAGAGTGCTGGTCTACATATTTCTCGAAATAGAAACTCATGGCGCTGCCCCACATCGCCAGAGTGATGAAGAGGAACAGCGTGAGCACGAACATAGCCCTCCAGGGCACGTCGCTGATAGTGTCTTTGATATCCTCCTTGATGTTCATCTTCTGCTGGGGAGGGGGAGCGATACGTTCGCGAGATACCATGAACGTGATGACGAAGCATACGAAACAGATCACCGCGAAGAGGGAGATGGTGCAGAACCAGCCGTGGCCCTCGTCGCCGCCGCCGAACTTGTTTACCAGAGGCAGGGTGAGACCCTGTACGACAAACTGGGCGATGGTGGATGCCACGAAACGGATGCTGGTGATGCTGGTGCGCTCCTTGATATCACCGGTCATCACACCGCCAAGAGAAGAGTAGGGGGTGTTGTTGAACGAATACATCGTCATCAGCAGCACATACGAGATGGTGGCGTAGACGGCGACAAGCGTCTTGTCCTCAATACCGGGATTGTAAAACGCCAGCACGTAGAACACGCAGAACGGAAGGGCCGTCCAGAGCACCCACGGACGGTATTTTCCCCATCGGGTGTTGGTGCGGTCGGAGACGATTCCCACAGTGGGGTCGACGAAAGCGTCGACGATGCGGGCGATAAGGAGTACGGAACCGGCAATGGCGCCGTCGAGACCGAAAATGTCGGTGTAGAACTTCAACTGGAAGATCATCATCATCTGGAATACCAGATTGGCGGCTAAATCGCCAAGCGAATAACCGACCTTCTCATAAAAAGGTACTTTGTTGTTCATATCTCTTTGGTTTTATTATTTGTCTGGGTGCAAAATTACTACTTTTGTTTCATATCGGCTCTTCATTTTGTGCCAATAACGTTTCAATTTGTATCATTTTTCATTTCTTTGATACATTCTGAAATATTTTTTTATATCTTTGCACTGATGAAACATTCTCTTTACTCACTAATAACTATTATTGTACTACTCTTTCATGAGGCGTATGCAATAGCGGGAGGCGGCAGACTGTTCACTGCCGACAAACTGTCGAGCAGTCAGATCAACTGTATCTGCCAGGACGGATACGGGTATATATGGATAGGAACGGAATACGGACTCAACCGCTTCGACGGATATCATTTCGTGAGTTATCTCCACAGCGACAGGGATACGACATCCATCAGCAGTAATGTGATATCCAGTCTCTTGTGCGACAACGACGGTAATCTGTGGGTAGGCACGAGCAACGGACTGGCGCTGTATGACTACGCCGGAGATATGTTCCGCCGCCTGAAATTCGAGGACGGGAACACTCCCCGGGCCAACTCCCTCGCCCTCACACGCAAGGGAGAGCTGCTCGTGGGATCGGCAGGATACGGACTGCTGAAGGTAGACAAAGAGAAGATGATGGCTTTCGAAGTGGAAAACCGCACCAACTGCGTGCAGGAGAACTTCTTCAGCAGGATATGTGTCGACAGCCGCGGTTATCTCTGGAAGGGCAGTCATATCCCCGACTTCTCCATGATCAAGGAGAAAAACGGAGCGCTGGTGAAAGCCCGGAATTTCAAGTCGGAATGCGGACCTCCCGTCTCTTTCATCGAGCGCGACGGCAGGATGCTCATCGCGTGTATGTATGGCCTGCTCGAATACGACTATCAGACGGAGACGCTCTCCAGACCTACTATCGACATGGGCAGCTGGGGCGATGCCGATATGGTGATCCGGCGCGCTCTGAAGGATCATCGCGGTAATATATATATAGGTACGCGCGGGAAGGGGCTCTTCGTGATACGAAAGGGCAGCGGCAAACTGGAACGGCCCGACTACGACGGACTTTTCAATCTGGAGTCGTCGAATGTGAACTATGTCTTCGAGGACAGGGATGAGAATATCTGGGTGGGATGCTTCCGGAAAGGTCTGCTGATGCTCAACGACCAGAAGGAGGCTTTCACGCAGTGGGACTTCGCCCGCCAGCATTATCCTATCGGCAGCTGCGTGTCGTCGATTGCCGAGGGGGATAACGGCGACACGTGGTGCACGGTGGAAAACAACGGGGTATACAAGTTGGATAGTCTCGGCAGGATCGTAGCTCATCCGTCGGCTCCCTTCGACACCCGTCTTATCTACAGGGATAAATCCGGTTCGTACTGGTTGTGCACGGAGAAGGCTCTGTATAGTTACAACCCCGATAAAGGCACTTACAATCAGGAACTTACCTTCGAGGGATGGGGACTGAACTGCATCGTGGGGGATGGCAAAGGACACCTCTTTATATCTAATTACGGCAAGGGGCTCGTGGTATATGATATCGCCGAAAAGAAAGCTACGGCATTCAGCATGAACAGCAACAGCAACAACGGCAATGGAATTCTCAACGACTGGATCATATCCATGGCGACGGATAACAAAGGACGTATGTGGATAGGTACTTCCGACGGCTTGGAATGTCTTGACACCTATATCATGAAGTCAGTGGAACTGCCGAATATCGACAAAAAACAAGTGCTGAAGTACTTGCAGTGTACCGCCATCGCCGCGATGCCGTCGGGTGATATGATGATATGCACCGACAGGGGTGTGTTTATATATGAAGTGGAAAGAGGAAAAATACGTTCCCTGGATGGAGGAGAACAACTTGCCGGTAAGAATATCGGCGGGGTGGTCGTCGACAAGAAAGGGGATATATGGTTTTCCACCTCTTCCGGAATATGGCAGTATGACCAAAATCAGAAGAAACTCATCGGTCATATATCCGGCAACGGTCTCTCTACCGGGGAATATATCGCGGGGGCGCTCTGCCACTACAGGGATGATAAGATAGGACTGGGAACGGCCGACGGGATAACGGTGTTCTATCCCGAGGAGGTGAAGAGCTTCGACTCGCGGCTCGGGGAGGTGTATCTTACCAATTTCACCGTCAGAGGGAAGAGCATGGATCCTACGAGCGACTACTTCGAGGTGCCGTATTCCGAAAATTCCTTCGCAATGGAGTTCTCGCTCTTCAACTATCGTAATGCTGATAATATCTCTTACCAATACAGAATAAACGGCGGTAATGAGTGGAGTGCCACGGCAGAAGGCGACAACATGATAACTCTCAATAAGCTGCAGCCGGGGAAGTATGTCGTCGAGGTGAGGGCATACAGCAACGGTATGGCGTCGAACAAGGTGAAGACGATTACCGTGATAGTCAGGCAGCCGTGGTATAAGTCGACTCTCGCCAAGGTGATTTACCTTCTCCTCGCCATCCTCCTCGCATGGCAGGCGTTCACCCTCTACAGCCGCAGGAAGAAAGGCGAGCTGGAGGAGGAGAAGATGCGCTTCCTCATCAATGCCACTCACGATATCCGATCGCCGCTGACGCTGATCATGGGACCGTTGCACAAACTGCAGCAGAGGGCGAGGGATGCCGGTGATGCCGCAGACAAGGAATCGATGGAAGACCTTGACACCATCGAGCGCAATGCCAAACGCCTGATGCTGCTCGTCAACCAGATTCTCGATGAGAGGAAGATCGACAAAAACCAGATGCATCTCACCTGCAGCAAGACTAATCTCGTGGCCTTCCTCGAGGGGGTGACCAATCTGTATAAGTATAACGCCAACGAACGGAATATATCTCTCTCCTTCGAGCATGAGGACGACAAACTCTATGCGTGGGTCGACAGGATCCAGTTTGACAAGGTGATATCCAACCTGCTCTCCAATGCCTTCAAGTATACTTTCGGAGGCGGGGAGGTGAAGGTGATTCTCTCCAAGACAGACGGCGGCAAGGCCGGCGACGAGGGATCGGCTGTAATAAAAGTCATCGACTCGGGCATCGGATTCAAGGATGAGAAGACCGACCGCCTCTTCGACCGTTTCTACCAGGGGAAGAATGCCGACGACCTGCATATCCAGGGCAGCGGCATCGGACTGAATCTCTGCAAGGCTATCGTAAATATGCATCATGGCACTATCAAGGCTTCTAACAGAGAGGATAAGACGGGCGCCTGTCTCACTGTCACTATACCTCTGGGAAACAAGCATTTCAAACCCGAAGAACTGAAACAGGAGGAGATCGCTACGCCGGATGCCAGCAGCGGGAAGAAGGCCAACGGCAATGTGCGGATTCTTATCGCTGACGATGATCCGGAGATAGGACATTATATCAATCACGAACTGGGAGAGTGGTATCGCTTTGACTATTGCCCCAACGGCAAGGAGGCCCTGAAGATGCTGCTCACGAAGAGCTATCATCTGGTGATCAGTGATGTGATGATGCCGGAGATGGACGGTATCACGCTTCTGAAGAATATAAAGAGTAATACGAATATCAGTGATGTGCCGGTGATCCTGCTTACGTCAAGATCCGAGGTCAGCGAACGGCTCGAGGGATTGAAGAAAGGGGCCGACGCCTTCCTCTCCAAACCGTTTAATATCGACGAACTGCACATCCTTATAGATAATCTTATCGGTAATGTGCGACGCCTGAAAGGGAAGTACTCCGGGGCTCAGGAACAGAAGGACAAGGTGGAGAATGTGGCAGTGGTAGGCAACAACGACCAGCTGATGAAGAGAGTGATGACTTCGATAAACAAACATCTCAGCGATTCTGATTTCAATATCGAAGTGCTGACTGCCGAGGTGGGTATGAGCAGGGCGCAGCTGCATCGCAAGATGAAGGAGATAACAGGGCTCACCACCAGCGAGTTCATCCGCAATATCCGTCTCAAGCAGGCTGCCAAATTGCTACTCGAACACAAGATTAATGTGACGCAGATCGCATACGAGGTGGGCTTCAGCAACCAGGCGCATTTCTCTACTGTCTTCAAGCGATTCTACGGGGTGACACCCTCGGAATACGCTGAAGGAAAGGGAAAAAAAGAGGAATGAAACATTTAGAAACGTTCGTGCAACATATTTCTTTGCCGTTATAATTTTATATCCGTATCTTTGCAGCGTGAAAGTAATGCTAAAGCCTGAAAAGATATGAAGAAATTATTGGTGATATTCGCAATGCTGTCTCTGCCGCTGCTTCAGACGAGGGCGGAAGACGGACATGACTTGTGGCTTAGGATGGACTACATCGGACGGGCTGCAGTGGCAACATCTTGCACTACGGAGACGGCTGATATAGCGGCTCAGCAGATAAGAGCATACTGGAACGGAGACAAGGCCGAACTGATAATCGACAGCTCGCTGCCGGCAGGCGACGGTTTTAAGATAGAAAAGACCGCCGACGCGGTGCGCATCTCATCATCTTCAGACAAAGGATTGCTCTACGGGGCTTTCGACCTGCTGCGCCGTCAGCAGTGCGGAGAACCTCAGACGGCGGCATTCCAACAACCAAGGTTCAGACTCCGCATGCTCAATCACTGGGATAATCTCGACGGATCTATCGAGCGGGGATATGCCGGGAAGAGTATCTGGAAATGGGAGAAAATGGATGATATGTCGTCGGAGATGACAACGTTGTTCCGCGACTACGCCAAGGCTAACGCTTCCATCGGTATCAATGCCACGGTACTGAATAATGTGAACACCCAACCGGAGATTCTTACCGCTCCCTATATCAATAAGGTGAAGAAGGTTGCTGATATCTTCCGCCCCTACGGCATACAGGTGTTCCTGTCGGTAAACTTCGGTTCTCCGAAGGCTGTCGGCGGTCTCGATACTGCCGATCCTCTCGACCAGAGGGTGAGACAGTGGTGGAAAGACAAGGCCGACGAGATATATGCCGCCATCCCTGATTTCGGAGGATTCCTCGTGAAGGCTAATTCCGAAGGGCAGCCCGGTCCCGGCGATTACGACCGCAGTCATGCCGACGGGGCGAACATGCTGGCCGAAGCCCTCAAACCTCACGGAGGGATTGTGATATGGAGAAGTTTCGTATACGGACACAAGCATAAGGATGAAGATCGCGTGATGCAGGCCGTGACGGAGTTCAAACCCCTCGACGGGGAGTTTGCCGAAAATGTCATCCTGCAGTCGAAAAACGGACCCCTCGACTTCCAGCCGAGAGAACCGTATAGTCCTGTCTTCGACCAGATAAAGAAAACAAAACAGGGGGCCGAACTGCAGATAACGCAGGAGTATACCGGTCAGAGCAAACATCTGGTATACCTCGCTCCGATGTGGAAGGAATTCTTTTCGTATGTATCGCCCGACAGTCTGGAGCTTCTCGCCGGAGTTTCCAATATCGGTGACGATCGCAACTGGTGCGGACATCCCTTCTCGCAGTCCAACTGGTATGCCTTCGGACGGCTGGCTTGGGATCCTTCTCTTTCTTCGGAAGAAATAGCCCGTGAATGGGTGAAACAAACTTTTATAAACAACCGATTATTTGTTGATAGAATAGTAGTTATGATGGAAAGCAGCCGGGAGGCGTGTGTCGATTACATGATGCCTCTCGGTCTGCACCACATCTTTAAGTTTGATCACCACTACGGTCCGGAGCCCGACGGCTTCAAGGCGGAGTATCCTATCGAATGGTGCCCGGTGTACTATCATAAGGCCGACAGTATCGGAGTGGGCTTCGAACGTTCGTCGAAAGGTTCTAACGCCGTGTCGCAGTATCGCAAACCTTATTCCCAGATCTACAACGATATCCGCAGATGTCCGGAGAATCTGCTTCTCTGGTTCCATCATGTGCCCTGGAATCATAAGATGAAGAGCGGACGGACATTGTGGGAGGAGATGAATGTGCATTATAATAAAGGTGTCGATGATGTGGCCGGATATATCGATACATGGAACAGTATGCGGGGATATGTCGACAAAGAACGAGGCGATAAGGTGGCGGAACTGCTTCATATACAGTATGATAACGCCAAGGAATGGCGCGACACCTGCCTGAAATATTTTGGTACTTTTGCAAATAAAGGAAACAAGAAATGAAATTACGACTGACAACAATACTGGCGATGCTCTGCGTCTGTGTCTTCACGACGGCGCAGAAGGCGGAACTGAAGAAGCAAGGACATGCGGTGCAGATGGTTGCCGACGGAAAACCGATGCTGATACTCGGCGGCGAACTGAGTAATTCGGCTGCTACAAGCATCGCCGATATCGAGGAGGTTATGCCGAGGATGAAGGCTATAGGACTGAATACGGTGCTCGTCCCGGCATATTGGGATCTTATCGAACCCACGGAAGGCGATTTCAACTTCGAACTTACCGATAAGGTTATCGATGAGGCTCGCGCTAATGATCTGAAGGTGATCTTCCTCTGGTTCGGAGCATGGAAAAACTCGATGAGCTGTTATGCTCCCTTGTGGTTTAAGAAGGATACCAAACGATTCCCTCGTTCGGAGACTGAAAACGGCAAGCCCTTGGAGATAGCATCCGCCTTCTCGGAGGAGGTATTCCAGGCTGACAGCAAGGCTTTCTCCGCCTGGCTCAGGCATACCGCCGAGAAAGACAAAGCGACAGGTACGGTGATCATGATTCAGATTGAGAACGAGATAGGTATGCTCGAGTCGGCTCGTGATCACTCCAGACTGGCTGACAAGGAGTTTGAGAAGTGGTGCAGGCAGAACAAGGTCGACGCTTCTGTCAGCGATCCTTCCGTCGACGAGCGCTTCATGGCTACTTACTATGCCCGTTATGTCGAGCGGATGGCAAAGATCGCGCGAAGCATCTACGATATCCCTCTTTATGTGAATGCCGCGATGAACAGCCGCGGCCGCAAACCGGGAGAATATCCTTCTGCCGGTCCTCTGGCTCATCTTATGGATATATGGAAGAAAGAAGCCCCGTCGGTAGATATCATGGCTCCGGATATCTATGATACCGGTTTCGCCTCGTGGGCTTCTCAGTATTATGTAAAAGACAAGAATCCTCTGTTTATCCCCGAGTCGCGATGCTGCATCAACAGCGGGGTGAGGGCTTTCTATGTGTTCGGCGAATACGATGCTCTCGGTTTCAGTCCTTTCGCTATCGATCAGACGAGCAAGGACAACGAGGAAGTGATAAACAAGAGTTATGCCCTTCTGAAAGAACTGTCGCCTCTGCTCCTCAAATACCAGGGCAAGGGGCTCAGTCACGGTCTTCTCTTCGACCAGGAGAACAAAGAACGAATTATCGAGGAAGACGACCTGACTATCATCGCACGCCATAACTTCACCTTGCCGTGGGATCCCCGTGCCACCGACGGAAGTGTGTGGCCCGAAGGAGGCGGCATCATCCTCAAACTCGACAAGTATGAGTATGTCGTGGCTGGTAACGGCATCGTGGTGGAGTTCAAATCCAAAACCGAGATGTCGCAGAACGAGCAGAAGAA
>Ga0065711_1048300_pt1 | contig 11883 bp, 4 predicted proteins | sample Hoacrofraction12_FD_59098 | JGI IMG/M metagenome (GOLD analysis project Ga0065711, IMG submission 59098) | Hoatzin crop microbial communities from Cojedes, Venezuela - Epithelial fraction 12 v2 (version 2) | ecosystem: Host-associated > Birds > Digestive system > Esophagus > Crop | place... | reverse complement strand
CCTTCAGATATTTATAAGCATTTATTAGGTCCCCTCTCAGCCTTCTCTTCTTCAGGCTGAACAAGCCCAGCTCCCTCAGCCTCTCCTCGTAGGGGAGATGTTCCAGTCCCCTCATCATCCTTGTAGCCCTAAATGAACTGTATTTGAAAGAGAATAGGCTTCAGGACTTAGTAATGTTCAAAATCTTCCTAGTCAACAGCAAAGAAAAGTAATGACAAGGAGGCATTCTCCTTACCACTTCAGCATTAGGCTTTACTTTGTAGCCATTCATTTACTAGCATGTGTTTTGGAATTCAAAAAATCTCCAAGAAATATAAGTTTAAAAAATCTAGAAACTCTTAGACCCGCATTGTCTAAATTTGGAAACAGGATACATGGGAAGAACAATGAAGCAGGAAAACAGTAGAAGTGTACAAGAACCTCAGCAGACAAGAAAAAAGGTTAGAAAAACCCAAAACCCAGAACGGGCAACAGAATACTTATTGAACAGATAACAGTAGTATATATTTCTGTTGAAAAAAGTGAAAACTGAGGGTTTTTTTTTTTCTTTTCTGAACTGAGGTAGTGTGTTATTAAACATCTTAATTAAAAATATCTCTGATAGGAAGTCACCACCTTTTCAATTCCCATTTGATAGGGTTACAACATTTTGCCAACAACAGAGAAAGTCAGATCCAAGCATCTGTAGATGCTCCAGGTGGATGTCAGTCAATGGTAGTGTGAAGAATTTACTTCTAAGCACGTTTCCTGCAGTTCTTTCACTCCATAGTGATGAAAGTATTCTGACAACATCAGGCAGATCCCACCATGCTGTACATGAAGAGAACAACCACAGAAGGTGTCCTAAATATTCATAGTGTCTCAGGCAACACTTAGAGTATGAAGTAATTCATATTACTCCATATTACTCCGTAGTAATGAAGTAATAATGCTTTCTGAAAAATACTTTTAGAAAACTAATGTGAAGATCATGTGATCCCCAGAAATGTAAACAGAAAGAGATACACAACGGACTAAGATAATATAAGGACTATGGTGTACAATGTATGCTTTTTTGGCTTTAGCAAAGCCCACTCTGTGGGCCAGTGCTTTGGTCTCACTACCACTACAGAGAGTAACTTCATGACACCCAAAGAGACCATATGTTAAGTTGGATAGTCTACAAAAAACATGTTTTAGGCATAAAAGCTCTCTTTCCAAGGTCTTCTCACCATGACAGAGCTGCAATGCAACCATAAGCAACACACTTTCCCTCTACTTTCAGGTCTGTAGCTTTGAAAAGAAGTGAGAGTTTCCACATGATTTAAATGGACTATATCAAGATCACTGACTCAAGAAGATAACAGTGCCATACACATACTTGGCTTATGTTTCCAAATAGTTCTCCTTTTTAAACAAAGCAGGAAATATTTTCAAGCTTAATTTTTATTTTTTATTTTTATAAATGAAAAACAGAATTTAGATGTCCTTATACTATTTCCAGGAGCTAAAACTTAGTAAACATCTGCCCACATTGCAGCACAGTCTTAGTTGAAGAAAGATTACACCAAGAGGAACTTCTATGCTGTTGATTTCAGTGTGTTGCTGAAACATTTGAGACAAGCATAAATGAACAAACTCATGACAGGAAAGCATTCTGGACAGTCTAACCAGACAGTTTAAGAGCTCCAGGTGGCTTAATTTACCCAGCCAACCAGTCCATGCTGCAGTGGTTAACATGCTTCCAGTATGCAAGTTATCTCATAAAAATCTTTTTCAGCCTTTGTAAACTACACTGCAATCTGCAGAATACCTGTAACTTGAGAAGAAATGGCCACTATAGATGGTGAAAGGATGTTGTTTTTCAGGGATTTTTTAGTGGCCTTAGCTACTTGTTAGAGAAATTTTTTCAGATTTAGTGGATAAAATGATGAGAGAAATGCCAGTTTCTTTGCGGACATGAGTAGAAAGGATTCACTAGCAGTGCTACCATGAATCACCAGTTGGTAGGGAGATATCTATCTTCTCTTTTCATCCACTGCTTTCTGCTTTCCTTTTGTTGTTGGCACCTTGTCACCCATGAACACATGGTGCACAAAGAAGATTTTGTTCATGTGATGCTACCCATGTAAGGGAATTTTTTTTTCTACATCACCCTGTAGATTTTTTTGTCACGTAGAGATCAGTATAAAAGCTCCTGTTTAACAACCATTTAAAATATTGTAAATCACAAAAGAGAAATCAACTCTTTATATTTTTTAGGCAAAAGTCATTGCCTCAATCCTCTTTTCTTCAAATCTATTTGGATAATGATAATCTGTATGACATTAAAGAATGAAAATATCTTGGTTTAGTTCATCCCCTTATTATTTCTTTTAATAAGCTTAAAGAAAGTTAAGAATGTAGCCTCTAAATGACAGCTAGTTATATAAAGATATTCAGACACAAGATAACACAGCATCTTCAATATAGTTTACAAATATTTTTCGTCCCCTAGATTTAGCAATTGGTCTCACTCACAACAGGATTACAGTTATAAACACTGAAACCTTTCATTCCTTCTTAATTTTGTGTTTACATGCATTGTTAGCTCAACTTTAAAACTCACAGCATGGATCTCCTTCACATGAATAAAAAACATAGTCACAGAAAATTTATTGTCTTCTCTCTGTGATTTCACTTGCTTTTGTTATCAAAAAACATTTTTACATCAACAACTGTATATTAAGTCTCCATGACAGGGAAATTAAAAACTAATTACTAGAAGGTGTTGCAACTCTTCATTTTAAATGGAATTAAATGAACCTCTATAATTAAGCATTCCTTTTCCACCATGGTATGTGAATTTAAATTAAATATATAAAAACCTATTCTAATTCTGAACTTTAAAGTTGTGCCAAAGTAATTGATACAAAGCCAAAAAGATATCAACTGTTTCTGGTAGTGTAAAAATATTGGAACACTTCAAACTAAAGGTTTTTGGTATTGGAATAAGATTATTTGACTAATTGGCTTTTCAGAAAAAAATAAATAAAGTTTATAAATGTCTTAGAATTTGTTGTGATTTGGGATATTTTGTCTACAAAAAAAGTTATTCATAATAGTGTATGTACATATTTTATTGTCCCAAGTATTGTTGATCTTTTGTTAGGTAGCATACAGGATATTAAAAGAAAAAAAACCTCTCTTTGATATATTGAATGCATAAAAGCTAGTATTGCTGGTGATTATATAGCTTATACACAAAGAAGAACAAAATGCGTAGCCCAGTAAATGTAATTTTTGCCATTTCTATTAAAAAGTCCTGGGAAGGGGACAGCAAACCCAGAGGGTCACTGGCCAACAAATAAAAGCCCCTGAAAGGCTGAGCCTGGGAGAGGCTGTGGGGCCATGCTCGCCCTAATTAGGAGCAACCAGAAGGCAGCAGACCGTGGTGAAGAAACATACAAAAAAAACCCCAAGCAGATCCCAGTATTGAGTATTAGGGGACCCCCACCATAAGCAACATATTTGTCTCAGAAAAGACCTGAAGCAGCTGATGACTTACCGTAGCCCTCCTTCTTGAGGATGATTCCAGTGTCACCTTCAGGATGCCAAGAGACGTTGGAAGCGTGAAATCCCAGAAGGGCTTTTTGAGATAACGATTTATACTAAATTTTTATTGATTTTTTCTGCATTAGACTATTAGATTATTAATGCATAAATGACACCAATACTATATTCATAGCTCTGAGTATATATGGTGTATTTTCTTTTGCTCATAAAAAAAGATTTTGAGAGTTACGATGTGTTGGTAAGCTGTAATCTTTCAAACTCAAACTCCCTGGTGAAGTTGAACTATTTTTTTAATGTTCAGATAAACAAAAAGAGAGTGAATTGTGCAGGACATATCCCATACATGTCTAGTTTCCCTTGGTCATGACATCTGTTCACCAAGTCATTTTTAGATGATACTGCCTATGTCAGGAGCAGCAAGAGTGCGCCATCCCACACCCCCCAAGCAGGTGAACGGATCCAGGGGTGGCAGCAGTAGGACCCATCCACAGTCCAGCCATCATCAAGCAATGCACTTCTGCTCTGAGGTTAGTCTGGGAAGGTGGAAGGACAGTTCTGGACTGGCTGGAAGCAAACAACAACAGCAAGGCCTGGTGGGTCAGGGTTAACCTAATCCCAAGGTTAAGAGAATTAAATTAAATAATTACATTTAAAAATCCATGCCATTTTGATCAAGCATATACAGTATTACACTTTGGCACTTAGTAATACCTCTATCTGATTGGGTTGATTTGAAGTTCTTTACTCAGACTGTGGCACCTTCTGCCACACTTTTCTACAAAGTGAAAACAAGAATTGCTGTTTCAGTACATGTTGGTCACTACAGTGAATTCATTTGTTTCTGGTTCTCACAATTATTAATTTTCAGAAAAATAGACTTTGAATGCTTAGGTTATTTTAATACCATTACAGTGTTGAGAACAACTGATGAAGTCAGTGGAGCTGATACTGTAATAAACTATTACTTCATTAACATTTTGTTCTTCCTCATAAACATTTTTATAGCTTTGTTATCAGGTGTGAGCATCTTTGACCCTCAGCTTCAGAACTTGACTCTTCATTTATATTTTTCCTCAAAATATTCAGTCGTTTTTATTTTCTTAAATTATTTTCCCTGTTGATAAAACTAGACACAGATAAACACTCCTTTTGAATGTCTATGCTCTAGAGAGTACATTGAAATGGTTAAGTTTATGCATGTGATATATACATTATCTGTCTTGATAGAGTCGTCAAATGAGAAAAAATATTAAATATCGTTTACTAAAAACACGTATGTGTGGGAGTTCACCCACTCATATATGCCTTATAACAAGGATCCACTCTTATCAGTTGTCTAGAACATTTTAACCCTGGTCATCTGTGTTGACTATTGAGATCCTCAACAAGAAAGACTTGTGAGTTATTTTTGAGTGATAAGAAGTGTCTTTTCAAAAAGATATATGTCCAGGGCTTGTATAGTCCTGTGATAATCCCAACTCTAATTTTCTATTTCTCTAGAAAAGCTTAACATGCTATAGTTCAGGACTAAGAAATTTACTGGTGCTACTGCAACTCATTTTTTGAAGAACAGAGAATATAGTGCTTGTCTAAGACGTGGGCAACATGAATTCTTGGCACTCTTTATGCAGATGAAATCTTCACTGTCTCTGTCACAGCACTGAGAATCCCAAGTGGAAAAAAATGGGCAAGTACTTTCTAGTGGTTTTCTGTGCTCTAAATTGAGAAGAAAAAATGTGTAATTTAGGAAAGAGAATTTCCCTCTGCAGATATTGGAGGTGTCTTTCTCTACTGACTAGATGAAACATTTAGTTATTTTAGGGGAATAAGTTTATCCTCCAGGGCTATACACCTAAAATTTAGCAGAAAATGTGCAGAGGTTAAAGTTCAAGTGTAATAGACTGGATCTTATCACTTGTTATCCGCCAAAATATTGTCAAATTCAACATATTCCTATAAGATATTTCCATTTCCACAGACCAGCATTTTCTCAAAGCAACTTCATCTAGGAGAAAATTGCTAGCCATGTTTGAAACACAAAGTGTAAATTCATGTTATTAGCATGATAATATTAATGTAAATAAAGGAAGAATGCCCACTGAAGAAAAAAATTCTGCAGTAACAACAGCAGAGAAAAAAATTCAGCTTACTTACTAGTATGAAAATACAACAACAGAAATTACAATAATGGTGGTATGGGAGCCAAACAGCACACATGCCATTAGTTATATGTACCACATACAACACAAATATAAAGCTATGGGATAAGCATGAATCATCTGAGCAACTTTGTTATAAAAGGAATCACTATTTTTACAACCTAAGTGGATGAAAATTTGCTTTTTTCCCCCGATTTTAGCTCTTCTGGGAACCTTGCCAATATCAAAAGGTCTCTGTGGATAAAACACATCACACTACAATACTTAAAGTGTACTTCCATTCTAAAATATAATTCTCTGCAAATTATAATGTGTTGATACCAGGATTTTATGAGCCTTGATGCTAGCCAAGGCAACATCTGCTCAGTTTCAGTTGAAAGACAATCCATGAAGTTAACAGTCTTGCAAAGTCACCCTGGAACTGAAGAGTTAATGTATTTGTGTTCATGCCTAACACAAAAAGTGCAAATTAGGCCAGATTTTTTTGTTGAAATTAAAACTTAATGAATAGTTCTGTCAGCGATGTACAGGGCACAATAGAATTTAACTTACTCTTTCAGATTTCCACCGAGTCTTGAAAGATAATATGATGCAGAATTTTCTTAAATGCAAAAAAATAAGCAGCTATTGCTGCAAAATGCATATATGAAGCATACTTTTTCAGTGAGAAACCAACTCATAAACATAACTGCTATGTTAAATGCTTCACGCATTAACAGTCTCTGACTGCCTATATCCATATTCCAAATATGAAAATGGATTCCCTTAAATGATACTCGAAAAAAAAAAAGAAATGCAGTCTTAAATGGGGTGTCTGCCTTAAAGCAATTCGTTAAAATGACTGCCTCATATACATGTAACTCTAGTATTTGGACAACTGATTGACATGATTTTCTTTTATCTAGCTGCTTCATTTAGGTGGATAACACCGTACCATAACATAATAAAAATTGTCCAAAAGAAATAAAGGAAGTAAATATATCAGTTCTGTTTGCATAATGTTATGAATGGGATAACTTAATGGATACTGCAAAAATCTAACTCCGACAGAAGAAATGGGTTCATCACAATTGTGTAAATTATTCCATCACACAAATGGTCTTTACTTGTTTGACAGTTTGGGAAAGGAAGCGAAAAAATTAAAATGAAAATCAATTTCTAGCTCCTTGATCACAATGTAATAGTCTTTTATATTTAAATGTGTTGTAAGCAATTTATTTTAAAGAGTATGAAGGACTTGAATCATTGCCATTTTCTGTAAGTGAGGGTTTTACGCTAATTTCATTTATATCAATGAATTTAAAATTATGTCTTGAAAGATAGATTTAAATTATAACAATTTCCCAAGATTCAGAGGCCTCAATCTCAATTTAATCTTTTACATATATTACGAGAACCACACTTCGGATGCGACTGTTGAATCCACTTCACAAATGAATTCATGACCATACGTATTTGAGAAAAAGAAATCTACTAGCCAATGTTTAAAAAAATGAAAAACTGAAGCCTCGAAGTCTGCATTTTAGTAACCAACTAAATATGCAAAATGCCGACTACCTTTTGTTTCAATGGCAGCTGTTAGAATCAGTTCAGGAAGATGCATACTCGGAGCAATTCAGTGAACCATGAAAAAAATTACTCCTGGCTTGAATAGGCACTTGGTTCAGGTTCTCACAGAGCATTTCATAGATTTATTTTGAACATGCAAAATACAATGAAGAAAGGAACAGAGAACACAGTAATAATCTTTCACTGATTTCGTTCCTGTGCTTTTCATGATGATTAACTTACTGTTTTCTTTCCTTTTTCAACAAGTGTAAATATTTAAATTTTATAACTGTGATAATTGATTAAATTATAATTGATTAGTTACATATACAATTAATTTTTATTATACTAGTCACCAGTTGTCTTATAGCTATATTCATAATTGTATTGAATCACAACAGATAATGGGCGATTCACTTTTTGTTGCTAGTATAACACTATCAAAATTCTTTTACATTTTGTTCTCCATTAACGTGCCCAGGATCTGTAAGTGAAATACTTACCTTATTTTGAAACTCAACCTATTATACATGACGTCTGATAGCAACATTAGGCCTAAAGTTTCTCTGTTACTCTGACTTTTCCCAGCACTGGGACATGTTTCTCTGCTACTCTTGACTGTTAACACTGGGCAGACATAGTGATGTTAAAGGTGGGTAAACAGTGCTTATTTATTGGTAGGGCAGAAGAACGAGAAGTAGCTGTAGGGTTTTCCTGCTTTATTCCTACTTTACAAACCCATTAGCTAGGTATTGGTTACTACTAATACAAGGACGTTTGGACATTGCCCTTAATAACACGGTTTAACTTTTGGTCAGCCCTCAGTTGTGCAGGTAGTTGGACTAGATGATCATTGTAGGTCCCTTCCAAATGAAACCTATTCTATTCTATTCTATTCTATTCTATTCTATTCTATTCTATTCTATTCTATTCTATTCTATTCTATTCTATTCTATTCTACTCCTATTCTATTCTATTCTATTCTATTCTATTCTATTCTACATTATTTCACTTATGTGGAAATCTGTTAATCTGCAATATTTTTCCTTTTAAATACATCTCAGATAAGACAGAAGGGAAACCACTACATCATGTAGTTCGGGCAAGTAGCAGCGTGCTTGAAGGAACATGGCTGATACCTCATAGCCTATTTAGTTTTGGGGGATTTTGTGCTAGCATCTAAATCCATGGCTAAGGCATAAGTCTCCGTATCTCAAGTAATTAATGTTTTTCCTCAAAGTATCGCATCTACTTATAATGGGAATGCATGTTTACTGAGAGATTCTAGGCAGGCTTGTGAGTTTACAGGGCCTTCATGTTCATCTCATGTTTATAACAGAGCAGGACCGTTGCTGGGTAACATCAGGTAGACAGCTTAACTATATATGTACACATTCTTTGTATTGTTTATATTAACCGTATTTTAATACTTTTGCCTCATTATTCACACATGCTGCTTTCTTACCTCAAAATTGTATCTTTTTGAGTCAAATCGTTACTAAGATATGAGGTAAAATCCTTTGATTTCCTCATTGTACAGACTCAAAAACAGACTTAAAAACAAAACTGTTATGAACATGGTGTTACTTAATAGTTACAGAAGTTCCATCAAATGTGATATTAAAATATAATTAAATTTCAGGTTTCTCGCGAATGAGTGATTTTGGATCCTGCCAACTACAGCAAATTGTCACAAAAAGATTTCATACAACTTTTAAGATTTATTAGCACTGTTATGGTAAATCACACAATTAGATTGTGTAAATTGTTGGCATCTATCAGCAGACGATCGTTGATCCTTTCTTCTTCATTGGATTTTAACAGTGGACATTTGTTGAACTTTGTGAAATCTACACTGAGACGTGTCACAGCTCAGGAGGAGATACTGGGTCACAGCCCGCTGTGATCCTGGAGAGCTCCATGGGTCTCACTTAGGATTCCTCTTAACAGGATTGTGAAATGATTGATCAATGTTTTTTTCCATTCCGGTCACAACATGTGTTAGGTGATTATGATACCTTAGCAGCAACTACACAGCTCCAGCACCTTCCAGACTGTACATTTCTGACATCTACCAGACAGGGCTACGATCCAGGCAGCAGGAGTTCCAGGTGTGGTTAGGGAGTGCCTGATCGTCCCATATCACTGCTTTTGTAACCAGGACAAGAGCACGATGTTGGTTTATCCTGAGATTGCCAGGTGGCCTGACAGGGGAGGGCTGTACCACCACAGCTTTTCCCTACTATCATTTTAAATTTCTATTTGGTATTATTAATACATTTAGCATTGAGCTGCAATACTGTATAATATTTCTAAATGTTTATAAAACTAAAATCTACAGGAATTTAAAAATTCTGAAAGTTTTATGCCATAATATCTCAAAAAGGAAAGCAGATCGTTAACAAAGTCTGGAAACCCTAATTTTAATAATGATTAAAATTGAAATGAGAAATTGCAATTACTAGCATAAAAACTCCGTAAAAATCATCCTGTAGCAACTGATGTTATGCATGCTTTTAGTCAACTTCTAGGCAAAGCTAAGGGAGCATGTTCAGACTGTCTTTGAAGAGAAGGGACTTCCACATGCTTATGTTTAGTAATAGAGTTACAAAGCAAGCTGTACATTTCAGTGTATTTAACTATTACTTTTGTTAGCTATCCAGCTTTGGAAGTGTCTAGCACTTTTAAGTAGGTCAGTTCCTTCTTTATTCCAGAGATGTAATGGAAGGCCAAGAGGCATGCTTATGAAAGAATTTGCTACACTCTTAATCTTTCTTGTTAAAGCTGGAATGCCAGAGCATTTTTCAATTTGTTAATGAACACCTCAAAATACACAAACAATAAATCTGATATCAGTACTTGACAACAGTAATTATGATATGGCCATTATATTTGCATAGTATCTTAAGAAAAAAAGATTCAAGTATGGCTGTAAGGCACAAAATCTGCATAATACATGTACCACACATACTGGTAGTAATTGGATATATTGCTATAAACAGGACGTTTAATCCCTTGTATATTCCTTGTAAACTTTGATTGATTGTCTCTGTTTAACTCATGCCCTTGTGTATCTCTTTTGAGAACCATATAGACCTACATAGAATTAAATACTCCTGGCTTACAATGGACTGCTAATATATTATGATATCTTTAGAAGACAGACCTGATTTTTAATGAGCATGCATTATTCTTGAAGTACTACTTTTTGAAATCAGAGTTTAGATTATTAGAAAATCTGATTAGCAATCAGAAATAAATTGGTCACAAAAGACAGTGTTAAAACACCAACTTTCAGGTTTCTTAGTGTGTAATTGTTTACAAAAAATTCTTACCCGAAAATTATTTAGAATAAGGTTATTCGAAGAGCAGAGGTTTCATAATGAAAACATTTAAGAGATATTTTAATAGAAGGTTATGAATAAAAAAGTAATGTTATACAAAAAAATCTATTGGAATTTTCAACACGGAATTCAGTATCCATGCAGAGAGAAAACAATGTATTTTATGTTGTTCTGTTTTAAAATCTTATTTCAGAACTTGCACACAATGGGTACATATATGGTTGTCTTACGGGGAGAAGCCCTAGCATACAGACCTGAACTGTTTCTCTGACAAAGTGTATCACCTTCCTTCCAAGAAAGGTTTTTTTCGTTGGATAAGCATAAGTGAAAAATCACTGCCTGCCACTGATTCCAGTTACTGACTCTCCTTCATTAAACTGTGGCATAGAATTTCTATGCATGAACTTCAAACACAGCAGAACTATAGGAGCTTTTTGGGGCCGAGTGTGGACCTTCATGTTAGCAGTAACATGTTGGTTATAGCTAGTTAACCCACACATAGGCATTTACTACCATTAAAGACGTCCTAGACATCCAAAACATCCACACTGAGCTGGACAGGTCATAAGTAACGAAGAGAGTGCAAAAGAACTAAAGGTGATACTTGCTCTGGAATGGCAGCTGAAGGCCAAGTATTCAAAGTTATGTATGACCATTGGTCCACTAAATCACACTTTGGTATCTGCACCGATGCTCAACAGCAACCTTGTTCTACAAGCAGTAAATAAGCTGCAAGATTTGGAGAAAGAAGTATTAGCAAAACACGACTTGGCTTACTGTCCTTACAAAATTACTAAGTATTATTCATTTTGTTGTTGAACTTTTTTTTGCGACTGTGTTCCAGCTGTCTGTATTAGGTGTTTTATATACAACACATTAAGTAAATGATAGTTTAACCTTGAGAATAAAGATTAGATGTGTTTCAGACAAATACTTTAAACTTCTCTCCTTTGTGTGTGTCAGACCTAAAAAAAAGTGCCAGAACATTTTATTGGTGAACAATTCTTCAAGATAATTGTATTTACGTTTTTCCTAATGTTAATGTACAAGTTATACCTTGCTTTGGTAAAGAGGAGATTTTAAGCATGAAAGTCTATATTTTGCTAGTAGTCTGCTGTGTACTTTTCTTCCTTGTACTGAGGAAACAATCTACAAAACTACAATTTGAAAACCTTTACTTTGGTGTGAAAACAAAATTAATTCAATGAAAGACCATACAGTGAGACAATAACTTCTTTTCTTTTTTGCTTCCACACTGAGGGAAATTAAGGGATATCTTAAGATTCCCCACTCCCCCC
>Ga0065711_1048299_pt1 | contig 11883 bp, 7 predicted proteins | sample Hoacrofraction12_FD_59098 | JGI IMG/M metagenome (GOLD analysis project Ga0065711, IMG submission 59098) | Hoatzin crop microbial communities from Cojedes, Venezuela - Epithelial fraction 12 v2 (version 2) | ecosystem: Host-associated > Birds > Digestive system > Esophagus > Crop | place... | reverse complement strand
AACAGATACACCATCACCCTCCCCCCCCCAAAAAAAAACCACACCTTTTCACAAGCACAACACAGACAAATTAAGATAATCTTTCTGTTCAATTAAATCTGATCCAAATAAACTGACATTATTTAGTCTCTGAACTGTCTGAAGTACACAGTTAATCATTTCCATATCTAGAATTACAGCACAATAAACTTGTCAAAAAAATTGCAATAATGCAAATCTATGGTGACAGTCCTAAAAATCACTACACAATTTTATTTATTTTATTTTGAAACCAAGAAACAATCCTAAAAGTTTCAAAGACTGTTTCCTTAAGTTGATGTTCATATTTCTATTAATGAACTTCACTAGCCTATCTTAATATACGTATAGTATAAGATACTTTCTTCTTTCAAGCCCTTAATACCAGCCATAAGACATTACAATATAGTCCAAGCAGAAAATAATTCACTCTAAAAAAGTGTTCCCACAAACCGCTGGATTACATGAATGAAATACTGAGACTGAAGATAATGGCTCCGTCTATGCTTTCTGCGCTACACAACTATTTTCAAAACCCTGGCAGCATCCTTGAGGATAAATTCCTTGCTGCCTGCCAGTGGCTAGCCTCTTCCTTCTGTGAGACAAATAATTTATTTACATGGTATCTTAAAACAGTTCACACATGAAACAACAGAGGGGTTTTGTTTGTTTTTCTAACTTGACAGTGTTTTGTCTTTGTGTCAAAAGGAAAGACTGTGAGCTTAAAAACCTTTTCTCTGAGTCTGTCTAGAGTCCGTTCAATATACAGGGAGAGAAAGTAGCTCACTAGGAAAGATGGCACATGGACTGACTAATCTCCCCTCGCTGCTGCCAAGGGGTTACAAGGCAGTTCCTGTTCTTTTTGTTCTTTTTGCTGCGGTTCCAGATCCAAGGATAGCTTGTCATAACTTAAAATAAGTGGCCTGATGATAGATGTCCCACTCCTGGAGAACCAGCTATTCCCACCTGCGGATGCTCATGATGCAAGTACAGAACTGACACATGGGGGAACCGATCACATTCTTGGCAGCTACTGACAACTTGGTTACGCTCCAGGGACCTTCAAAGTAGCAATGAACTCCAAGTCTTGATAACAATTTCTGGGGTGGGTATTTATACACTCATGCATGTGTCTTTTTATTTGTGCAATATTCTCCCTAAGATAGACATGTAAGGGAAGATTTAATAACCAGTACAACTTGAGTGAGTTATTCCTCCTTGGAGGAGTAAGAATTGTTGAAGATTGTTCAAAGAGCTATAATAAGGCATAACATCATAAAATTTTGAACTGAAGATTTTAAAAAATACTGTTTAGCTGTCAGACCTATAAAACTGTGACACAGGCCCCCAAGGAAAGTGATAGAAGTACCTTCGATTCAGATGCATTAAGCTAGTCTGGAAAAAGCATTCAGTAGTACATTGTTGGAACAATCTGCTTTCATAGGGATACAGAAAAGATCATTTAGTAAGTAATTTTAATATCTAATTTTTCAGATTAATACTAGTTTGGACAAGAACTACCTTACTAAAGAAAAATAACACAGTAGTACACAAGGAAAGAAAATGTTGGAATCATTATTTAGTTGGTAATTTACTTTCAGATGACCTCTACATGTACTCATACTCCAATTACCATGTCAACACCTCCCAAGTATAAGAAGCTCATAAACCACTGGAAGAATAAATCATTGTTCTGATCATTCTGAGTTGCAATTGATATCATCAGTGGACTTGTGTGGTTTTGTGACGTTTCCTTTAAGTCAGGTGCTCATTTACACATAAATGGAAAGTTAAACTCAAGTTTATCCAAAATAAAAATTTTGAAAGGCCATGAAAAAAATCATGACAGTCTACGTAAGTCATCTTTTCTACCCTTTGCCAGAAAACCATCTACTTACAATACTTTTAGACCTATCTGCTTTTGATTTGAAGGAGAAAAATAACTTGTACAATTCCTTCCCAACAACTTTAAAGCATCAATATTTCCAGACTGTTTAGGAAAATCCCAGAGAGCTAGGGTCAGAAACTGACGATCCTCAAGTAGTAGTGTATTCAGGTACAACGTGTCTTTGGAGAAATTCTGCCTGCCCACAAATTAATAGCAGAAACAAGTTTTCCTCAAATACAAGGCGTCTTCAAGGTAACCCTGTCTACCCACAATTTAGTGACAGATGCAGACTTCTAGTGAGACCCTGAAGAATTTTTCACATAATCGAAGATAGACTCCTGACTACAGAAGCAGTATTATAAACATAGGTTGTAAACTACAACTTAAACAACATAGGTAAGCAAAGATAATGCTGAATTAAAGGTAGAAACCTGATATTTGCAAAGAGGAGGGATGAGAGGGTCAGAGAGGGTCAGTATGAATTCTCAGAGGTGCAAAGCTAGAAATAGGCAGGTATCTTACAGAGATAAGAAAGTTTAAGTAGTTGGTAAGTTCAAATTGCGGGCTAGAAAATCTACCTAAATCAGAATTAAGTTTACACATCTTCAGAGTTCATACCAGAAAAGGTGATAAATCACTGTTGACAGAGAACCTATTGGCAATGTATAGCTAACATAAAGGGTGTTGCCTGTGCAACTTGTGGTATGTCACATCTGACATTAATACAAATTATTTGATCTAGCCATTCATTCATTAACTGTTATCACAGTGTTGTGCTCAGCATTTATAGTGAAGGGAAAGGTGGAAGGAAGAGACAGAATAAGGTGAATCTGTTTGTATACAAGCAAGTGGAAGCAATTAGAAAAACAAGAAAATGCATTTAAAACAAGGGTTGCAGATGTTATCATTAATCTTACACAGGAAAGTGTAAAAGAGTTTTTGACTCAGTTTTTTCCTTGTGTAGTTACCAGATGACCGGGATTTTACACCTATTACAACGGAAACAAAGCAGCAGCTCAAAAAAGCCCTTCTACCCAATTTTAAGAGTTATCTTCTTTCTATTCTTTCTTTCTTTTTTCATATTGTATGGATATCCAAAGAATTTCAGTTTTAACTGAAATACCAATAACTGCTGAAATAAGAGAATGTAAATATCTTCTATAGTCATATTAGCATATAAAAGTATAACTCAATATATTCCACCAACTATTTACCTCCACAACTCTGCTTCTTTAATACAGTTACAATTAGATTGTATTGCCATGGAGAATAACCACAGTTCAAGCTTTCCTTTAATTCTGATTGCTGCTAAAGTTTTTCCCCTTCATCTTTGTCCCAGAATGCCTTACTACTGAAAAAAAAAAAAAAATCCCAATTCTTCTAAATGCTCAGCTAGGAAATCAAAACCATAAACCTGGCAGTGAAAGAGAACAAGCATTACAGTTTCCGATGTTACCACAAGACTTGCAGCCTTGTGGTTGTTTAATTATTTTCATTTTCTTGCAATGGTGTGTGAAGTCAACGACATCAAAACTTAAATGAGTGGTTGTTATGTAAAGAACCACACATTTAGATGTAGGATTGTTCAAGCAGAAAATTAAGTAAGCACAGTCCAAACTGCCATTATCTCATCTTAAAGTTATTTACCCTTTCCCCTCATAAACATACATAACTACAACCTTCCCTATTTATCAAATCATCCTCCAATTGTGTCCCCCTCTATACGCTCCGCATCAGAACTACCATATTCAAAAGCAGTTTTCTTCCTTTTTCCCCAACTTTTTCCCACTTCCACTGTTTTTCCTACTCAATACGGGTTTTCTGTACAGTTTCTAAATATTCTTGCATTTCAAATAAGTTTTTTCCAGGACCACACAACAAAAGAACAAAACAACTTCTAAACTTCCATTTTGTTCTCCTTAATTCCATTTCTTTCATTAAACTAGTGGATGTTGAAATATGCTTCCTGAAATTCTCTGTTTAATTCCCAAAGGGCTTTTTCATTTTTATAAATCAGAATATACACCACCACCTAAAATAAACTATTGAGAAGTAACTAGAAAGTCTTTGAAATGTGCTGCTCTATGCACACTCCTAGAAACATTTTCTTTTTTTCTGCCTTTGCAATGTTCACAGGCATACATACTCAAGGCCATGATGCTAAGGTTGCATATGTGAGGTACCAGCTGGTAAATGTGCATCCTTGGTTTCTCACATTCAGAGTCCCACGTAACTTTTAATGGGACTATACATGTGAATACAACTTCTTGGAGAAGTTCCATTACAAGCCAAACCTACAGCTGACTGATGAAGAGACATAAAGCCCTGAGGCAAACTGAAGAACCACTCAAGGGCTGCATCATGCCCAGAAGCCCTCTGTGATGGCACTGTGCTTACAAAAAGCACATATGGAATTATCAGCACAAATCTGCAGGTCTCAGGGGTGGACACATTTCTCAGATCTCAAAGCACACTTGTGCTCAGGCGGATGCACATGAATCACACCCCTAGCCCTCTTGCTGTAGATCCTGACCCACTATGCTATTCACACTACACTATTTCGGCATGGGAAAATCAATTCGCATACAGGCATTTTTGCCATCTATTTGAAAAGCTGAACAATCTTCCCAAACCTTCTCGTCCAAATTTAAAAAAAAAATTTTAAAAAAATCTGTTATCTCTGTCCTGGATGTGTGTGACTGGTAAAAACACAGGCAGGTTGATTTCCTAGCTTGATTCAAAGTCTGCAGGAACCACACAAAGTGCAACCTTATATAGTTTTTTCCAGCATGAAGAAAGCCAGTATGACTCAAGATATATTTTCCCCAAGTATGCAGTAATTACTAGAAAATACTATTTTCCCTAAAAGAACTAGAAAAATGAAGAAGTGAACATGTAGCCATAAGCTCATAGAGATGATCCACAAGGGGATGTTAAGACAACATTAAAGTCTCAAGAAAAAACTGATTCATTAGATCAGCCAGAAAATTCCTATTAAGCTCTTGGGAAATTTCACTGAAGAATGCCATGAGAACACTTCCAGGACAGAGATGCACTCCTAAAGAGTGCCTAAAGAACCACTGCTATTTTTGTTTTCAAAAAGTGATCCAGATCAAGGGGAATCTCCCCCTCAAAACACAGAGGATGAATACAAAGCTGGCCACCACCCACAGAAACTGGTCCACTTGGCTGTGTACATACATACAGTGGGCTTCCTAACACTTTTCGATAAGGATGTTCTCAGAGGATCAGTGTAGGATCAGGAGACTTTCAACTATCTGGCCTAAGACTTAAGGAGTTGGGCAATGTGAGTCGTGTGACAGTAAGCCTGAAATCCCAACAATAATTGTCATCACAGAGAGGTAGAAGAGATTCTAGAATAAAAACTGCCTTCATGAAGCTATGGAAAACTTGTCTTCTTATTATCACAACTTTCTGAGGACCATTAGTAAAGGTAAGCTCCAAGAAAAAGACTAGTAAAATGACTGTGACTAGTGTATTAAAGAGGTATCCAAATGGGACCCTGTGGATAAACCAGGCCAAAACCAAAAACATTTATTCACTTAATCCACAATATTTCTTCTTCATTATCAGGAAAAACAGGCCCATTGACGCATCTCAGGACCCAGAAAACTGGCTTGAATATCTTCCTAAAACCTGCTCACTCACACCTCTCCAATCTCCATTGCCAAATATTATCTGGGACTCAAGATACAGAGACCAAATGAGTCTGATACTAGGTACATCAATTTCAAATATCATCATCTTTTCTGCAGAGCATCAAGATCTCATACCCTCTTGTTTGTTCACAGAAATTACTGTCTCAGCATATTCTTTGTGTTCTCCACATCCAGAGGGTTAAACTGTTCCTAATAGTCTATTACCACAGTGGAGCACAGGGTGGGATACATCAATTTCTTCAACTGCAATTGCCCTTTGGGGTCTATCTGTACACAGCATGTGCCTGCCTGCTGAACTCCACCAGCTGTAAGACTTAAACATTCACCAGTATACCTACTTGCCAATCATCTAGCTGTTGCAAAATATCAAGACAGCTCCACGCCAGCTCTGACTTGATCACAGTTCCGAGGACAGCTAGTCACTCCAGCAAAAAGCCAAGAAATATGTTCAGGCCACCCTGAAGCCCTTGTACTGCAGAAAAGGCCTTCTTCTGAGAAGTCCCAGAGAAAGCTGTCGACTTTAACGCATAGGAATTTGGAAGCAGTACTTCTGTACATGTGATATGGGGCAATTTGAGGACAGTTCTGTAAAAAGAAATGAAAAAGCAGCTAGACTGATTTTTGCTGTCTCTGGCAAGTGTGAGCTGTTATGCAGAAACTCACTGAAGTGATCTTAACTGTAGGACATATGGTATTTGTGCTTTTGATCACTGAGGGGGAACCAGACCTTGCGCTCTTTCCAACAAAGGGAGCATCTGCAATGGCGCTTCTTAGTTACTGAGCTACGGTAGCACAACAGAAGTGCTGTATCAGGAAAAGATAAAGAAGAGCTGATACAGACCAAGAAAACTAATCCTTGTGTCAAAGATGGAGATGAACTTCTAGCTATAGAAGAGCGCTCAAATGAGTCTTACCAGGTGTGGTGGGTTAACTTTGGCTAACAGCCAAATGCCCACTCAGATCTTCACTTACTTTCCCCCTCCTTAGTAGGATGGGGGAAAAAATAGGATGAGAAAGCTCATGTCTCAGGATAAAGACAGAGGGATTGCTTGCCAATTACCATCAAAATACACTCAACATGGAGAAAATTTAATTAATAAAAAAAGGCTCTAAGTTTAAAATCATTGTCCCTTGTGCTGTCACTACAGGCCCTTGTAAAACAACAACAACAAAAAAAAATTAAAAAAAATCTGTGTCTTTCTTAGAAGCCCCCTGTATATATTGAAAGGCCACAGTAAGGTCTTCCCAGAGCCTTCTCTTCTCCAGGCTGAACAGCAAGGCAGAGGCTCCAGTATTGCTACACTTAAGGTGCTTTGCTGGACTCCCAACTGCTCCCAGCTATCCGAGGCACAGTTATGACTATGGCTCCTCTTGAAATTTGTGCTTGGCAAGAATGTACTTTCCTTTCAGACATGGATCACATTACAGTTTCTCTTCTCACTCCATACTAAAAAAATGGCACTAAATTGAAAATTGGATTACACGTCTACTAACCAAACGTTTCTGTTAGAATACTACACTGTTGTCCACCTACTGATTGACAGTTTTCACAATATGCACAGTACATTCCAGACATCAGGTGAAGTTCACTGCACTGATTTTAAATTTAAAGCTGTAAAATAGTCTCTTGAATTGGCCATCTGAAAAATCCTCTCTCCCCCATATGTTACAATGGCAACTGCCAGCAGCAGAGGCATTTCAGATAGTAATTCACTGAATAAAACTGTCAGGCTATTTTTCAACGAAGGCATGTCATCTCTGGAATTAATTTCTCCCCAACCCATGGTCAAACAGCTTATGTTTGTTGACTTCCATAACACGGGATATGGAATTGCAGAACAAAATGATTGCGGTGTTTGGTGACACAGGACAGTTTGAGGACCTTGGCTATGGTAACTATCATTCTTCCTATCTATTTTGGGAAGCTGCAATAAGGGAGAGAAGATGAACAAAGAAAGAACTGAGTTGAAATCAAGCTCGATTAGAAAACTGCTCCACTAGGATTTAGGTAATGTTTTCTAAAGTATTTGTGCTAATTCTAGGGTAGCATAGGTATCTGCAAAAAAGGTGGGTGCAGGGAACACAGCTTGGTGTTGGAAGTGATACACCCGCTCCACACGCACACGACTGCCGAACCTCTGAAACTTCACAGTGCTCAGTCCTCGGGGAGCTGCTGCTGCCATAGCAACAGCTCTTTAAAACAGTGAAAACAGGTCAGGTAGTTTCAAACTAACCACTGTTTCCAACATTGCTGTTTTCCCGTGTAGTTTCGAATTAGCCCACCTCCTATATGATCAGTGGGCTGTTGCCAAGGTGTCATCAGCCAGCAGAGAGGAGAAAACAAGGCTCTTGAGTTTCAGTGGCCATGGGGATGCTGAGGTAACACTTGGTTTGGCCTCCCTCCACCTACCACTCCTTCCCCCAGATCTTCCAGAAATCCTCTTCAGAGACATCAGCTCTTTTCTATCTCTTTTTTTCTGCACATATCCTTTACTCTGAAAACTGTTTGGGGCTTAAGTTTTTTTGGCTTTGTTTTTTGGTTTGGTTTTTTTTATTAATTTTTTTATTTTTCAAATAAAGGGCACCGCACAATCTGGGAGTTAAATCCTGTAACCGCTAAGCCTAAGTGAAAGGTGCATTATTTGGCCATAATGTCATTTCTTCAAAGGGCTCTATGTTACAGTACCATTCCAAACATGATAGCAGTTGTCAGAGAATTTGCTGTAGGGAGAAACAATCTCTGTAAACCAGGTCTCTCTGAAACCCATGACAAGGAAGTTAACCATCTCGAGAGACAACAGAGGAAACAGCCCAGCACGGACACACCAAGCTGCACTATGATCAAGACACTCCTACCAATTCCTCCTCTGTTTCTCAGTAGCAGCACTGATGGCAGGCTGCACACAGGTGCTCACATCCCAGTGAATCAATAGCCACAGACAAAATCCCAAAGGACAAGCATCAGTTTAATTTTTTTAATTTAACATCTTCGTTACTTTAATTGAATCTATCTGAATGTAGGCCTACTTACATTGGTCTCTTTATCTTGACTCACAGTGGTATTCTGATACTCAGTGGAAACTCTTTAGAAAGACAAAAATAGCAATGACATTTCTAACTTTGCAAAAGCAAAATAAAAAGCCCATTCCACCCTATACATACACATCACAAGTACCATGGAAATAGCACATTTCTACCACTACGAGCATTATCAGGATAACAGTTCTCATCTTGAGGTGCTTATCCATCTCCATAGAGTGCATGCTCTTCTCATGTGGATGGCATTTAGAACATGTGACTATAATTAATGGCTATCTTGAAGTAACAGTTAATTTAATCAACTGACACTGCAGGAAAAAAGCACCAAATGTTTGCACTAGAAGCACCTAAAGAACTGCCTTCAAAAATAAATCCGCCTCCTCCAGGTTCCAGTGGGACCAATGCCCCCGACAGTCCCAGTAAGACAGCCTTCTCTTCCATTCACACACTTAAAACTAATCCCCTATGCCAAAGAGCACAGCCTTCAAAGAGGACACAACAAAAGAAAAGAGGCAGTCATTTTGGGACAGCTCATTTTTACTAATGGAACTTTCTGGATCTAGAGAACTTTTTGAGGTGACGTGGAAGTCTTGGCTGCAAGTGTCTTCAGCACTTTTTCCTCCATTCTTACTTGAAAGTAGAATATTCAAACAGAAAAAACAACCAAATATATTGAGCTGTAGTGACACCATGAGGAAAAAAAAAATTCAAATGTGTTTTTAGAATGTTCCTCTTAATTCACATCTACAAGCACTACAGCATGCTCATACATATCGTGCAGCCAAGCTTGCATTCTCAGCTGAAGACCTAACCTTGTCCACCACCCCAGTCTGCTGCAATGCAAAGTAAAATATGTTAAATTCTTCAAAATGGTTTAAGCTAACTTGTTTTACTTCTCACTATGGCACATTAAAAATTGTCAGGGAAATGGAGTCAGGGTTCTCCGCTGAGCATGAAGCAGCTTTTTGAAACAGCTATAACTATGCTACAGTACCTTTAGAGCTTTCCTGCACAGCATTTTTGTCCTGGTGCATCCTATTAAGAAACCAAATTTTCTTACTAGTATTCTTGTATCTGTACGACTCCTACTGTCAACACAAACATAAATGTAAGCAATATCAAGATCTCTAAGCAGATGCTCTAATAAGCATTCTTCAGGTATTTCTTTCCTAGGAACTAGGCTTACTTGCTCTAAACTAAGGAATACAGAGAGAAACACTCTAAACTGTAAAATTTCTAACCATAAACCTAAATGCAGCTTCACATCTAGGCACACAAATGAAAGTGTTTTTTTTAATTATCTGAGCAGCTAAACTTAACATTGCCACCAGCAGAAGCTTTGCCACTGACTTTAGCAAGTATGAGATTAACCCTCCTACAGAGTTTTGTCAATAGCTGCAGCTTTACATATTGGGCTTGCATAGGTTTATTTTAAAATTGTTACTCATGTAACTCTATAAAATAGTTACAAAAACCTCCCAAATTAAATTTGTGTTTTTGTTAGGTTCCCCACCTGCCAGCCTTGGGTGATTTTACATAGGGTTTTTTAAGTTTTTAGGTACTGGTGCTGTCCATGCTGCACACTTTTAATCAGACACAAATAACAACAACAATGAATGAAAAAAATCAGGTCTCCAAACAATTGGCTTACAGCTTTACACAGCACACAGCTCTATCAAAAGCCTCTCCTTTTTCACCAGCACATAGCAATGCTTTAACTCCCAATAAACAAAAGTAAATGTGGACTTTGAGGCATATATAGGCATCTATTACATCTAATGTAAAAGAATGACATTTAGATCGTCTTAATGTATACATTCCACACTTTACTAAAATACAAGTAAATGAGAATAAGAAGTGTGTTCTTATAGAAAATATAAGAGTTTGCTTTCAAGTTTCATAGGAGTTCCCTTTATCTCCAAGTTATGCAAGTTATAGAAAAGTAAATAAAATGTACATATAAACCAAAATATTCTGGGCAAATCCTGGTTTTGGTAAATATGTACCAAGTCAAATCTAATCAGCTATCTGAAGATATTAATTCCATATAACAAAGAAGTCCAAGTATTATGAGCCTGCTGTTTGAATTCAATGCCTTAATGCAAAGTCTCTTTCTTCAAATTCCACAAGCTATTTGCAAACAAAAACCACACAGAATTTTTTCCATTCTTCATAAAGCTCAATAGTATTAAATGTCAGCCATTTAATTTCCAGTATTTTGTTTATGAAATATTGTTAACTTCTATGCTTAATATATAGTCTACACATGGTACTTATTGGCTGCCGATCAAAACATGAGGCATAGAAATCTAATACAAGATTTTTGATTATTGAGAGTTAGCCACACGGACACTGAACTAATCCAAAAATTTTTTTCTGTTAAATTGCTAGAATCCTATCTGACAAGTTCTCATGCTGCTATTTGAGTCCTGTAAAAATAAAAAAAAAAAAAAGGTAAAAAAAGCTAAACTGAAAAAACACCCCATGTTCTTTACCAAACCACATAACGAGGAAATCCTCTTCAAAACTGAAGTTACAAGAATTTACTTAAAACAGTCTTGCAAAATTCCAATCGCCCACTCTCCTGAAGCACGTTTTATTTTTACTTCATTAATCATTGTAGCAAAGAGTAGGAGAACAGATTCTGTTTCTCAGTGGTAAATTTGCATGATACTGTCACAGAGATGATTGCAAAGAATTCTGCTGAACCCCTGAAGCAGAACACACACCTCGGTGTCAGCACTCAGTTTGCGAATCAGACATTACACACAAAGGTGTGGTATGCTCTCTTGACATTAACAGTGATTCATGCTATTTGGATTAAATTTCTCTCCCCCCCTCTTTTTTTTTTTTTTTGCAAGAGAAAACAGAATAGAGGCACCTGAAACTGAATTGATTTGATGGACAAAAAAGGAAAAAAAGGATTCTCTAAAACTTGTCCAGCCAAAACTATTTTTTCCAAGCACTTTCTAGGCTACACACATTACTTAGCTATTGCACAATGATCTCAGAGAGATGTATTAGTACAGACAACTGGTTACTAAGGTAACAAGATGTTACTTTAAACCAGCAGCGCTGCCCCAGCTCATCAGCTTCACTCATTTCTTTCCTTTGTTCTCCTTAAACTATGCACAAATTACAGACATGCTGTGTAACCGAATATATACACCAGAGCTACACTTCAGTCACTCTATTCGAGCTAATGAGAAAAAAAAAAAGGGGGGGGGGACAGATGATGCAAGCATTTAAACTCTTTGG
>Ga0065711_1048297_pt1 | contig 11883 bp, 9 predicted proteins | sample Hoacrofraction12_FD_59098 | JGI IMG/M metagenome (GOLD analysis project Ga0065711, IMG submission 59098) | Hoatzin crop microbial communities from Cojedes, Venezuela - Epithelial fraction 12 v2 (version 2) | ecosystem: Host-associated > Birds > Digestive system > Esophagus > Crop | place... | reverse complement strand
TAACATTCTGTGATTCTGCGACACAAAGGCAGTATAAAATGAACATGTGCACATTTTTAGGACACTTAACTTTACTGAGCAGAGACACAAATTCTTATCTTGCATGTAGATGAGTGAACTACCCATTTAGCAACTAGAGGAACAAACACTAAGTTTACCTACAGTTAAAGTGTAGTAAACATGAGGATGTCTACATAAATTATGGAATGGCAGGTAAAATTAAATTTTTACATTATGTATGCATGAAGAAGAAATACATCTGACATTAAAAATACCTAGATCACTTCTGTAAGCTAAATTTTATAAGCTGTTTTTGGTGTAAAACATAGGTGGATCAGAAGGCTGTAATTTTTTTTTACCCCACAGTAATTGCTACCTCTTCACAATGTTGACATGAAATATTACAGTTTTCATTTCCCCTTTAAGAAAAGAATAATGAATTGTGAACTCAAAAAAGTTTGTTGCTAGGCCAAGGATACCTGGTCAAAATCTGTTAAAGCAGAAATGCTCCATTTACTTCATTGTTTGAGTTATTTTCCATAAATTTTTTCCATTAAAAAATAGATCTTTCTGTTTAAAGAGAAAAGATAGTCACCAGCACCTTTTGTTCCTTGGATCTTTTCTTGCTTTATTAAATAAGCAGGTAGAGGTGGGTGTTTTTCTTATTGCTCAGGTGAAAGGCAAGGTAAAAGCCTAACTAAAAAAAAAAGAAACGCATACACAGCTGAGATGTAGGCAAGATTTAAGTACAAAGCCCAATATTTAACTTTGCAGCTAGAATTTGTTCTTTTTTCTACCAAATCAAAATCTACATTGTTCACACCCTCTGTACGTTTGATTACCAACTCCCTAGCAGCCATAAAAACTACAACAGAAAAAAAATTGAAGTTCACTTACAGTTGCATATGTTCTCTCCGAAAAAATGAGAATAAGTTGTCATCAATTAAAAAAGCAAACCAAAACACACAAAATGAGAGGCTGAACTGTAAGAATTTACTCCCGATTTTACATGCCATACCCTCCAAAGTAGTTGCTTTTCACAACTAATCACCAATGGAATCTGTGCAACAGAAAACTCTGTTAATACTGAAGGTCTGTCTGCTTTGAAGGAAAAGCTGGAGATCAGGTATTCCAAAGCAATTAATTATCACCATATCTAGTTAGCAGCGAGCTACATGTATTCTTTTTGAACCTCTGTGTCACAAATTGCTCATGGACACATTAAAGGGGAATGCAAAGTGCAACGCAAGACTTGCAACTTGCTGGTAGAGATAAAACAAGGAGCTATTTACCGGCAAGCCAAGCAGAGCTGATGGCCCTGCTCTAGAGGACACACACATTTATAAGAGACTGATGTTTATTTTAATTAAACTGCCAGACTATTTCCAGGACAGAAAAAGCAAACTTCAACTGAAAGACTGAACCCATTCGTGAGATTCAGGCAGACTAAAGAGGGAAACTGGCTCAAACCACTGACTGCCCCTTGCCCAAAAGTGAAAGCAGTACACCTGGAGACGAAAGAGGAACCTTCTATGGAACTTCAGGCCCGACTAGGTCAAGAAATGTTCTTGACCTAAGCTTTCTAACCAACTTGACTATTTGGAATCTTATTAAAAGTACTCTTATTTTATCTTAACATGGCTTGGGTTAAACCAATCCCACAACCTCCACACTAACAGCAAGATGTTTCTCACTCAGGGCAGCTGTAAATCTGTAGATCATGGCAAGTGAGCACACTGAGAAGTGTCCAGTCAAGCACCCATTCTGTGTGAGCTCCAACAGGGCTGTGCTACGCAGATCCCTGCCCCAGCTTCACGTGCCGGGCAGGGCAAGCACAGAGGAGCTGGAGCAGTAGGAAGCGCCTGCCAGTGACTGGTAACCGTAAAGGGTTGGCAGGGCTTAAGATACCAAGGTGCACACAAGCACGCTGTTCTGACAGACTTGAAACACATTAAAAAGTGCTTTAAAAAAAAAATTAACCACCAAATAATCAGTTTCTTTCCTCATGTCTGCTGCTGGCAGGAGCTTACGGCAGGAGGCTTGCCAGGCTGCTGGTCAAAAGGTATCAAGCTACTTAGCACGACATTGAACTTGTGGATGTAAAAACATACACACAAAATTACGCAGAATAAACATAAGTATTTTCATCTCAAAGTTGCTAATCCATGGCTTATTAAATAATTTTAAAAATTTAAGAGATATTTAATACTTTTGGGAGATCCCTTTCATGACATCTGTATGAACACACTTTACAAAAGCAGAGAAGAAGTACTGCTTTAATGAACAATTTAAGCATGAACTACACCTAAAAAGTAGTAATAAAAAGCACTCAGAGTCAGCAAAAGAGTTCTATAGAAATCAGTTTTCATACGGTGAATCGTAAAGAGATGAAACTTTCTACTATGCACTGGCAATTTATCACATTTATATGAGCAAGTGTCCTTACGTGATAGGAAACCGAAAGGAAAACCTCACTCTGACTCAGTACAGGCCCCTCTTGTGCTTCAGTCATATTTTACATCTACTCATTTAACCTTCAGTCACAGTTATTTCATTCACAAAAGCTCAAACACAGGGACAGTGAGAAGCTAAACTGACTGGGTAAAAAAATCTTGTGTATTTTTGAAGATATGCACATCGGTAAATGGAAACAACTAAATATGAATAAACAAAAACAAGAAAATATGACAGATAAATATAATTCTTGAAGTCAAACATTATCTAGAAAATGGTCTGGAACTGCAAGCACATCCTCAGTACAGCACAGAGTACTGCAGAGAAACGCGTCTCCTGGAGGTTCCTGACTCCGAAGTTACATATTAGCATAGTAATCTCAGTATAGGTCTGCACCTGACCTAACAAATCCTACACTTCAGGAGAAAGGCTTACATCACTGCACACCCATCCCATCCGCAAGGCAGATGTATTCTCATAACGCAATATAATCGCACTGCACTGTCACTGAGAGGCAAGAGCTCCGGCCCGCACTGCTCCCGTGCCAGCACTACCTTCCACGGAATGGCGTCAACATATCCTCACCCTGCATTGGGTTCTTGTTTTTTAGAACCTGATACAACAGCATCTCCAACCCACTTGTACCAATAAATATACCATAGCCACAGCACACAGGTCCCCCCACTATTCCACCGGCCCCACCACATCTACTGTGTACTCATCTGCTACTGAGAGTACATGACCTACAGTCAGGACCAAGCATATTGCTTATTTTTCCCAGGTTTTCACATTTCCACCAGTACCCCTTTCCCAGAGGGAGAGAAAGAGTCCTTAGAGGACAGCAAGACTTCGTAGACTGTAAATGAAAAGAACCCATTCAGTCCTAAAGTAAAGCAGCCATTTAAGTGCAAAAAAAACCCCACCACTACTTTAAAAAAAGCTTTAAAGTATTGATTATAAAATAAATGATACTTCTGAAAAAGTTTCTACTGAATAGGTCAGAGATCTATAGTGTGTCATTTAAAATAGGGTTACAAGAAGCAGTGCTATGGTTAGCGATAATTAGCAGGAAATGGGAGTGAGAGGAAGAAAGTCCATCTTTTAAAAGCATCAAAAAAGAATATATAAAGAAATTTCTCTTTCACTTCTCATGCATCTGACATTTCCAAGAGTGTCCCTATGCCTTTGGAAGTTGATTTTTTAGTTGGGTTTTTTTTTTTTAAAGAGAGTCTGAAACATGCTTGCTTATAAAGAAGGACTAATTGGAGTGACCCAGCTTTCTACGGTTGCCAGTTGTTTTTAATAACTTCTGAAATCATAGACATAACAGTGAATTGATATTTATTATAATTTTGTCACTGAAGTCACCTTTTAAAAAAAAAATCCTATTTACAGTTAGCTTTCTAATTGAGTCTCTCAGGTTCTTCCCACTTCTCAACTTCACTCCCACCAGACAAATATTTGTTGGCCAAGTGGCTTTCACCAGCCTGAGGCATCAGCTTATTCCACAGTTTCCATATGGACACCTGCAGTTAGGAACTGTGCCCAGCAAAAATCACTTCCCCTTAAAAATACCAGCTTCTTGCAAGCTTTTACACAGACATCTTTGCTTAGGCTTGACTATGTTGTGAACCAGCCTATCTTTGCCTTTAACATTTCATACATAAAAGAATTTCAAGCGAGTCACAGGAGAAAACATGCTTTGGTAATTTGCTTCAGTAAGTACAACTGGTTTGCTAGTAATTAGAGGAAAGACCTTTAGAAAGGAACTGGCAAAGTATTTAGTTCTTTTTCTTCTTACCTTAACAAACTCTCCTTGAAAGATACAGAATGAGAGCAGAATGAGATGAGAGAACAAGATGAGACGTGGGAAAACACGACTAGAAAGAAAATGACACGAAGAGATAATTGGAATGAGAGCTGGAAGCAAAAGCAAGTGGTGATAAGAGAACATGCTCGAGGAGGACAACATCAAAGAAGTATGATAATTTCAAAATATAGGGGAAAGAAAGAGTTAAAGAACAGAGTAGAAAAGGGACTAGAGTAGACTTCAACTAGAAAGAATAGCAAATATTACAAGGCACAGCATAATGCAGTGCAAGAATAAAAGCAGGCATGCTAGGAGCAGTACGTGAAGAAGCAACAGCAGCAAGGCTCCCCACGCTTCATCTACTTGGTATGGTTCAGAGCTCACTGTGCCAGGAGAAGGGAACCCTGTTCCACAGGGCTGCCCAGCCTGGGCTGGACTCCTGTAACATCACTCATTCACAGCTACATTTATTAATTTAAGAATACTGCACAGAGTAGCTCAGCACAACCTACAGAAACATGGCCTTTAACCCTCAGCTCTGGTAACTGACCCAGCAGCATATCTACCTCAGGTAGCTCTTGTTTACAGTTACCTTGCTATTCCCAAGACATTTGTTAACTTACCAGAATGAACTTGCAAAAAAGTTACTAGAATATGGAAGAAAGCAGGACATCTTAACAGCACCTCACGTTCACCCCCACGCTGACTTAGCTTCTTTGACATGGCCGCCGTTCCAGTGCAAATCTCCATCAGCTGCCTCACACCGAGCACAGCCGAGCAGCTGTTCAGGCTGCTCCCATCCACAGCCATTTCTGCTTGCTTTGCCTCACCTGGCAGCATTTGCATCTTTCTGGCGAGATCTCCCACAGTTTTGACTTGTGGGGGGCCACAGGGTAAGGTGAGGATGTAAACCTTCCTCTAGGATTCCGCAGGATTTCTATGCTTTTGTTTGGCAAAACTTAGAAGGGACCACTTCACTCCAGTTCACTAATCACACTATCAGCTACTTTTCTCATGCAGAGTTTAAGACTGTTTTCAAGCAAGTGGGCTTGTTGCCCAAGTCCACAGCTACCTAGCTGCAGAATCAGCCAGGCTCTCTTTGGTCTTGTGCTCCACACGGTGCGAGCGCTTGGCTGCTGACACTCTGTCTTCTGCTCCGCCACGAGGCACACAGCCCTGTGCTTTCTGCTGGCTTCACAGGAGGAACACCTAGGCTTGCCGAGGTTTTTCCTCGGTTGCAAATACCTACTCTTACAGCTTCTTCGTTAGCAGACTATGGCACTATCTACATCTTCCATTGAATCCTTTTTCCAAATTTCTTTCATTTTTCTTCTCTGTGAGTTCAGCTGCTTCTCCATTTTGCAGCCGTCTCCACAAACCATCAACAATCCGTAAATATGTCACCAATTTTTCCTAGAAAAAGGCTAGTACTTTGCTGCATTTGCTTTCAGGATGTCGAAAATTTCATTTAAAAACTAACAAACAAATAAAAACATTCTCCAAAGTCAGTCAAACAACTGCCTTCCTCCAGCTAATGAAGGCAACAAGCCTCAGATGTATTGTGCTTTCCTCAGCGCCAGTCCACAGGGACCCGGTGTGCTGGGAGTGGCCTGCCCAGGTGGGCTCCATCACCCTTGACAAGCATCACCTCCTTGCTCTCCTTCTCTCATTTCCTTGCCTTGCACTTGCTCCAGACTTCCCTGCTCCGAACTTGTCCGCTTGCCCCAGAACGTAATGGCCCTGCCTGGGCCAGCCCCCCTTCGCTGAGCTGCCACATCACCTCCGCGGGTGCCACAGCTGTGAGACCTCGCGTACAAGATAAAACCCACCCCACAAGTAAATTCAAGCAAATCTTTACGCTAGATTTGCTTTGCAAGGCCTTAAAATAGAAAACAGGTTGTTCCTGTTATATTAAGCGCTTTAATGCCCTGAGTGGGTTTTCCGTAGCCGTGTAGCAGTTTTCCTGCCCCACCGGGAAAGGGGCTCTGCGGGGGATCAGCTGCGCGCTGCAGCCAGCACAAGCAGCTGCAGAGATTGCTTCTGCAGTTACCAGCAAGCTATTAGACAATGTTTTTTCCCTCTGATGTATCACTGACTGTAAATCTCGAACAATGCTCTGCCACATAATTTTTGCTCAAGCTTATACTTTTTTCTCTTTTTTATTTCTTCTCATATCATTTTCTTCTCACATCTTTCAGTCACTCTCTAAATTATCTTCTCATTGTGCATTTTCTAGTTTTTTTTCTGTATGTGTTACTTAATCTAAGACTATTTATAAAATAAAAAAGGAACTAAAAATACAGTATATTCTAATCACCATTTTATTCATGATTTTTTTCATTTTAGCAACCCCTTTTTCAGCTGGGTATTTACACTGTCAAACTCTTAGTATCTTGTTATATAGCAGACTGGAGCCCTGATCTTCACTGGAGTGCAATAGCAGCTGAGTTATAATAATAAATAGTTATGTGCTATCTCTTTTCTGCAGTTATTTAACACAATTATTACCAGATAATACCGTTACATGTCTATCTCCAGATGCTTTTCTGAGAAAATGGAAACAATACTGTGAAGCACTGCTTACCATTAAACAAAGTGAAAATACAGTGTTGGGAAAGAATTACAGAAATGAGAGGGAAAGTTGAAGCATAGCTCATCACATACATTCAACACACAGTTTCTTTTACTTTGGATGTAGGAACGTTGTGGTTTCAGCCATTACTGAAGTTGTCGACTGGGGAGTTAGGAGAGCCTTGATGTACAGACCACACTACGGAAGTGTGTTCAGTAACGTGGAAAGCTGCTCACGATGTAAGGTTTGAGTTGTTTCAGATTATTTATGCACATGAACTCTCTCCGAGAATACATATTTGTTCATGTAAACAGACTATACTCTTGCAAATTAAAGGAACTGACTGACTTCCATTCATATTTTCCCGAAACAAAATTCCACTTTGGAAACAATTCAAAACTATGAAGTTTTAACTACCTTTTTTAATTGTTAGGAAAAAAATGAAAAAAAAGAAAAAAAAAATGCTGAGGCTTTGCTTCCCTGACAATGTCTCATATGCAATTGTGTCCAATTTCCCTTTTCCCAAAGTATTCAGAGAAAGTGGATTCCTACTTTTTCCTCTCTCAGAGCTCCACAGTAAAATGAAAACTATTTTCTACAAATTGCTTGGGTTCAGAATTTATTTAAGCTTCATTCTTGATGAAAAGAACTATAATTGCAAATGTCAGTACGATACAAAAAATCAGTTCAAATGGTTTTACTTTTTGTAAAGCAGTTGTCTTACTGATCAAACGATTCTGACTGTTCACGGGAAGGTTTCTGTCTTTGTAGTCAACAGTTATAGCAAGGATAGACATTCATAAAACATATGCCAAAAATATTTAAGCTGAACAGGGAAATGTATTTGAACACAAAAAAATGAGGAAAAGACAATTCTAAATATCTCTAAATACATGATGCTTACACACGTAACTGCTGCCAGTTCTGCTTTTCCCTCATTTTGTAACCTCAGCTTTTCTATCTGCACAGTGGCACTGACACACTGCTAGACAGAGGTTTAAAGCGGTTAGCACACAATCTACGCTTCTTCCTTTGATCATGTCCAGCTCTGCTACTTGACTACATTATCTATTTCCTAGGAAATTAATCATACCTACCTTTATAATATTCCATTACAATCAGAAAATTCAACTTAGGTTGCTCTTCCAAGAAGATTTAATGAAAAAAATCTCTGTGTATGTTTTCTTACGTAGTTTATATGAAGTTTTCTTAACATCAGTTCCAGTAAATGTTCACTTTTTGTTACATAAGATGCAATATTTCATCTTACATACTCTGACTGTCCGTAGTGAAGAAGGGTCTGGACTATAGCATTTATCTTTTTTGCAGATCTGCAGTGTTTTCTAGGATTTTTCCAGTTTCTATCTACAACTCCCAAAAGATCTATTTCAAAACCTTTGTGGTTGTATGAAATGTATGAATTTACCTTTGAAAATTAGAAACTGCTACTAAAATGGTTCAAAGACATTTACATTCATTGAATACAGGATACTGAAGATTACTTTTTAATGCTTGAGATAAGATTAGTGATGGTAACTCTAGCAAGGCAACTTCCTAAATCTATCACGAAAATGTCCCTTTACAGTGAATGTCAGTGACAATGAACAGAAGTTTACAGATTGAATAAGTATTACCACTAAGCTGTTAACACGCATTCAGAGATGTGCTACGCTTAATATATTTTCTGAGACTGAAAAGAGTTTTAAAAATGGCTTAATTGTCTAACATAGCCATTAACACCCATTATTGAATCATATTCTGATCAGAAATGAAGTAATACTAGTTGAGGGCTTTGTCTATAGGGAAAAATGAAGAATCATTTCTAGTGACTTTGCTGTTATTATATGGAAATATTCTCTATTTGCATTCTTACCAACTTCTTTTCCATATCATAAAAACAATAATTTTGCTTTTAAAAAACAGTATGAAGTTTCTCTATTAGAGGTAGACTGAAAAGAGAGAAAATGGAAAAAATACTTGGAAAAGCAAGCAAACAGTTCCTGAAGGGATCATTACATTTAGAAAATTTCAAGACACAGTGCACAGTTTTAGTTAATAAAAATATACCAAAGATGTAAGCTCTAACACCTGAACTTTAGGAAAGTACTTTCCAATCTGTGCCCATTTAATGTGATTTGAAATTATATTGTATGCTTTGGAGGTGCTTTGGAGGTAATTAGTGAAGTAAGTAACGCAAAGGTCATTTTCTTAAGTTCTGTATTTGCATTTCTTCAAAACGTAAATAATTATTTTTAAATTCTGCAAATTAATACTGCCTTTGACAAAGTTACATAAGCTTTTCTGAAAAAAAGACTTTTTTCAAACTCACAAGAATATTTTTTGTATTAAGAATTCCTTTTGTGCTCTCAACTTTTTCCCCTCTTATTTGTTCTTCTGCAATTTCTACAGAAATACTTGCAAATCTTGGGAAAAAAGAATGAACGAACATTGCTACTGTCTTTTACAAGAAAAAGAATGATTTATTCATTTTGAAAAGTATGATTTTATATAAGAAATTATTTAAACAATACTTAATGTAGTCTCTACTTTTGATGCAAGTTGTTCAGAGTAATGCTGGTTGAGTATTCCCTTGCATGAATTCCTCCTCTAAACCAGACGGCACTATTTTACTTCACCCCCATAACCTTTTGAATTAAGCAGCTTTGTTCAAGGCACTCTATTTATCATACTCAGAAGGTATGAAAAGCTAGATCAAATGCATTCTACTTCTTTATTTTGAAATGGCTTAATTATTAACTTGAAAGGAACTTTTATGTTCAAAGACTCTGAAAGTTCGTAAGGAGCCTTTCTAGTGAACATCAGCTTCCTAAAAACGGAGGTCATGCCTGGAGAGTCATTCAATTTACGTATCTAATCCTGGACTCAGCCACAACACGTCAACTAACTGCTTCCAAATCAGTAGGTTAGTAGGTACTGGGCCCATTAGTACTGTCAAAGAATAGAAAGGATTTTGGTAAGCTAAATAAAATTGTTCCTTTGCTCATCATGTGGATGGAAATGCCCATGCTCGGAAGCATAAATTTATACCACGACTTAGCAGCAGTGGATTAATCTGGTGAAAGGCAGGTTAAGAGGCTGTTCCTTACTGTATTCTATCTGAAACATATTGGCTAGTGGTTTAAGTTATCCTCTTTGACCTTTGCACTCAAATGGACTGTGTGCTCTCAATGTCAGTTAGAACCTAAAAGGTGTCCTTGCCAGATGTCATACGTATGAATGGTTATTTAATCTCAGGGCTTGTGTATAGCTAAAGCTCTTCAGGAGATTTCGCCTGTGAATCCTTATCAAGGATTAGGGAATCTGACATATGGATGCTGTGCAAGTTTGGTCACTTAGTACAGGCTTAGGACCACACTAAAAAGGATTGTGTTTGTTCTCATTGAATGTCTTCTTTAGCAGTACACCAAAATACTCTGCAAAGTTTCCATGAGAATCTTCAAAATTTCCAAAATTCAACAAATCAAAAAATTCTTTCCTTTTAAATGTGAACGATGCATTGAGGATAGGTACCAAGAAGACAGCTGTATGATCAGGAGCTTTGAGCAACCTGAGCTAATGAAAGATCTTTAAAAGGTCCTTTCCAACCCAAACCATGCTATGATTCTATGACACTGAAAAGAAGCAATTCTTCTTCTAACATTCTGAGTGTGAAAATGGGGGATACATGCCTCCCATATCCCACCACTGCATCTGTTAAAGAAATACTACTATACTAAAAAAAATATTACTATCCCTTATTGCCGAAATTGTATGGAAGGGGTCCTTTAAAAAAAAGCAGAGTCAGGGTGAGTCCATCTGCTTGGTAATAAGTCTAATGTTCTCTTAAGTTTGCTTCCTCTGTTAAGACCTTCTTCTAAACAGTGCAGCTTAGGATCACTGATATTCAGTGCCTTTACAAAAGCAAACCAACATCAGTCTTCCTGTAGGCTGTTTTACTCCTTCTCAGTGCACGATAAAGCAATGTAGAAGGCAATGAGTCAGCTGAAATGACTCATCAGAGAAAACAGAAAATTAATTTTGATTTAGTACAAATAAACAAAATCTTTTGCTGTCCAGAAGTTCTTATCCATATCCATCAAAGCTCAGTTAACATCTTATATCTGTTCCCATAAGAGTAATACACTCCAGCTGCCTCCTAGTGCTTCTTCAGAACGTTCCTATGCTGACAGCAGGATTCGAAGTCTTGCTCTGGACTCTAAGACCTGGTAAACACAGACTGTGCCTACAGTGATCAATGCATTTGCCCCAGTAGAGTGACCCAGCTTGGCCCATGTCCTTACTGCTCATGGTTAGATCTCTACAGCAGCCTAGTACACCCACACAATACGGTGACTGATCAAGCAGCAGCAGTGGTGGTGGTGGTGGCCCTGTGTGAACCCTGTGGTGCACTATGGATCTAAGACATAGTAATTAGCCTTTTGTGTTCACTTTTTCAGTTCTGTATGCCTGAAGAGTGCAAAGGCAGCACTGCAATCTACTTTAGTGTTATTTCTGTAATGTAAAACATAGGACTGAATAGAGCAATGGGCTCTGTGGTGGCTTCCTTGTGATAGATGCCATCCAACTTATCCTGGAATAGGTAAGTCAGTCATGCTACTGGCTGAATCCTCTCTCGTGTAGATTTATATGTACCTAAGCTTCTTTGACTTGATAAAGTACTGCTCCTATGCATATCCACCTTAATGTGAGGATGTCCACCAGGGAGGGAATGTTTTCTATAACCAGGCAAAGTCTGACCAGGGTTCAGGCCTTTTATGGGCTACAGGTTACAATCTTCTGTGTATAAACACAAAAACTTGGGAACACATGTCCTGCTCTTTATCCTGTTTGGTTTCGTTGGGGTTTTTTTCATCTTTCCAAAAGAGCCTATCGTTCATGAGGAACAACATCTTCACTCTGAGATTGACGGAGCACTGCAACAGGCTGCCCAGGGAGGTTGTGGAGTCTCCTTCTCTGGAGATATTCAAGATCCGCCTGGACAAGGTCCTGTGCAGCCTGCTGTAGGTGACCCTGCTTCGGCAGGGGG
>Ga0065711_1048298_pt1 | contig 11884 bp, 7 predicted proteins | sample Hoacrofraction12_FD_59098 | JGI IMG/M metagenome (GOLD analysis project Ga0065711, IMG submission 59098) | Hoatzin crop microbial communities from Cojedes, Venezuela - Epithelial fraction 12 v2 (version 2) | ecosystem: Host-associated > Birds > Digestive system > Esophagus > Crop | place... | reverse complement strand
CTGGCCCAGGTTGCCCAGAGAAGCTGTGGCTGCCCCCTCCCTGGCAGTGTTCAAGGCCAGGTTGGATGGAGCTCTGAGCACCCTGGGCTGGTGGAAGATGTCCCTGCTCACGGCAGAGGGGTTGGAACCAGATGATCTTTAAGGTCCCTTCCAACCCAAACCATTCTGTGATTCTGTGATTTGCTATTGACTGTAGTAAAAACAAAATTGAGGCTCATTTTTGGTTCAAGACTTTGTGCGAAGGGATTTGGCTCGCTTGATGCACCGTGGTACAACAAAAGCGGCATGCAACAAGTAGTAGATACACAGGGACAGAAGAAGAGTAGAATAAAATAAAAGGTTGTGCATTGTAGAAGAAAGTCCCCCTTCCCACTCTACGTTTTCCATTTTTCCTGTTCTGTTTTCCTTCCTTGCGTCTTCCTTTCCTTTTCTTTCCTTTCTTTTCTTTGCCTTACTTTGCCTCGTGCTAGAAGGCAGTCACGTATTTGCTGAGTGCCCCTTTACTAAGAATATAACTCAGCTCATGTTAAGTTATGCATGTCCTTACATATCTGTCCTGACTACAGATATTTAGGTGAGGTCAGGCCTTAATTGGGATCTTCAAGGATTCCTGCAGCTGATAACGAGATGCTCACAGCGGCTGCCTTTACCACGGGAAGGCCGCGCTCACTGCGGCTTCGCTGCCATTAAAAAGAGAAAATCTCGAGGTGGGCATTTCAGGGCAGGACCCTCACCTCGCTGTTCTCGGTCAACCCCTGGAAACGCTTCTCTTCTTTGATTTTGGAGCAACAATAGGAAATGCTTTCCGTACCACGTGCCTCATGTCTCACCGTGTGCCAGACCCCACACCCTGTGTGTGGAAGCTCCCACGCCAGCCCCGGAGCCAGGGGTTCGGCCACCATTCCTGCTGCTCACACCATGCTTGTCCCTGTTCCCCCTGGGTCTGTGAGGCCGGAGCGGCCGGAGGAGCCCATCGTGGGGCAGGGGGGCCAAGGACGTGCCCTGGGACCTGGGGACCTGCACTGCCCCAGGCTAATGACAGCCGCAGCCAATGTCCTTTTGGTGGCCCTTCCTGAGGCTAAAGCTGAGGTTGACAAGTCCATCACTTTAATCATAACTATGTTTTCTTTTAGGATCAGCACGATACGCATGTACACGAGCAGTGGGAAGGGGGAGAAGACACAGCCACGGGTACCAGAGACCGGCATCATGCTGTGGTGGGTCCTCCATCGCCCGTCGTTTTCATGGCTGTGCTCCAGCCTGCCCTTGCTTCAGCACCTGCCGTGTCCCTGCGCTGAGGCTGTGTTCCCACCAAACGCCTGCGCTGCTCCGTAAACAGGGCTGAAGGAAACCCACCTGCCGCAGAGGGAGACCCTCTCTGACGAAATCTGAGTGTCCAGCTCGGGCAGACGAGTTCCCTTGTGGGGGTGCTCCTCACCTCTAACACGCCCAGCCAGGGAGTTTTTGCTTGCATTTTTGGAACTGCCATGCCTCAAAGGGCAGGGTGTAAACCTGCCGCAGGAGAAGGCTCCGTATCCACTGGCTGCTGAGTCTTTCCGCAGCTGGGGAAGGAGCCAGACCGTGATCTCAGCCTGACTTTCTCTTTGACAGAGCTTTTCAAAATCATGAGCGAGCCTAATAGCTGGTTACGAAAATTAAGGTATGAAAATTAATCATAATGTGCTTCGCCTCTTTTGATCCAGCTATCAAAACTGGGAGTCAACTTAGGAACTCCCATTTTACAGAGGAGGAAGCAGATGCCGAGTGAATCGCTGAAGCAGAAAGAGGAGGCAGGCTCCTGGCTGCTCCTCCTCCTCCTCCCAACGTAGGTACCTGTCACGCTGCTCATGACTCTCGTGTGTGAGAGGTGTTAGTAAGCGCTGCTACTCTGAGCTGGCCCTGGGCAGAGCCCGTGGTGGCCGCCCTGGGCTGACTACCTGTCAGATACCCGAAATACGTCCAGGGAGCCAGGCAAGCGCTGGTCCGAACGGCTCCCATGCCTCAGGGACGGCGGAGCAGGTGGAGGGGAGGGAGGGAGGCAGCACGTTTTCCACTCGCAGCAACAACCTCAACATCCCACCCGCCTGTCTGTCGCCGGGTTCTCCCCAACAGGGCTGTGCGTGAGGACCTCCCCGCTCACGATCTGCTCCCGAGGCGACGACTCGCCGGTGAAGAGTTGGGTTACTGAGGGAGGTCAGCGAGAGCGTGCTTGGATCTCAGCAGCAGAGGCTCCGCGTGCTCCCTTCTCAGACCGACCGTTCGAAGGCATGGCTCCACCACTCTGTTGCGACTCACTCGGGAAAAGCTGTGTTACAATCGAAGGAAAAAAGCTCCAATTTAGGCAACCAAGCAGAGATGAGATCCTAAAAGTTCAGGCTATGCCGAGAGATGAGTGCTGAAAGGACTCATGGACTAGATGACCCACAGTGGTCCCTTCCAACCCCCAGCATTCTGTGAAAGATGTCCTGGAAGTCTTGGAAGAAGTCCTGGAAGAGGAGCTAGTAGTAAAGTCCACAACGCCAACGTGCCAGCAAGAACAGATTGCAGGTCTCCAGAGTTTTAAGGGTTACTCCGATTATATACTCGTGTGTGTCAGCAGGGCTGACAATTTGCCTTCTCCACAGTGGGTATCAGCTGAAATCCACCTTATAGCTCCCTACAAGAAGAAGGCATTTTCTTCAAGAGCTTTAAAGAAAAACAACGCAAACTCGATACAAATTGACCTGTCCTTTAGACAGGGCGAAATCAGCCTGTTATTTTGTTACTAAGCTCAATAAAAATAATTACTTTGCCAATACATAATAGTACCCTGACTCTAGCTATTGGGTAAGCAACACCTTAGTCATACGGAAGAGAACTGGAAGAAGTCATTAGCAGCAGAGAGGCAATTTTAACAGTTCTGTGTTTGATTCCCATGGAGAATTTCATTTGCCAGTCACATCTCCTAAACTAAAAATTTTTGGCAGTCCCATGGACAGTAGTATATATACAGATAGGCTCATTGGCTTGCTTTCACCCCAGCTTGTTTTGATACGAGGAGATAAATGCATTAGTTGTTTTATGAGTCTTTTTTTAATTCAGGTTTTTAGCTGGCACAAGTCAGTGCACCTTCAGTGATTCAGGTCTGAATTATCTTCACACCAAAGACAAGGCAACGTGCTTCAGTGGAGCGACGCCAATTTACGTTTGCTGAAGGTCTGGTGACTTTTTTAAAGCCTCTTTTATAGTGATACAAACACAGTGCAAAGTCAGTGTGAAATCAAGGATCTACAAGAATTTTAATATTTGGCTGTAACGCTTATATATGTGGCTATCTAACTAGAAATGTATGCACACACATTTTACTCCCCAGTGTTTGTCACAGGGTTAATGTACTGAGGAAGACAGCTGAGTGACCCGAAGTCCCCTCGTTCCTTACGAGTGCCACCACATCGGCAGGAAAAGGTTGGTCCTTATACAGTCCTCATGTTCCCTCTGCACTGTTATGGGAATTAGGGCTCAGCCAGGTGTGGAAGCTCATGTAGATATGGCCACCAGCTCCAGCAGTTGCCCATCATCCCAGGCTTCCCTCCGCTGCGACGTGGTAGCAGCCCTCGGCAGAGACTTCTTGGGTACCAGACCATCAAATACCCCATCCCCAAGCCTGCTGGTGTGCAGGGGAATGGGCAGGGTGGCTGAGAGGAAGAAGAAACATAAATGTAAAGAATAAAGAATTAAAAGTGTGGTACAGAAGGACAAGCATTAGTGCAGGCAAGAGATGCAAGGTAAAGTGTGTAAAAAGAAAAAGAACCAAAGAGGCATGGGCAGAGACAGAGGTGAAGATAAAACTGTGCCAGGGCAGGGACCAAAGAAGTAAGAATGGTTTCTAAGCAATTATAGGGGAAGGTTTCCACCCAAATCCAGGTATCACAGCTTTAAAACCATCTCTGAGTTGTAGCTCTCAGCAGTTCCTCTCTCATAATCCACCTCTGCAGCCTGCAGAGCTGGTCCTTCCCAATTCTGGCAGCTTGTGAATGGGTTTTTCTGTTTGCCCTTCTCTTCTTATTGTAGATAAGGGACAAAATGTGCCCCATAGAGAGTCTGTCACGGGAAAAGTTTCCCTGTAAGAGCATCTGTGGCACAGTAGTGCTGCCAGCAGCAAGGATTAGCTCTGTTTTTCAGAACAGACAAAGAATTAGTTGGCATTTATGCGACTGCTCCTTTCCAGGAATCATCCCGGGTGTAATGTTTTATGTCTTGTTAATCACCTTCACCAACACAATGTTTATTTTCTGCTGTTTGCTCTGACTTTGGATGAAAGGTGGCTTGCTATGGCGTGCAAAGGCAGTATCTCTAGGACAGAATGATGTAAACGTCAGTGTGAATTCACGTAAATAATGATACCTTCTGCTGACGATGATATTGGGAGATGGTAAAATTCTCATGAGTGCAGTTCCCAGTGGAAATAACACAATGGAAGGAACTTCTACGGCATTTGCTGTGTGTTTCAGCCATGCTCTGCTGTCAGCAACAGGGAGCCGTGAAGCCCAGATTTGCTACATGGGACGATCAGTTCAAGGAATGCAAATTTGATACGTACATTTTAGTGCTTTACATGAATTTTACTCCTGAGCAGCTTTCGAATAGCTTTTCCCTTTCACGGTGAAATTTTCAGTTGACAAACAGCTTGACTTGGAGCCCATTTGTGTGCTAGGAAAATATTGTGTATCAGCTGTTCACCGTAGTGAAACATAGAATAACCATGCAAAATATCACTGATGGGAAATGCCTGGTGATTAGTGTTTATCATGGTTCCTTTTTAAGTGGTGACTTCTATTTTTATGCTGAACTTTCCCTGCGTTGGTGACACAATGTTATCTCGAGACCTTTCAGCCAGATAAGCCATGCCAGTTTCCTCCAAAATGGTCTTCTGTCTATGTATTTTGTATATATTTTTGGGTTAGGGGAACACTGTGGGAAGCAAAACACTGACTGTATTTGAGTTACTTTTTAAAGTAGAAGTCTTAGAAGTTGGTGTTAGTTAGGGAGTTGACCTGAATGTAACTTGCATAACATCGAGATAGGCCTTGTACCAGATTTGTCCAAAGATTTGGGCAGATGCTCTGGAAAGCAAAAATAACAGCTCTAAAAAAGAGAAGGAAAATTAATGTTCTAAAATCTCTGTGACCGTCCACCTTGGGCAGAGAAAAGTCACAGGACTAAGAGTACCCCCTACCAACATGAGGCCGGTCATCTTGAACGGAGCAGAAGCCTGTTCAAGGGATGTGACCTCCAGCAGATCACCATCTGGCTTATTGGCAGCAGCCCCAGGTTTCATTTTGTACAAATCCAGAGGCTGAAAGAGCTGCTATGTCTGCAGGCTCCAGCTATCTGCAGAAATTTATTATTCTTTCCCCCTGTCACTATTCTTCTATGCTGAGAAATGCCGTGGTCTTTTTATGTTCCTTAATCTTATGCGTGAAAGCAGGCACATCGAATGCACGCATGCGAGCACATGTGGAGTCAAACTAAAGAAGGCTTTACTGTTCCTATATTACTCTATAAAATTGTTTTTTAAAGTGTATTATAGGTTTGAAAGTCTGAAAGGAAGCAGTTATCTACAATCCTTGGTAAATAAAGTTCTCAAACTTCTTATCACGTTCATAAACATCAGGTGACGGTGAGGGCGGAGGCAGGGAAAGGTGACAACTGGATTTTCAAGGCTGCCGATGTGATTTTCAGACACACCAGAGCAGGCTGTCTGTTCAAGTGCCAAACTATTCAGCAACATTTTTCTAAGAAGAAAGCTTTAATAATCAACCCTGAGACAATCAGAATGCGAGATGGCAGCTTTATTTCAGCACAAAGAATGTTAGTGTTTTCAATCACAACTTGACAGGTTTTGGTGAAATTCTTCAGCTTTACTTTATAAACAGAGGACATCCCTCTTCTTAAGCATTTTTCAAATGCATAAGAACTGATTATTTTTTAAGTAATTTGACTATATTCCTGTATAATATTGAGGGTCATCTGACTTTCATTTGATAGTTGTGATTAATTCTAAATTAATTCTATTAGTCAGATTATAACAATATTTAATTTTATCATTTGTGTGTTTGAATTAATGAATGTATCAGATACTGAGTTTCATTTATTGCGACACTCAGGCCCTATGAGGCTGTCAGCAGATCAGCCTAAGCACCTGAGCAGCTTTCAGCCAGAGGCTGAGGCCAGTTGTCCTCTGCTGTGGGAATGGTGACAGCTGGCAAGAAACAGAGGATAAGAAACAGGTCTTGTGGCCAGGAGGTCGAGGGAGGTTCTCCTCCCCCTCAACTCTGCCCTGATGAGGCCCCATCTGCAGTGCTGTGTCCAGTTCTGGGCTCCTCAGTTCAAGAAAGATGAGGAGCTACTGGAGAGAGTCCAGTGGAGGGCTACGAGGATGACGAGGGGACTGGAGGATCTCTCCTACGAGGAGAGGCTGAGGGAGCTGGGCTTGTTCAGCCTGAAGAAGAGAAGGCTGAGAGGGGACCTTAGAAATGCCTCTAAATATCTTCAGGGGGAGTGTCAGGAGAACAAGCATGTGTGCTTTTGGTGGCCTCAGCTCTTGCAGAGTGCTGCAGTGCAGGACTAGATGTGAAGAGCTAGACCCAACAGAGTTTGGGTGGCTAAAACCAGGGCGTTGCCTGTTTCCTTGCTTATAAACCAATGTTTAGGGTCCTGGTTGCCTAGAGAGGGCATGGAAGAGGGTCAGTGGCTCAGAACAGGGCACAAATGGACCGTGTGCTGAACGAGGTGGTGCCCAGCGTCAGTGTGCTGTGGCCGGGTGTCCCCATGGAGAAACCCTGGATGCGGCTGCCCTCGCACATTCTTTCAAAGCCAGCACTGTGGTTGCTCCTTGTATCGAGATGCTGCTGGAGAGTGTGCATCTCCTATGTGTATAGTAAATTTGTGGTTAAGGAAACTATGAAAAGACAGAAGTCCTTACAGAACCAAGGGCTTGCAAGCACAAAAGCAATGCACTGCATTCTGCTTCAAGTAGAATTGCTCCTTACGTTTGCGTTGGCGTGCTGTTGTGTCAAAAACTTGTCATTTGGGGCATGAGCGTACAAGTATTTATTTGATTTTATATCTTTGTTGCTAACTTTTGAGTTGAGGACTAGACGAGTGCTTCTGGCCCGCTTTGTGAATTCTGAATACCATCTGTATTCCAAAATATCTAACCGTGGACTGTTGGTTAGATGCACTGAGGAAGTGTTCATATTTTACAGAAATTGTTGCCCGCCTTTCACTGGAGCGGCAGGCACAGCTCACTCCTGTTTTTTGGTCCCCCTCAGTCAGCTGCTTTGAAGGTTCCCAGAGGCTCCTTCCAGCCTCGGCTGTTCTGTCCTGCTGTGGCTTGGTGATTTTGTGCATAAAGCACCAGGTGAGAGAAACGCAGTTTTCCAGCTATGTTTCATTTTAGCCTTACTCCATGTGAACAACTGGAATTGCTTCCGAATTGAGAGCAAAATGAAGACGCTGATATAAAAGGAAACGGAGACAGGGTACTTTCACAAATTCTGAAGAGGGTGAAAATGAGAGAAATCACAGCTGCATCACTTTCACCAAAAGGAGAAGTAAAAACCGCAGGGGAAACCATCAAAGCTGACGGCCTCACATCTTCCTGCACGTGACTGTTCGCTTTCTTATCGTGAGTCGCTGGCACAACGTTTGTTTCCTCTGATTACCTGTTGGAAGACAGCTGTCAAATACGAGCATCCAGAAACCATCTTTTGTTTATGGTGGACGTGTCTCCTCTCCCGTTCAAAGCCTGAATTTTACCAGTTTGATTAAAAAAAAGAAAAAAACCAAGAGTAACGGTCTTTTCCAGTTAAAGGAAGATACAAACGAAGAACAAGGAAGGGTAATTTAAAGCCCTTTTGTATCACACCTGAACTTGGCCGTATGTCTTTGCTCTCTGGAGAGCTTTACATCTCCCCCACTGACGCTGGATAACAGGAGTGATGAATCACATTTTGATCAAGTCTAATTTGTCAGAACCGGGAAGTCTGAAACTGGAATTTGTGTCGTGGTGTCTTCCGAGCTCCATTTTGAAGATGAGGTTTCGGTTCCCTGATTACCCTTTGCCCACTGCTCACCGGGGGATGATGGCCAAATCCATCAGCGACGCGTCAGTGCCCGCCAGGTCCGCTCGGCCGTGCCGGCGAGATGCAGCCGTCCCAGCCAGCAGCCACTGGCACCAAGGGACCAAGGACCTGACCCTGGTGGCTTCAGAGCAGAGCACATGAACGAGGAAGGCGGCTGGATCTCATACCTCTGCTCAGAACACGGTCTTCTGGAAAGGTGAGGTCACAGTCACGGGGATGGTATGGATGGAGAAGCGCTGCGCTGGAAGATGAATGCATCCAGGAGGAGGAACAGCTTAGACAGAAATCTGTCAGTCCTTTTCCTTTGGCATCCATACAGCACTTCATATCGACACGTCTCAAAGTGCTTCCCTACCTTTGGTTCCAGATCCCTGTCTGCTCTTTTTTTTCACACCTTGCTATCAACCCTGCAGTAAAGGATGATCAGCACCATGATGATATCAAAACACAGACTATTTTTAAAGGTTCAGTTTGGAGAGCGATAGAGCTCCTTCTAAGACACAGAAGAGTGCAGGGCTTGGCATTATTAAAATGAACCTTCTCTTAATGATTTTGGTCAAGCATTCCGAGTGTCCCTGGTAGCCTTACTTTGAGGTCTGCAATGTGACCGGGCTTGGGCAGGAGCCAAAAGGTAGCACTGAGGGCATCTCAGCTGGTTGCCCGACCCTTTCCTCCTGCCTGTGAAATGGTGCCTAGGCAGCCCATCGCTGCCGAGCACACCTTGGAGGGGGGAGGCAGGCAAGGAGGCGAACCTCCCCGGTGCTGACCCATGGAATGCACAATGCTCTGCGTCATGTCTGGACACGCTGGCTGGACTCGGGTCAAGTGTGGCAGGACATGCTGAAGTCATACCGCTCTTGGCAGGAATGATGGGTGCCCACCAGCATTCACCCACCAGCTGTCACCTGTGGAGGTTCCATGCATGCTCCATCACCATGGAGAAGACTCTGTTCGCATGCACCAGCAAGAGGGTCACTGCCCGACAGACAAGGCGTCTGCTCATTTGCAGTTTTCCCCACAATAAAATTTCACTGGGGCTTGTGTCATAGAATCTTTAAGGTTGGAAAAAACCTGTAAGATCATCAAGTCCAGCCATCAACCCGACACCACCATGCCTGTGTCCGTGTGCTAGTAGCCACAGTACAGATCTCCAAAGGGTTGTTGAAAACACTCCCGCTCCAAAGCACAGACACTGGCTGTCTTATTCCTTGTACTGTAGAACAGCCTGCTCTTAACTCTTGCCAGCCTGCTTGTAACTCTTGCCTTTTCCCAATCCCATCTCCTTCATCTGGAGCATCACGGCTTGCACATCCCCGAGGAAGGGCTCAGGACTGCGCATGGCTCAGGTGCGGGCTCCAGTCCCTGTGGTCCCCTGTGCTGTGCTCAGTGCCAGCCCACCTCTTCTCCCTCTTGGGAGCTGCAGAGGGCAGGAGAGGCCCCCCCAGAACAGAAAACAGAGAGGGCAAATACCGATGGCAGCGAGGTTGTGGCAGGCACAAGTTTCACCAAGCCCACGGTGAAAAACAGGTTCGTAATGTAAGAGAGTAGGGAGGTAACAGGAGGGAAAGGAGAGACACTGGCAGATGGAGGGCATAGAATCATACAATCATACAATCATAGAATCATAGGATAGTTTGGGTTGGGAGGGACCGTTAGAGGCCATCTAACCCAGGGCCATCTTCAACCAGACCAGGTTGCTCAGAGCCCCGTCCAACCTGGCCTGGAATGTTTCCAGGGATGGGGCATCAACCACCTCTCTGGGCAACCCGGGCCAGGGTTTCACCACCCTTATGGTAAACAATTTCTTCCTTACATCTAGTCTACATCTACCCTCCCTTAGTTTAAAGCCATTGCTCCTTGTCCTGTCATAAAGGGGGTGCAAAAAGGGCAGGAGAGGGAAAGAGAAAAGCTGGTGAGAAGCAACATAGCAATAAATTGTAATGTGACATAAGTAAATGGCAATTAATAGCAATCTGCTCAGGGTACTGGGCAAAATTGCAATCAATTAACGGCAGTGAACAAGCCATCTATTAGAGTCAGCCAACCAGCACACGATCAATCAATAGCAACGCAGAACTGGAAGATGGGGAATAATACTAATAGCAGACAGATAGCACATGCATTGCCCTCTTGGTGGGATGCTCCTAGAAGAACCATAGACCTGTGTGTGTCTGGAAGTCACGGACGTGCAAGGAGAGGAAACACGCTGATGGAGTGCTTCTGCCCTTCAGAGAGGCATCAAACCAGAATGGGTGTCAGGATATGATGGCAATTCTCCATCGGGTTTGAGATGCGCCCTGAATTTGTGCCACGCCTCAAGGAGGAAGGCGGAGAGCTGCTCATACAGTTTTCTCCCCCTGGAAGACATTGGCTGGTGAGAGGCCGGAGCGCTTTGTGGCGAAGGGGTAGCTCTGACAAATGGTTGGATTGTGGCTGGAATTTAGAGGCTCTTCTCCACCCTCCCTGTACACCTGTAGAGAAACGAAACTACCTTTTTTACTACTCTCACCCACAAAAAAATGTTCAGCTCTTCCCATAAAATCGATCAAACTGACACCGACCAAGAAAGCAATGCCTAGATTTCCCCATTATTTTCCATTATTCCCCCATCTTTTCCCTAAAAATGCTGTCATACTTTCTCCAAGACTCTGAGTTTGGATCTAGGGGTCCCTCGCAGCACACAGGGAGGGCATAACTAGTCTGAGACGAAATATCTGCCGATCAGAATAAAATACAGGTCATCATTAGCACGAGAAAAATGACAAAATAATCTGCAGGAATTTTTTTTGTCACACATTTTACCCAGAGGGCCTGACCTGAGCGCCTGACACACATCTTTGAAGGGAGAGATGACATCCTATCCCATTTTAGCTTTAATCCGTAGCTCTGCTGGATTCCTGCCACGCTCCCAGAAGTGTGCTTGGTGGCATACGCGTGTCTGTTGCTCTGTCTCCCAAAATGTGTCAAGAAGACGTGCATTTTCTAGAACGTGCCAACCCCTGTGTCCTGTGCCACCGCGTCCTCCTGCCAGCCAGCGCTCTCATGGTGGGGGGTTTGCTGGCTGCCCAGTGGCACCTGAGCACGGAGCACCCACCTCCTGCACCCCCTGTGCGCCGAGCCTCGCCACATCTGCGGTGCCCCATGACCAACGAAGGAGGGATGGGGTACGTTCTCCAAGAAAACTCAGTCGGATGAGCAATTTGCTGTGTGAACCATAACGCACGGCCGTGTCCTGGGGAAGAGCAAACCTCTGCAGAAGGGAGCAGCAGGGATCTTCTCGCAGCACGCTTTCCTCGCACCGACCTACTCCAGCCCATCTGGATGACGGGGTGAGTGAAGGCGAGCTTGAGCTTTTCTTCTGCGCCATTCACATCGCATGGCTCCTTTGCATCTTGTGCACGCTCACAGCAGTGCTTGTTTTCGGTCTGTTGCCTTCTGAAGTGCTGAGAAACGCTGCCTGAGTGCTGAGCTCTCTGTGGCAAAGCAGCTGCGCTGTCAGGCTCTAAGATGCCGTAACGCTCTTTGTCATGATGTGCCCTTCAAGCTGCATGGAACTGCTGCTGCTGAACAGAATCCCAGAATCCCAGAGCCCCAGCCTGGAAGGGGCTGGAAGGGACCTCTGTGGGTCACTCAGCCCAACCCCCTGCCGAAGCAGGGTCACCCAGAGCAGGCTGCACAGCACCGCGGCCAGGTGGGTCTTGAATATCTCCAGAGAAGGAGACTCCACAGCCTCCCTGGGCAGCCTGGGCCAGGGCTCC
>Ga0065711_1048296_pt1 | contig 11884 bp, 4 predicted proteins | sample Hoacrofraction12_FD_59098 | JGI IMG/M metagenome (GOLD analysis project Ga0065711, IMG submission 59098) | Hoatzin crop microbial communities from Cojedes, Venezuela - Epithelial fraction 12 v2 (version 2) | ecosystem: Host-associated > Birds > Digestive system > Esophagus > Crop | place... | reverse complement strand
CTTCTCTTCTTCAGGCTGAACAAGCCCAGCTCCCTCAGCCTCTCCTCGTAGGGGAGATATTCCAGTCCCCTCATCATCCTTGTAGCCCTCCGCTGGACTCTCTCCAGTAGATCCTCATCTTTCTTGAACTGGGGAGCCCAGAACTGGACACAGGACTCCAGATGAGGTCTCACTAGGGCAGCGTAGAGGGGAAGGAGAACCTCCCTCGACCTACTGGCCACACTCCTCTTAATTGCACCCTGGGATGCCATTGGCCTTCTTGGCAGCCAGGGCACACTGCTGGCTCATGGTTAACCTGTTGTCCACTAGGACACCCAGGTCCCTCTCCACAGAGCTGCACTCCAGCAGGTCCGTCCCAAGCCTGTACTGATGCATGGGTTTGTTCCTCCCCAGGTGCAGGACCCTGCATTTGCCTTTGTTGAACCTCATCAGGTTCCTCTCTGCCCAACTTTCCAGCCTGTCCAGGTCACGCTGAATGGAACCACAGCCTTCTGGTGTATCTACCACAACTCCCAGTTTGGTGTCATCAGCAAACTTGCTGAGGGTACATTCTAACTCTTCATCCAGGTCGTTGATGAAGTAGTTAAACAAGACTGGGCCCAGTACTGACCCCTGGGGGACACTACTAGTTACAGGCCTCCAACTAGACTCAGCGCCGCTGACGACAACCCTCTGAGTTCTGCCATTCAGCCAGTTCTGAATCCACCTCAATCCATCCATTACACTCATTAAGTAGCATTCCATAATGAAATGTGTCAGGCAAGATAGTAAGGGCAAGAGTTTTTCAAAAAGTGGCTGTAATCTCCAAGTGTACATTTTAGAGCACTGAATATGAGAAAGATACCTTTTTTTAATTATTTTTTAAGAGACCACATGCTCTCAATTTCCATGAAAAGTTTATCAAATGCGTGATCAAATTTAGGGAGTAGAGGGACTATATTCATGTCACTGGTGTAATCACTAGTAGTATAGCAACAGCAACAGAAATAGCAGTAGTATAGTTACTACTAGTAGTATAGAGTTACTATTATTCATGTACCGAAGAACAGACTTGAATGTTTTCTGCTTCCGTTTCAGATATGCCTTGGTTGAAACAAATTGTGACCCCACCAAAACCAACTAGGTTGATGTGCTATAAATTATAGCACAGAACTTAGCAATGTTATGGTATAGATTTAGTGAGAACTAGCTGTTTAGAGAGTCAAAGATTTTTTCTGTCTCCCTTACAAAACGATATTAAGTGGCAAAGGAAATATAAGGAAGTGTCATGCTGTCTTTTCAGTCATAATGGCTCAGTTACAACCTATGATCCTAGCTGGAGCAAAGCAGGCAGTGCTCTAGGCCAAGACCCCTTCTCTAATTCCCTTTTCAGACTTCATACAGCAATGGACCACAACTAGAATCACTGCTGTCTCTAAAGCACAAGTTCCGTACGTGTCTTGCAAAAGGATTAAGAGTGGGTAGCCCAGTGCATATGTTAATATACAAAAATTTTCTAGTATTCTATGACCACATGCAAATGTAAAATATGCTGCAATGCTATACTCAGAGAGGAGAATTCCTGGGAGTTCGTACACAGAGTATTCATTTAAAGATTATTTCAGGAGGATTATCATGGTCTCCTGCAACGTGAAGGCATAAGGTTTTGAGTTTTAGACATGGCTGACCACAGATTGACTTTTACATGATCTACTTGTCACCACATATCACACTTATGAAAATAAAAATAAAGTCAGAAGTAGGCTTATATTTCCTTTTCAAATTTTTAAAAACAAAAATATATTCATGTTATGTGCATGCTGACAGCTGAATATCAACAGTCAAGAAATAGTAAACAAAGAAAAAGCAGAATATCTGCAAATAATTTTAGACCAATTCTAGGGCTGCTGTAATTGAAATGTACTGTTAAAATGGGTAGGGGAACCCTGCTTCAAAAAGCAAACAAATTAAACAAAAACAAAGAAACCCCAAATTGACCAGGCCATTGGTGATGCTTTTTAGATGAAGGTTCAGAAATGCTCCACTGAGCTGGGGTGTTCTGGGAGCTGACTTTACTGCTCGTGTATATGAACCATTGCCCTGGTGAAAGGCTCTTATTGTTACATATTGTTAATTCAGTTAGCCAGACACAGTGCTTCAGGACAAACTATGATACAGCTACACCTCAAGCTGGGAAGAGCAACCTGCAAAACTTACATCTTTTTCCATTCATGAAAGAAGGACCACACCCAAAGACAGAGAAGTCCTTTGTCTCGAACTCCTTTGGCAACAAGGACACCATCAGACTTTCTGACATCGTAACAAGCCTAGAAGGTGTGTTTCAACAATGCAACTTACAACAGTTTGTTGGTTGCCCTTTCCCAGGCATTTTGTGATTGCATCTCCCGTGCCCCTCACCTAGCTCTCTAACCTAAGCCACAGGAGCCCAACAATTATTGTGATTCCATGATCACAAACTATCTCACATACACTTTTCAGGACTTTCTTGTTACAGAGTAGTACCAATTGTTTACACTGAAAATAAATATGTGCAAGAGAACTTGTATGACCTAACATCCATCTGAATGTTTTGCATCTGGTCTGAGACAGTGGTCTACACTCCCTCACTAAGCAATGGTAGATTTATCTCAGGTGTCTTTGACCCTTTCCTGAAAGAAATCACACTCTATCTCCTGATTAAAGAAGGAGCTTAATAAACTTAAATTTGACACAGGATTTTAAAATATATTAGAGAAGTCCCACCCATGCACAGTACAGTTCTCTTACTCAAATTCTGGATCTTGTTCAGTTTCCCAAAGCTGTTACACAGTAGATTTGGTATCCTGAGCATGATGCTCCAGGGCTTCTATGTCAAACACTTTGAGAAGAAAGAGGAACAGAAGTACTTCCTTCATATATACAAATAAAGACAAGTAGAGATGATCTTATTATTTTAACAAGTGAAAACAAACCTTAACTATACTAGAGCAACTAAGAAAACTGATCTTTCCTTTTGATACAGCAATACGCTTTAGGCCAGTTTTTGAGGGCAAGTTGAAACTTTTGAGACTGTTCTCACTGATGAAAAGTTTTTCAAGATCTTGGTCTCCACTGAGCTAGGTGTTGGACAGACGTTGCCTATTCCAGATATCAGAAAAGGGAACATAGACTCTAACCTGAAACAAAATGCAGTTGTGTTATAACTGTGTTTTTCCAACTTTCACCAAACAGAATAAAAATAAAAATGTTTTTTTTTGTATCTTTTTTGGATTCTATAGTTATTACCTCTTGTTTTAGTTCTCTCTCATGTTGAAGAGTATGTGCACTGTAAATTTGTTTAGTATATAAGTACACTGTAAATTTACTAATTACTATTTTAAATTTACTATTCAATTACAATTAAAAAGAAATAAAAAAGAAATATGTCAAACTTTCTATTTGTAAACAAGTAGGTAGATGGAACAAAGTCACCCATGGATCTCGCAACAATTGTCACACCTGTTTCCTTTACTCTTTGCTTTACCTCAAAAGGTTGCACTAGAAAGAAAAAAACCCAATATTTGTAGTAAGTAGACCATAAAATTTACTGTCTTCTAATGAGCATCAAAACTGCCCAATGAAAAGCAGTCACATACAAAAAACCATACAAATATATTTGGGAGCAATAGAATACTAATAAATGCAGTATTTCAGTGCACTAGAGGTAACAAATAGAGCATTTCAATAAGGGCGTCTTTTGTACTGAATCAAAGAATCATAGAATGATTTGGGTTAGAAGGGATGTTATAGATCATGTAGTTCCAACTCCCCTGCCATGGGCAGGGGCATTATAACAGAAACATTATCAAGAACTTTTAAGCCTTATATCCACAGCCCTGAGACCTGAGGAGAAAATAAACTAGACTAATCTTGATTTCTATTGCTTTAATGTGTCACTTTCTACTAATTGAATTCATAACAATAAGTTTATCTTCTCAGGTTTTTTTTTTGATTTAAAGTGATAAGGCCTATGCCCCCCATAGTTTTGGACAATTCTTTACATTACAGCCTCAGACACCCAGAAAGTCTTGCACAACTCACCAGAGCTCCAATGCTACAATGCTTTAAAAACCCAGACCTTCATGAGTGAGATGTTACCTAGCAAGGCTAAAAAACAACAAGCCTGGAAATTATATGTAAAGGTAGATCTTCAAGCCATGGTTAACCAAGGAAGTGTTGGATAGATGAGTGTTGGGACTGCATCCGTCTTTATTCACAAAAATCAAAGAAGAAATACAGTTTCATAAACAAGAAACTGATCCTCACACTACTTTGGAAGGGATTTCTGGAAAAGCAATTCCCCTCTTCTTTGGGACTTCACTCAGGCTTTGACATTTCATGATGAATTCTTACCAAATACAGGTGTGAACTTCTACTTGGAAAGTAGACTACCCATACAGAGCACATCAGGATGCATGCCAAAACAAATGCGTAAGAAACACAACTGATGGAGCACAGGGTCTTTGCACATCACTGTAGGTTTTATTTCATCACTGATGCTCCACCTAATTCACCTTTATCTGAGTTACTATGGGGCGGGGAGGTAAGGGGGAGAAAAACAAGCTATCTGTCATGGTTATAGGACTAGCTGCATCCCTCTCCCCTTCCTTATTTCTCTGAACACACCTTGCCCTCTCCAAGTATATTATTCTTTATCTGCTTTGGATGGACCACTGCAGAGCATGTGCTTGCCTCCCTGTGCTCTGAGCTGGCTGGACACAAACACGTCAGATACAGAAGCTGGATAGCCATTAGCAGGGCACTGAGCCTCAGCTGGTAAGCCCCACTGAGAGACTAACGGCTGCTGGCTCGTGTCCACACAGGCAGATACTTCAGCTCTGCCTCAGTCCGCAATATCCATTGCACCAGCTGCTCTTGTACAGCCTGGTAAGCTGATACTGGCACCTATGAAATTTCTGTTCAGAAATCCATGATCCACAGTAAATACATCACATAAATCACCTTATTATTTAACCTTATTTATGCCTTGACATACGAAGAACAAAATTTAGATAAAAGATTTGAAAGGAAGAGCTTGCATTCAACTCTACTGTAATTCAAGCCTTTCTATTCTTACACTGACCAGTAGAGCAAGCCAGTCTGGGTGCATCAGATCCGATTCCTCCATAAAACTTCCCCCGTCACAAATTGCTGGAGCCTCACTGGTCATCTGATCTCAAAGTCTAAGCTCTACCCTCAGAAATAAGTCTCTGCTAGAGCTAGAGCGGAGCTAAGGGTTCAGTCAACTCTTCAGTGTTGTTGAAGAGGAGCCCAGCCTGAACAAGTGTTTCCCTCAAAGCAAAACAGTTTTTCCCTCAGTCAGCATCTTTGCTAATGCCAGTGGACAGAGGCAAGATAAAGATTAAAATGCCTTCCTGAGCTGTCAGCGGACAATCTGACTGACAGGAGACATGGCCATCCTACCTTCCCTTTCAATTTGCTATTCCTGACAAAAATTCCCGTTGAAAGGAAGCCAGCGTTTGTGCATGCTGACTGAGCCACGTGGAGCAGCCACTCTGTTGCAGCTCTGCCCCAACACCACTCGGAGCTAAACGCTGGAACCGTCTCATTTCTGAGCAGCAGTTCCCTCCTTCTCCATCCCTGACACAAACACGGCTACGCGACCTGATACCTAAAACATGGCTCTGAGAGTCCACTTGTCAATAGCATGATTGATGCTAGCAGTAGAAATGGATCTTGCTAAGAGAATTGTCCTGCTGTATGTTATAACTAACTTCATCTGTAAACTGCATTTATGAGTCTTAATTCTTAACTGATCAATTATGTTCCAATATTTTAATGCTCCTGAGGAGCCAGATCTGACCCACTGGTTTCAGCCACCATTCAGACCGACAAAGAGGTGTTGTAGAACGACAAGAAAGTCAGAATGAGCTCACCAAGCTAGTGCTGTAAGCACTTCAGCTAAACATCAAAGAGACTATCTCATATCTTAAATTAACACTGAAGTGCCATATCCGTCAAATTTCACCAGGTGCTGCATCATGGAGGAGCTTTTATTTGGGGGGCGGGGAGGGGGGAGGAAGGCCTACAAGTTGCCAAGTCTTCTAAAGGTCTAAAAAGCCTGAAGAAAAAGGTGAGATGTATTAAAAAACAACAGAAAAGATAAGCTAGTGCATTATTGCCTATGTTCAGCCCACCGCGCATTGCTGATCCAGCTCAATGTTTGAAGCCAACAGCAATGTGCTTTGCCCATTACTGGGGCCCTGGACAGGACGACTCGGTAGGGGTGGGGTTATCACAGAATAATCACACCCTTGGGTATCCGGTACGTAATCACATCTCAAATCTTGTAACACCCCAGAGGTGTGATTATCTGCTGTCATGCTTTAATTCTTAATTAAAACAAGAGCTGCAGCTCTGATAAGATCTGTGAGAGGATTATGGTCATTCTTGGTTAGACAAGGGGGAACGTGTATCTTTGGAATTAAAATTCAGGTGCTTGGGTGAACTCTGCAATGCTGAGCTGTGCTTGAATCCAGCTCGTCTTAGTTTTCCCTTTGATATGATTTAAGCAGGAGGCAGCACGCACAAAAACCTGCAATCCCCAGGAACTGAACACTGAATAACCCAGTAAACTGCACAGAGCTGCCATCATTCAAACATTTTTGCACTTTAATCACTTCTCAGCATTTCAACTTAAATAAAACTGTAGACTTTAAGTGTACTTCTAATGATGCTAAAAGACTGATTCTTGTTGCTTGTTACTGTTACAAGCCACAGCAGCCATAAAAACACTGGAGGAACGTCTTGATGAAACGCGTATTAAACCACTCAACTTGCAAATATAAAGATGGATATACAGCCCGAGGAAAAATGAACATAAAGCACTTCTGTGACTTTTTTAAAAACTTAATTTTATTTTTAACAAATATTAACCCAACTTAAGGTCTCTTTTAAAGGTTACATTTGCATTTACAAAGAACTTTCAAGCAATTTAACTACAATGAATTTTAACAAGGCGGCTTCCTGTCCTCACTGCTTACCTATTTTTAAATTTTATGAGACTCTTCTGGCAGAGTTTTGTGGCCGTTAAGATGAAAGCCTGGATGCATGCATACTTTGAAAGTGGAGGAGGAGGAAACAGAAGAATAAAAAGAAGAAAGGAAAATAATCAATTTGGTATCAAATTTATTCCAAAGCCGAAAAGTGCATTTTTTTCTGATTGTGAAAGAAGACATGCAGGGAGGTCAAAGGTCAAGCAAAGAGGAGACAGTATTGTGTAGGAACTGTCACGCATCACCACCTATTTTGACATGCACAGGGCCGTTTGTTGTCTGTCGAACATGCAAATTAAGTGCCTGCTGTCATAGCTAGCCGATATCTGAAAGTGGAAAATGAGACCACCTGTAACCAGTGAATGGAGTGATGGACAAGCATTCAGAGCTCGTCATTTCCAACGCCATTCACACCACCTCCGAATTGCATATGACATGTAAAAATCTTTTCTTAATATTCACAACCGGGAAGTTTGGGGAATTATGGAGGCTTCAACTGCTGCATCTAATGGGTTCTCCAAGCAGACAGCTGTGACTGTGAGCTGGCTTGATAATTAGGTGTCCAGGAAGATTTTATGCTATGAATCAGTTAAAAGGGAGGAAAGAAAAAGAAAATAATGGCAAGCAAAACTCGCTGGAATGGAAATCATATTAACCCTTGCATGTCTTCCTTGGCACTTGGCTTTTACAATTCCTGTGAAGCAAGATTTGCAGAAATCAGACACATAATAATTTGTCTTCTGCCTCTGAGCAGCACTGTCTTCCTACTCAGAAAATTGCACTCCATCCCTGTTTGATGCTTTGTTTTCCTGAAGAGAACTTATAAGCATTAAATCTAAATATGCCAATCCCTCTTCTATTTGAAAGCAAAGGCAAGGCTTTATTTGAATTTCTAGTTAATATGGTACATAGGATTTTAAAGAAAAGATTCATTGTACTAAAGTCATGTCCTGTCATGTGCCTGTACATATGAAAATCAAATAGTTTAGCTTGCTCTTCTGTAATCTTCTGCATGTTATCCCTACTTTTGTATGCATATCTGTCTTTGTGCATGGGATGTCATAAATACTGCAGGCAGTATAATGCCAAGAAAAAATGTGATCTTCCTGATTTTTACTTCTGCTTGATGAATAAAGCTGCTCTAAAATACCTTGGAGTTTAGATGTGCCCAGCTGCACAATAAGCTCACAAAACCTGTTACTTTATTCAGGGCCTAACTAATTAATACCGGTGTTCATTCCTAAATAAAAAATTATGCTCTTCAGTTCGCAACTTCTGTGCTGTGTTCTGAAAACCATTCTGGATGGGTTTCCCTTCAAAAATAAAGAAGACATACATATGTACAGCAGACAGTCAGCATTCAGGAAGGTTATTCAACCCACTGAGGATGAATCAGAATTCAGCCATGGAATATCGTCCATCAGTACTTCCAAACATAACTAGGAAGTTTGGGAAACCCATATGAAGTCCTGCTACGCAAAGATTGCAGCCCTGCTTCAGACTCCTGAGGACTGAAGCCAGGCACTCAGACCCAGAAGCAGGCAAGTTACTAGTACGATAAAAAAGCTTCTCTGAGTCGTGCAATAGAAAACCTTCTTTTAAAACTGTTTTATTTTTTTTAAAAGCATTACACTTTTCTACTTATATTATGCCAAGCTGTAAAAGGTGGTAGCTGTTCCACCATTGTCCACAACCTACATTCACTGCTGCTCTGATTTAGGTCTCCAGTGATTCTCTCTTCCCTCCCGTGGCAGGGAGAGTTTAGAGAAGATGAAACAGGTCTCACTGACCCCTCTGACTAAGGCTGGGAGGAGAAATCAGAAAAGGAAGAGCTGAAAAGAACTAGTGAATAGATACCCAAGGGTAAAAGAGCGGTAGGGACACTGGAAAAAGAAACATCCTACCTGCACATGTTCAAAAGCCATTCCTATCCCATCTTTTCTTGAATAACATGGCTACCCTGACTTACTTTTCCTCTGTGTTCTTGTCCCACTTATTTTAGACCTGCAAGTTTTCTTGGAAGCACTAATTCTCTTAAGTCTCCATATGCTCTTATGAATTAAAAAAGAGATAAGCATCTCAAAGAGTCCCATCTCCCAGCCACAACCCGGTAAACCTCATTTGATGGTTTATATCTCAAAGACTGCTGGAAAACAACGTAGGAGAGCCTGAATCAGATGCCACTCAGCCAATACGACTCTGCCGGCCACAGCTGAGAGGAGTGCAAAGGCATACCTAAACACAACCCTGAAAATCTATCACTCTGTTTCCTTGTTTCTCCCAAGCACTTTAGGTTGATGCTGGGCAGACACAAGTGGAAAACGCAAAAAAACTGGCAAGCTCTCTGTTTCATCCCCCTTCACACTCGCTCCAGAGACTCTCTCTGCCTGAAATCAAGATCCACACAGGACCTGAAGACAGGCAGCACAAATGTGGTGTCTTATTAATCATATTCTAATCTACACTCGATAGAAAATCTAAAACCATCCAGTATGTGCATTTCCACAGCACAAAGTGCTTGGCAATAAAGTCAGATTAAAGATTTCTTCTTCAAAACAGTTTCCAGTTACTATCCACGTGCAACACACACACCCTAGGAGTGCCTTTGCAACTGCTAGGCTGTCAGTGTGACCAGGGTTGAAAATACCCTTCATCTTTGAGCATATTCCAGCCTTTTATCTTTTTTAACTTCCTATAAAACAGGAGAATAATAAGCGTAAGCCTCACTGACGGGCTTCTGATACATCCCTGAGCCAGCTCACTGCCTGTGAGCACAAGCAAGAAGGCAGAACACTGCCACACAAAATCAAAAATCTACAGCTTCAAGTAGGACTTAAAATGGAGTTGCTGCTGAAGGACTACATAGCGTGGATCTGTAACCAGGACCACACTGTTCATCTGCCTATTAGGAAGCTAGGTGGGAGTCCAAGAAGTTGGGCTGCTCTTCTCAGTGTGGTTCTAGGTGGTCGGTTCACTGCCAGCAACATGAGTACACGTGGGCCCTGATGTCATGACTGCTCTTAAGGGATACCACAGATAGTCATTAATAACAACATTTCCCTTTATATATATTTTACTTTGCTATTTTATGAATTAAAGCAAGCTTTGCTTTCTACATATGAGCTATTAAAATACAACTCTATAAGCTTCAACATCTGTCAATGTGCTTCTCAATATAACTTTCTCTAAAATTCAAATAAGAGTTAATTTTCAGACATCAGAAATAGGCTGTCAGGTAACAGGAGGTTGTTATCTCCATTACACAAGAAGTTAGAGACAGAACAAGGTCTGTCAGAAAGCTCTTACAAGGGTGAGAGGGGAGAAGTGGCCATCATGTGCCTTCAGGCCAAACCAAGCATGGACTTGCACATCACAGTTAAGCAACATCACTGTGACACTACCAAGTCTCATTCAGGCCAGACTTTTTAGCCAGCCAACATATTTTCTAAACTTTAATTTCACTGGAAGTGTTTCAAACAGGTCACAAGCTAGCACTAAATGCTTTCCCAGCACAGATCTGAGTAGCAGGGACAGGGGGGACTTTTTCTAGAGAGGGGTCTAAGTGTTTGCTAACATATTGCAATATCAGGAAACTCAAACAATCATACTTGAAATGTCTACCTGCAGTACTTCAGGCCACATGTTGCCACTCTTTCCTTGCAATAAGCAACATTCCAAGTAAAACATCTGATCTGCCTTTCAACACAGGTAACAACGGCAAGAGTATATGTGGAAGAAAGATCTCATGAACATAATTCTGTAAGTCCTCCTCCTCACTGTGGCAAGTCACACCCCATGGAGCAGATCCAAGAAAATGGTCCATGGAGTAAAGTGTTATATTGCCAGTCTTGTCTGAATTCAACATGCCCAGGTCAGTATAGGCCCCCAAATACTCATCACTTCCGAAAATTCATGTGTTACTTGCATTCCTTCAATAAATGTTTTGCCACCTAATATGAGATTTGTGTTTTTGCAGAGAACTTCTTGTGGAGGTTTTGTGTGGTTTTCTTAATCTATTTCATGTGCCTAATCTTTTTGGTAGGAACACAATCCAAGGAGCCAGAAGTCCTCTTTATTCTGGAAAGACTTACAATATAGGTAGGGCAGACAAATAAGGCCCTTCACTTTTGTATGAAGTTTTTGTAGAAATCTGCTTATTCTGTCAAAAGAATCTGTCACTGAGAGGCAACGTGACTGAAGAAAGACACAGTAGATGACAAAGTGAATTTTACTGAACTCAGTTCAACCTTAAATAAGGCAATCCAATGGTTCTCACCATATGAATGGAATCTACCCAAATACAAGACCTGTTTACTGTTCAAACACAAGTCCATTGAAACTTAACCCTAAAAGCTAAGCATGGCTTAAAAGTGCTGTAGACACATTGAATTGTCCCTCTTCACAAGGTAAATTTTAATAGCAAGTAATAAAAATTTTCAAGAGATTTCTAGTAAAATTTTCAGGTTACATTACCGATATATTAAATTATCATTAATATGTATTTAATCAATATCTGTATTTATGTACAGGAAAAATACTTTGCTTGCTTTGGTACACATGATAATTAAAATATTCAGTTAGGCTAAATATTTAAAAGCAGCACCAGAAAAATTTTATCCCTGTATTGATATGCACATGGTCCTTCTTTTTCTGATTATATTCTCCAGTTTCCAAGTTAGTATACTGAAGCCCTCTATTGACAAAATTTCCAGCAATAGATCACAGAATCACAGAATAGTAGGGGTTGGAAGGGACCACTGTGGGTCATCTAGTCCAACCCTCCTGCCGAAGCAGGGTCACCTACAGCAGGCTGCACAGGATCTTGTCCAGGCGGATCTTGAATATCTCCA
>Ga0065711_1014560_pt1 | contig 11884 bp, 11 predicted proteins | sample Hoacrofraction12_FD_59098 | JGI IMG/M metagenome (GOLD analysis project Ga0065711, IMG submission 59098) | Hoatzin crop microbial communities from Cojedes, Venezuela - Epithelial fraction 12 v2 (version 2) | ecosystem: Host-associated > Birds > Digestive system > Esophagus > Crop | place... | reverse complement strand
TACGACCTCCAAGGCCGCCGCGTGCGCAATGCCGCCGCAGCCAAAGGCTTCCTCATCGAAAACGGTCGCAAGGTAATCAGATTTTAGGAAAACTGCAAACGCACATTCAAGACGTGGCTCTCCTTTCGTTGAGGGCCACGTCTTTTTTTAGAAAAATTAAAATCTTAGCCAAAATTTTGGAGTTTAATAGACAAATGTCTATCTTTGCAGACGAAAAACGGAGAACAGGCTGTCGATGAAGAACGTAAAAGTGAGCGAAATCCTCAAGGCTTTGGCCGCCGACGGCTGGTATCTCGACCGTCAACGCGGCAGTCATCGGCAGTTCAAGCACCCCACAAAGAAAGGCACGGTGACCGTGAACGGCAAGCCCAACGCCGACGTGAGCGGCTTTCTCCTGAAAAGCATCGAAAAGCAATGCGGGCTCGAATTCTGATTTCGCCTGCAAAAAACAGAAAGGTATTATGGAAAAATTGGTATTGGAAACGGGCATCACTGATAGCGGCTACAGCTGCGTGTGCGAAGCGCTGCCGGGTTTCGTGGTGGCCGGAGGCAAAGACTTCGCCGAGTTTGCGAAGGAGGTGCGCGAGAGCGTGGATTTCTATGTGGAATGTGCCAAGGCCGACGGCACGCCTTATCCTGCCATGCTCGACGGCGACTATGAGCTCGAATTCAAATTCAACGTGATGTCGCTGTTGCAGCACTATCGCGGCATTTTGTCGCTGTCGGCGCTCGAGCGTCTCACGGGCATCAATCGCAAACAACTGTCGCACTACGCCGTTGGCAGCAGTCGGCCGCGTCGCAAGCAAGCCGACAGAATAAATCTCGCGCTGCGCAATTTCGCCCGCGAACTCTCGGTGGTATCCGTCTGAAACTGCAAACGCACACAAAAAAGCGAGGCTGCTTCGGAATCGTCCGAGGCAGCCTCGCGCTCTCTAATCAATCTTAAACTATAAACTCTCTACTTTTTTATTTGTTTCACTTGGGTGGGCGCTTAGTTGGCAGCGCCTCCTTGCTCGTCCAACAGCTGACGCAACTGGGCTTGAAGGGTTTGACACATAGGGCCATTGCCCATTTCTTGATACCGGCGAATGCGGTACTCCAACTCCTGAATCATGTTCTTCTCTTTCATAATAATACCATTTTTATGATTTGAAATCGGGTGCAAAAGTAGGGTGGGAGAGTGAAAATGTCACATCATTGGAGTGAAAAGCGTGCGAAAATGGGCATTTTTAAGACTTTTCGTTCGTTTTTGCAAAGTTTAGAACACTTTTTTGCTTCAAAATATGGGCGTTTTTGTCGATAACCATTAAATTAGCGGCGCAATTTTTGCGAAAACCTCATTAGATTCATTGCTATGAAAGACGCTTGTATCCACGTGGACTATCGGATTTGCAGTTTCGACGAACTGTCGGCCGACGATTTGGCACTGGTCGAACAGGCCAAAGCCGCCACGCACAATAGCTTCTCGCCGTATTCGCACTTCAGCGTGGGCGCCGCCCTGCTGCTCGACAACGGCGTAGTGGTGCAGGGAGCCAATCAGGAGAATGCCTCGTTCACGACGGGACTCTGCGCCGAGCGCACCGCCGCCTTCTATGCCAACGCCCACTATCCCGACGCCGCCCCCACGACGCTGGCCATCGCAGCGCGCGGCACCGACGGCGAATTCACAGTCGAACCCGTGAGCCCCTGCGGAGCCTGCCGCCAAGTGCTCGTCGAAATAGAGCACCGCTACGGCCGCCCCATGCGACTGCTGCTCGTGGGCCGCGACTGCGTCTATGAACTCAAGAGCATCAAAGACATCGTGCCCTTCAGTTTTACCGACGACGCCCTTTGAAAAAAGACTTATATTATTCACAATCAACTTAATAAAACAATCAAAAATGGACATTACCGGAAAAATTATCGCCGCCATCAACGAGCGCGAAGGAACATCAAAACGGAGTGGCGAGCCTTGGAAAGCCATCGACTACGTGATTGAATGGAACGAAAATACCTACGTGCGCCACTTCACGTTCACCGTGTTCGGACAGGACCGCATCAATCAGATGAACCTGCAAGTGGGTCAGGAATATACGATTTCGTGCGACATCGACGCCCATGAGTACAACGGCCGCTGGTTCAACGACGTGCGCGCTTGGCGTGCCACCGCTCCCGGCGCAGCCCCCGCAGCCGCTCCCGCCGCCGCTGCTCCTGCCGCTCCCGCACCCGCTGCTCCCGCCGTTGGCGAGGCTTCGGCCGAAGACGACCTGCCTTTTTAATTGCGAACGTGGCAAACCATCAGCCCAACGCCCCCGCGCCCAAAAAGCGTGAAGGCGTCGGGTTTTTTTAGACATCCATCCCAATTTTCTGCGCTTGAAACTGCTTCGACTTCTGCTCCGCACGCTGCGCTGGGCCGTCATTCTGTTCTTCGCCTCCACCATTCTCGCGGTGCTGGCCTACAAATGGCTGCCCGTCCCCATCACGCCGCTCATGGTCCTGCGCTGCGCCCAGCAAATCGGCCACCACGAACGTCCGCGACTGGAACATCGCTGGGTGCCTCTCGACAGCATTTCGCCTAATTTGGCCGTCGCCGTGATTGCTTCCGAAGACCAGAACTTCATGAAGCACAATGGCTTCGACTTCGATGCCATCGACACCGCCATTCGCGAGCATCAGCGCGGCAAACGCTTGCGCGGCGCCAGCACCATCACGCAGCAGACCGCCAAGAACGTGTTTCTGTGGCCCGGCGAGTCGTGGGTGCGCAAGGGGCTGGAGGCCTACTTCACCGTGCTCATCGAACTTTTCTGGTCGAAGGAGCGCATCATGGAAGTCTACCTGAACAGCATCGAAATGGGCGACGGGCTCTATGGCGCCTACGCTGTGGCCCACGAAAACTTCGGCCGCTCGCCCGCCTCGCTCACCCGCAATGATTGCGCCCTCATTGCCGCCACGCTGCCCAACCCGCTCAAGTATTCGTCGCGCACACCAAATTCGTATATGCGGAGTCGTCGCGCGTGGATTTTGCGGCAAATGCGCCACATAAAACCACCGTTTGAGCGGCAGAAATGAGCCTAACTTTCGGAAGAACTAAATTTTAAGCACCAAACGCGTCAGTTTTCGCGTTTGGTGTTTTATTTTTGCAGGGTGGAATCGCCGCATCGCCAAATCGACCCCTTTCGCACGCCGCTCGACGTTGGGCGCGCGCCGTTTGAGCTGAGCGTCGCCTCGCGCGTCGTGCTCTTGGGCTCGTGCTTCGCCCAGAACGTGGGCGACCGCCTGCGCTCCTGCCTGCCCGAGGGCGGAGTGGGGCAGAGCGCTTTCGGCGTGCTCTACAATCCCGCCAGCATTGCACAGGCGCTCCGCCTCTTGCTCGGCGAAGAAGAATTCTCGGCCGAAGACAGCCTCTTCGAAGGACGCGACGGACTGTGGCACAGCCGTTTGCACGCCGCCGAATTTTCGGCCGAAAGCCGCGAAGCCTGCGCCGCCCGCGTGCTCGAAGCCTTGGAGCGCGGCCGCCGCGAACTCCGACGCGCCAATGTCGTCTGCCTCACCTTCGGCACCAACCGCGTCTATCGCTTGCGCGAGGGCGGTCGCGTGGTGGCCAACTGCCACAAGGAGCCTGCCGCGCTCTTCGCCGAAGATTCGCTGTCGCCCGCCGACATCGCGGCCGAGTGGGAGCCGCTGCTGCGAAGCCTGCGCACGGCGCTGCCCGAGGCGTGGGTGGTTTTCACCGTGAGCCCCTACATCTACCTCAAGTACGGCCTCCACGGCGACGCCCTCTCCAAGTCGGCCCTGCTGCTCGCCGTCGATGCGCTCTGCCGTTCGTGCGACCGTGCGGCCTACTTCCCCGCCTACGAAATCGTGAGCCGCGAACTGCGCGACTACCGCTTCTACGACGCCGACATGCAGCACCCCTCCACCCAAGCCTGCGACTACGTCTTCGCGCGCTTCCAAGATTGGGCGTTTTCCGACGAGCTCCGCGCCTTCGCAGCCGACAAAATCGCCCTCACCCGCGCAGCCGCCCATCGCCCGCTCCATCCCGAGAGCGACGCGGCCCGCGCTTTCGCTGCCGACCTGCAGGCCCGCCGCGAAGCCTTTATCGAAAAATGGAAATCAAAAACATATAAATTATAAAATGCATTATTCCATCGAAACCATTGCGTCGCTCATTGGCGCACATCTCTTTGGCCCGCACACCGACGTGCGCATCGATTGGCTGCTCACCGACAGCCGTTCGCTCGCCTTCCCCGAAAGCACGCTCTTCTTCGCCCTGCGCACGAAGCGGAACGACGGCCACAAATACATTGCCGACCTCTATCGCCGCGGCGTGCGCAACTTCGTGGTCGGCACCATGCCGCAATTCTTCGAAGAGCGCTTTCCCGAAGCCACCTTCTTGCTCGTGATTTCGCCGCTCAAGGCCCTGCAGCGCCTCGCCGAGCGCCATCGCGAAGAATTCGACATTCCCGTGATTGGCGTCACCGGTTCCAACGGCAAGACCATGGTGAAGGAGTGGCTCTACCAGCTGCTGTCGCCCTCGCGGGTCGTGACGCGTTCGCCGCGCAGCTATAATTCCCAAGTGGGCGTGCCGCTCTCCGTCTGCTTGCTCTCCGACCAGACGCGTCTCGGCATTTTCGAAGCCGGCATCTCCCAACCCGGCGAGATGGCCGCCCTTCGCGCCATCATCCAGCCCACCATTGGCATCATGACCAATATTGGCGCCGCCCACCAAGAGAATTTCGCCACGATGGAGGAGAAATGCTTGGAAAAAATGAGCCTCTTCAAAGACACCGATGTGCTCATCTATTGCGCCGACGACCCCATCATCTCGCGCTGCCTCGACGCCCTCGGCTTCCGCGGCCGCCGCGTAGGCTGGAGCCTGAAAGACAAAAACGCGCCGCTCTTCGTGAAAAGTGTCGAAGAAGGCGACACGCAAACGCGCATTGCCTATAATTTTGGCAAGCTCGAGGGCGAATTCACCCTGCCTTTCGCCGACAACGCCAGCGTGCAGAACTGCCTGCACTGCCTTGCCACCTGCCTCGTGCTCGAGCAGACGCCGCAGCAAATTGCCGACCGCATGGCGCGCCTCGAACCCGTCGCCATGCGCCTTGAAGTGAAGCAAGGCGTGCGCAACTGCACCCTCATCAACGATGCCTACAACTCCGACGTGAACGCCCTCGACCTCGCGCTCGACTTCATGCAGCGCCGCCCCGAGCAAGCCGACAAATCGAAAGTGCTCATCCTCTCCGACATCAGCGAAAGCGGCCTGTCGAACGAGGAACTCTACGGAAAAGTGGCCGAAATGGCCGCCCGTCGCGGAGTGGACCGCCTCGTCGGCATCGGCCCCAACATCAGCGCCGCCCATTCGCTCTTCAAAATGCAGAAAGACTTCTTCCCCTCCACCGAAGCCTTCCTCTCCAGCGACCTGCTCAACCACGAACTCGCCAACGCCCTCATCCTGCTCAAGGGTGCCCGCACGTTCAACTTCGAAGCCATCGGCGAACGCCTTGCCCTCAAGGTGCACGAGACCACCCTCGAGGTCAATCTCGAAGCCTTGGCCGACAACCTCAACCACTACCGCAGTTTCATGAAGCCTGAGACCAAAATGATTTGCATGGTGAAGGCGTCGGCCTACGGTGCCGGCAGCATCGAGGTGGCCAAGACGCTTCAAGACCGCGGCGTCGACTATCTTGCAGTCGCCGTGGCCGACGAGGGCGCCGACCTGCGCAAAGCCGGCATCACGGCCAACATCATCATCATGAACCCCGAGATGTCGAGCTTCAAGACGCTTTTTGAATATTCGTTGGAGCCCGAAGTTTATAGTTTCGAACTGCTCGAAGCGCTCATCCACGCTGCCAAACAAGAGGGCATCACCAACTTCCCCATTCACCTCAAAATAGACACGGGCATGCGCCGTTTGGGCTTCGACCCCCTGCAAGACATTCCGCAGCTCATCGACCGTCTGCGCCATCAGGCCGCCCTCATTCCGCGTAGCGTCTTCTCCCATTTCGTAGGCTCCGACAGTCCCGAATTCGACGACTTCAGCGCACGCCAGTTCGACCTCTTCCAAAACGCGGCAGGTCAGTTGCAAGCCGCTTTCTCCCACAAGATTTTGCGCCACATCTGCAATAGCGCGGGCATCGAGCGCTTCCCCGAACGCCACCTCGACGCCTGCCGACTCGGCATCGGCCTCTACGGCATTTCGCCCATCGACAATCACATCATCCACAACGTGGCCACGCTCAAGACCACCATCCTCCAGATTCACGACGTGCCCGCCGGCCAAAGCGTAGGCTACAGCCGCAAGGGCCGACTGACGCGCGACAGCCGCATAGCCGCCATTCCCATTGGCTATGCCGACGGCCTCAACCGCCACCTCGGGAACGGCCGGTGCTACTGCCTCGTGAACGGCAAACAAGCCCCCTACGTCGGAAACATCTGCATGGACGTGTGCATGGTCGACGTGACCGACATCCCCTGCCGCGCCGGCGACAGCGTCGAAATCTTTGGCGACAATTTGCCCGTCACCGTCCTCTCCGACGCCCTCGAGACCATCCCCTACGAAGTGCTCACCGGCGTCAGCAATCGCGTGAAACGCATTTATTTCCAATAGAAATGAAGATTCACCTCCAGCAAATCAGGCTCCATGCCTACCACGGCTGCCTCGAGCAAGAGCGCGTTGTGGGCAATGACTACGAAATCGACCTCACGCTCGACGTTCCGCCCACCGACACGGCGCTGCTCGCTGACGACCTTGGCGGCACGGTGAACTATGCCGAAGTGGCCGACATTGTGAAGGAAGAAATGGCGAAGCCGTCGCAGCTCATCGAGCATGTGGCCACGCTCATCGCCTGCCGCCTATTGCGCGAACTCTCGCGCATCGAAACGGCCGAAATCACGGTGCGCAAACTCGCACCGCCCATGGCTGTTCCCTGCCGCGCCGCCGCCGTGACGCTCAAGATGTCGCGCGAAGACCTCTGGATGGTGCTTCGCAAAATGCAGCAGCAGGAGTCGCAGCAGTGAAGTTGCCGCGCAAACATTCGGCCAATTAGGAACACACAAACAAAGGTGCCCGCTCGTGAAAATGAGCGGGCACCTTTCTGTCAAAAGATGTAGATGTTTTTCGCAAAACATGTACATCTTTTTCTGAAAACATGTACATCTTTTGGCGAAAACATGTACATGTTTTGACGACGCCCGCCTTGCGCGTTTTTTGGGGGAGGCGGGGGATTAGACGTCTTTGCCGGTGTAGAGNCGGTAGTACTTGCCTTTTTGTTCGAGCAGGGAGGCGTGGGTGCCTTGCTCGGCTATGCGGCCTTTTTCGAGCACTACGATGTTGTCGGCGCCTTGGATGGTGGAGAGGCGGTGGGCAATCACGAACGATGTGCGGCCTTTCATGAGCGTGTCGATGCCGCGCTGCACGAGTTGTTCGGTGCGTGTGTCGATGCTGGAGGTGGCTTCGTCGAGAATGAGCACGGGGGCGTTCTCGAGGGCGGTGCGGGCGATGGCGATGAGCTGTTGTTCGCCTTGCGAGAGTTCGCCGCCGTCGGAAGAGATTTGGGTTTGATAGCCGTTGGACAGACGTCGGATGAAGTCGTCGGCGCCTACGAGTTTGGCGGCCTCGATGACTTCGGGGTCGGTGGCGTTGAGGCGGCCGTATCGAATGTTGTCCATCACGGTTCCGGTGAAGAGATGCGTGTCTTGGAGCACCATGCCGAGCGATTGGCGCAGGTCGTGTTTGGCAATGCGGCGCAGGGGGATTCCGTCGTAGAGGATTTCGCCGCCTTGCCAGTCGTAGAAGCGCGTGAGCAGGGCGATGATGGTGGTTTTGCCGGCACCCGTGCCGCCCACAAAGGCCACCTTGCGGTCGGCGGGCACGTCGAGCGAGAGGTCGAAGATTACTTGGCGCTCGGGCACGTAGGAAAAGTCGATATTTTGGAACGAAATCGCTCCTTCGACCTTGCGCAAATGTCCGTCGGGCTCACGCCACGCGTAGATGGCGCCGTCGAGCTGCGAATTGAGCGAGGCAAAGCGCGAGAGGAAGGGCAGGTAGCGGCGGATGTAGTCGGCCACCTGCGTCGAGACGCTCGCAGCGGCGGCTTTCTGCTCGACTTCTTGAATTTCGGTCAGACTGCCGTCGGCGTTCTCGCGGGCATAGACGAGCCGCACGTCGCCTTCGTCGGTTTCCTCGGGTTCGTCGAGCACGCGGAACACGCGTTCGGCGCCGGCGCCGGCCGCAATGATTGAATTGATTTGCTCGGAAATGTGCGTGACCGGTTGTTGGAACGATTTGTTCAAAGTGAGGAACGCTACGATGGTACCGAGCGTGATGAGCTGCGGATAGGTGAGGGCGATGATGGCGCCAAAGACGGCGATGAGCACGTAGCCGAGCGTGCCGAGACTGCCGTTGATGGGCATCACGATACTGCTCAGGCGGTCGCTCTGGTAGGTTGAATTGCGCAGTTTTTCATTGAGCGCATCGAAGTCGGTGGCGGCGCGTTCTTCGCGGCAGAAAACTTTGACCACCTTTTGTCCCGAAATCATCTCCTCGATGTAGGCGTTGGCATTGCCGAGGTCTTCTTGTTTGGCGGCAAAATACGTGCGCGAACGCTTGGAGAGATAGGTCGTGACGAGCATCATCAGCGCGGCCATTACGACCGAAACGCCCGTGAGCGGCAGGCTGAGCGCCACCATGGCCGAGAAGGTCATGATGATGGTGATGATGGAGTTGAAAACGCTGGGGAGCGCGCGGCCGACGACCTCGCGCAGCGTATCGACGTCGTTGGTGAAGGCCGACATGATTTCGCCGTGCGCGTGTTTGTCGAAATAGGAGATGGGCAGGTGCTCGAGGCGCTCAAACATCTGATTGCGCAGTCGCAGCATGGTGCCTTGGGCCACGTTAATCATCAGTCGGTTGTAGGCGTAGGAGCAGCCAACGCCCACGAGCAACACGGCGCCGAGTTTGAGCAACACGGCTGCGAGCGGCAGGTAGTTGGGGTTGGCTTGGCCGACGAGCGGCGTGATGTAGTCGTCGATGAGAGTGCGCGTGAAGAGGGTGGAGGCCAGCGAGGCGAAGGCGCTGACGAGCACGCAGACGAGGACGATGAGAATCGTGAACTTATAGTTTTTCATCACGACGCCGAAGAGCCGCAGGAGCGTTTGCTTGCGCGACGTCGTGGACATTTCTTCGAACGGTTGGAAGCGTTCGCGCGTATTTTTCTGGAAGGGCTCTTTCATTTTTTCGTCTGCTTTTTGGAGTTCGTGGGAGCGTCGAAATCACCTTCGCCCTGCGTCTGCAGTTCGTAGATGTCCTTGTAGATGTCGTTGGAGCGGAGCAGATTTTCGTGCGTGTCGAACGCGCTCACCTTGCCTTGGTCGAGCACGAGAATGCGGTCGCAATGGCGGAGCGTCGTGATGCGCTGGGCGATTACGAGCTTGGTGATGTGGGGCAGTTGCTCGCGCAGGGCGGTCTGAATGAGGGCGTCGGTCTTGGTGTCGCACGCGCTGGTGGAATCGTCGAGGATGAGCACCTTGGGCTGCTTCACGAGTGCGCGAGCAATGCAGAGGCGCTGGCGTTGGCCGCCGGAGAGGTTGGCGCCGCCTTGCTCGATGTGGGTTTCGTAGCCGTCGGGCATGGTGGCAATGAACTCTTCGGCTTGCGCAATGCGGCAGGCTTCTTGGCACTGCTCGAGGGTGGCGTTTTCGTCGCCCCATCGCAGATTTTCGAGAATGGTTCCGGAGAAAAGCACGTTCTTCTGGAGCACGACGGCGACGGCCTTGCGCAGTGCGGTGAGGTCGTAGGCGCGGACATCCTTGCCGCCCACGAAGACGGAGCCTTTGGACACGTCGTAGAGGCGGCTGATGAGGTTTATCATCGAGGTTTTGCCCGAGCCCGTGCCGCCCAAAATGCCAATCACCTCGCCCGAACGAATGCGGAAGTCGAGACCGTTGAGGGCGTACTCGCCGGAGCCTTTTTCGTAGGCAAAGCGCACGTGATTGAACTCGATGCTGCCGTCGGCAATCTCGGTGATGGGATTTTTCGGATTTTGGATGTCGCTTTCTTGCTCAAGCACTTCGCAAACGCGCTGACCGCTGGCCGCGCTCATCGTGAGCTGAACGAAAATGGTGGAGAGCATCATCAACGCCTGCAGAATGCTCATCACGTAGGTGAAGAGCGAGGTGAGTTCGCCCGTGGTGAGCGTGCCGCCCACGATGAACTGCGCGCCAAACCACGAGAGCGCCATGATGCAGGCGTAGGAGACGCACTTCATGAGCGGGTCGTTGAACGCCATGAGACTCTCCGACTTCACAAACAGGCGGTAGAGCGACTGCGCGGCGCGGCTGAACTTGAGCGTTTCGTAGTCCTCGCGCACGAATGCTTTGACCAATTTGATGGCCGAAACGTTCTCTTGCACACTGAGATTGAGGTCGTCGTAGCGCTGAAAGACTTGCGCAAAAAGTTTGGAGACGCGCGAAATGATGAAATAGAGGGCCGACGAAAGCACTACGAGCGCCACGACAAAGATGAGCGAGAGCCGCGCGTCGATGATGAGGCACATGCAGATGGAGCAGACGAGGCGGAAGGGCGCGCGAATCGTGATGCGCAACATCATGCGGAAAGCCTGCTGCAGATTGGACACGTCGGTCGTGAGACGCGTCACGAGACCGGCTGTGGAGAAGCGGTCGATGTCGGAAAAGGAATAAGTTTGAATGTTCCGAAACATCGCCGTGCGCAGGTTGGCAGCAAAACCCGACGAGGAATAGGCTGCCGCGCGCGCCGACACAATGCCGAAGAAAAGGCTCAGCAGCGAGAGCCCCAGCATGAGGGCGCCGTAGCGATAGACGTTTGGCAGATTGCCGGCGTTCAGACCGTAGTCGATGAGGCCGGCGGTGACGTAGGGCACCATCACATCGACCAGCACTTCCGCCGCCGTGAGCAGGGGCGTCAGGATGGCCGCAGTGCGGTATTTCCCCACGTATCGAAGAAGGGTGCGTATCATGTATAATTATGTCTGTTCAATCAGGGTTTGCGCAGCAAGATGCAGAAGGTCGTTCCCTTGCCGGGCTCGCTGTCTTTCACGAAAATGCGTCCGCCGTGGTACTCTTCGACAATGCGTTTGGCGAGCGAGAGGCCAAGTCCCCAGCCGCGCTTCTTTGTGGTGAAGCCGGGCTTGAAAACGGTCTTGAAATTCTTGCGGGGAATGCCTTTTCCGGTGTCGGAAACCTCGACGGCCACGCGGTCGCCGCGGGTATAGACGTAGATGGTGATGCTTCCCTGTCCGGCCATGGCGTCGATGGCGTTTTTGCAGAGGTTTTCAATCACCCATTCGAAGAGGGGCGCGTTGGCCAGCACGGGGATGTTGTCGGAGGGGAGCGACGTGGTGAGCGACACCTTGTCGCTGGCGCGATGGCGGATGTATTCGGCCACGCTGCGCACGATGTCGCAAAGGTTTTCGGGCGTGAGCTTCGGCGTGGCGCCAATCTTGGAAAAGCGGTCGGCAATGAGCTGCAAGCGCCGGATGTCCTTGTCCATCTCGGGCAAGAGCGGGTCGTCGGGATAGGACTCTTTCAGGATTTCGCTGCCGGCCATGAGCGAACTGAGCGGTGTGCCGAGCTGATGGGCCGTTTCGCGCGAAAGTCCGACCCACACCTTGTTCTGCTCCGCGCGCTTCGACGAGAGCAGGGCGAGGATGGCCACGGCAATAAAAAGCGCCACGATGCCCAACTGCCAATAGGGATATTGGGCCAGTCGGCGCAGCATGACGGAATTTTCGTAGTGAATGTCGATGGTGGGGGGCGCCACGGCGGCGGCATCGGGCGCAGCGAGCGAGTCGGCCGGCGCGGGGGCGTCGAGTTCCAAGCGCAGATGTTCGCCGGACGCCTTCATGCGCGCGGCACGCTTCTGCAG
>Ga0065711_1008956_pt1 | contig 11884 bp, 6 predicted proteins | sample Hoacrofraction12_FD_59098 | JGI IMG/M metagenome (GOLD analysis project Ga0065711, IMG submission 59098) | Hoatzin crop microbial communities from Cojedes, Venezuela - Epithelial fraction 12 v2 (version 2) | ecosystem: Host-associated > Birds > Digestive system > Esophagus > Crop | place... | reverse complement strand
TTTTTTTTTTTTTTTTTTTTTGCCTCTGGCCACACTCATATCCTCTTACTGTCAGGGATAATTTATATAGATTTATTCCAAGAACTCGTAAGTACTCCTGAGTATTCTTCTCCAGAACAGACAACCAGAAGCTATTATAAATGATAGCAAAACATGCACAATTTCGGGTAATGTGTAATCACACTGAAAAGGCTCATACATAAAAAATATAAACATCTTCAAGCTGCATAAATGTTAAATTAAACCACATACAAAGTCATCTATTACACTGCTATATATTGAATTTATTTTCAACTTTCAGTGCCAAAAGAAAGAATTATGGAGCATCTTTCTTTTTAAATGCTTTAAGCAGACACTGTGGTTTGCTAACAAAACAAGGGTTAGTTCCAGCAGAGCATAAGTCTTACACTACTCACACATAACTTGATGATAAAGAGTCCATTTACTTTAAAAAGAGAGCGGGAGATTCCTCAGATATCTAATTACGCCACTTTTCAGTTTATGCTGTATCACTGGAGGACAAAGTAGTTTTAGCAGGACCAACTGTTTGCATCTATACTGCTAAATAGTACAGGGGTAGGGACGAATCTCATACCCTGAGGCTATCCTGGATTTCTCCTGTGTTCCATAAGATGCCTCTACAACCCTAGTGCAATTATTTTTTAAGTATGCTTTTAGTTTAAATTCCCTGGTATCATGGCATGTGTACATTACATTCTTTCAGAGCAACATTTTTTAGAACGAAACTAATATCTAGTTGCAGATGATAGGGTCCTGAATGTAACAGTAGGCTTCAATTTCCATGACCAGCCTCGACTGGGATCTACAACAACATCCTCTGTCCATTGGCCCAGGAGATCCATTTAAGCTCAGGCATACGGTCCCTTGTCCTTGTTGAGGTTGTGTACAAAGTGTACCATTGTAAATGTCTCTGTTTCTACCTCTGTCTCCTGGATGGAGGTTAGGGCTATGCTGCAGACATGTCTCCTGGTGTTCCTACTGGATGATGATGCTAGTGTCCATACCTAGTCCCTGCGGTAAACACAGGTTTATTTCTTGCCCTTGAGTAGAAATATGGGTACAAATTACCCGTGGGGACATTCTGATTGGACACAAGAGGAAAAATTTTCACAATGAGAACAATAAGCCACTGGAATAATCTTTCCAGGGAAGTGGTGGTTTCTCCAACATTGAACACTTTTAATGTCCGNCTGGACAGGGTGCTCGGCCATGTTGTCTAGACTGTGCTTTGGCCAAGGAAGTTTGGCCCAGATGATCCTTGAGCTTCCTTCCAACTAGTATTCCATGATTTTTCGAAATAGCATAAAAGTAAGATGACTATTATCTTGGCTACTGCACTAGAAACTCACCTGGAAGTGTCCAACAATAAACGTGTGAATATCCACAGACAGAATTTGAAGGCCAAAACTTATAGGTGTGGATTTTACAGGAACATCATGTGGCCAATTGATAAGCAAAGGAGAAATGTAATTACAGTTGTTCTGGAGGAGTACTGCACAAAACAGACATCATGTTAATATGTGCAGCGCGGGCTCTTCTATCTTTGCTATCCCAGGTAGCTGGACATTCTGGGTAGTTTTGCAGGACAGGTTTTTGTAATTGTCCTCTTAACCAGCTTATTTTCTCCTTAGAAAGAATGGGTCAAGTGAAGGAAAACATATACCTAGAATTTAATATTTTGCATTTGACAACCACCAATTGATAAAGAGAAATCACCAATGATTAAGGTACTCAGAGAACATGACACCTCCAGAACTGTGTGAACAGTAGTCAACACTCTGTTACTCATCTTTTCATATTATAACAATAATTATTATTTGTGAGGACGTTCAGCTTCAAGCAGGAACTGAGGAGCACATCACCTTCCCATCAGCCAAATGGTTGCATGTAGGTTTCTGTGGAGTCCTGGCTGGATGAGAGGGGACATAGCTTGGTGCCGTTGAGCAACTCACGTTCCGATCCGGAGATGAGCCTTGAGACTGGCGAACACAGAACCCTATTGGGAAGGTAGAGCGACGAGCTCGGGACACTGGAGCAGGAGGACCGTCACGTCACCGTTTCCTGCCACACTGTCACTTCCTGCCACGCTGTCGTTTCCTGCCACAGCACTGCTTCCGCATCGAGAGGCGTAGCCTTGCGCCAGTCACAATGAGTTGCAGTACTTTTGCCTATATATGGTTAAGGGTCTAACCAATCAGATGCTGTAATTGTTTTGCTATATAAACCTTGTTTTGCTGACTAATAAAGGTTGAACGATCAATACTCACATTGGGGTGACATCATTACAACAGATCTGTAACCCACGCCAACAGGTTTCGATAAAGCTGAGCACAAAAGATGTTAAACTTTGATCTCCAGCCCTTTTGGGGAGCACTTTAGCTACAAAACTATTTATAAATATATCTTCTATCAGCACTGTTGAAATGAAAGTAAAGACTGTTCTGGCAGGTGCAGCTTCAAAAAAAGTCATTGCCTCTGTAAACTGGGGAACCATCTGTCATCATGCCTTCATACAGGTGCCAAATGGGAACTGTGAGGGGGAGATGACTTCAGACAGTTCTAAATTTAGCTTCCCTTTCTTGCTTTTGCATGTTAAAACAAGATACACTTTTTTCAGGTAGGCTTGTGGAAGAAAGGGAAGTAGAATGGTGGAGGGTTTTGGATCATCACATCTGAATTCAGTCTGATTGTAGCAAATACGAGGAATTTTGCAAATATTTACTAACTAGCTGTCAGAAAACACCAGGAGGTTGGTATGTGTTATCATCTCCTGTACATTTATTACAGATGAAAACACATGCAGAAAAACCGCAGTTTGACTTAGATATTGCTTGACAAGTGGAAAAACTTTTTACATTGAATCTGAACATATTTAGTATATAAATTATCAAGAGACAATAAACAGGGAACCCTCCTCCCATCCAGATTATCTTTATGAGCAGTTTCACACTTTAATAGTTCAGCTTTCACTATAATTAGTACTGCCTTCTTATCCCCTTACTAAAACAGTAAATGTTCTATCTTCAAGGTATAACAGCAGAAAAAGTCTTGCACAGAACAGAATACGTTCCATACATACGAGCGTGATTTGACATATGTGTCATATCAAAATTACACCAGCTTAATGGAATTTGCATTTACAGATCTAACAACCATTCCATCAGAGAAATGGATTCACTGGGAGCCTTTTTCCAACACAAAGATCTCTGAAGGCAGACATATGAACACAAGCATGAAGGTACTGCGAAGAGACCAGTCATAAGACCAACACACAGACAAGACAGAGGGTTTGGGTTTGTTGGGTTTTTTTGCCTTGTATAAAGCAGCGGTATTTATAGCATTAATTTAGAGTACACCTAGGCACAATTTTTCTAAAAATGACTATGTTGATCAGAATTTGGTTTAGAAGAAGTTCAATGACTGTCCTTTCCAAAGAAAATGCATATCTGCAATTTCCTCTGATATTAGTGTTGAGAGATAAAATAATAAATGATATGTATTAATTTAAAGTCTTTTTGTTCGTTCAAAAGCAAGGCACTATAAAAAAAAGGTCACTGGGTTCTACTGGAATAGAAAGAATAGAGTGTTCTATCCAGAATTTCTCCTCTCTCAATCGGTAACAGTTTCATTCAGTTTTTCCTTGTACGAGAAGAACGGTACCTTTTAATGTTGTTTTGAATGTTGACCCCAGCCTATGAGCACCACTGAGTAAAGAATGTTGAGTCAGTCACACAGAGATCCTGATTTCTATTTAATGTGTTGGACCTTTGAATATGTTGATAGAGCCAACATGCTTGCTATACAATAATATATATACAATATATAATAGCATTTTGCTATTGATTTAAGCATCATTACCTTTCTGGTTTTATTACCAACAAGTTGTGGTTATGCTGAACTGACGTTTCTGTATTTTTCCCTACAGTTGCAGATTCACAGATTTTAAAAGGGGCTAACTGCCTTTCTCCTAAACCAGATAATGCCTGAACTAATTCTTTACCCTGACACCTCTGCATTTAAGACCTGGCTTCGGCTCCAGTTGTAGAAAGTCTCATTTAGACCTTGATTGTCACACTGTAGTTAAGCAAATGGTGGGGGAGCATTTTGTTAGACTGGCAACTGCCTCTACACTCTTTTGGGAGTTTAGCAGACCATTACATACAACATGATAGAAACCAGTGTAGCATAGAGAAAGAAGAGGGGCAAGAACAGAAGTGAGAAACTCTGTAAAAGTCCCACCTTCACAGAGATGGTACTTACCAACCTGTTCCTTCTCCTTTGTTCCTACACACCAGAAATACTTGTCTTTCCCCAGTGTAAGTCTAAAGACAGTCACTCAGGGATTAAGAATTACTGTCTTGTTTTTCTAAAGCAAACAAATCCTTCCTCTCCCAAATGTAAGGAGTGCAAATTCTCTACTTCGAGAATTTTAGAGAGATTTTTTTTTTTTTCTCCCTTCCCTGACACTGCTCAGGAAACTTAAGACAGAATAAGGAAAACATGGCACTATTAGGTTACCCTTCTTTTACAGACAAATTTGCAAAAGTGGCTGGGCCAAGTGTACAGATATTCTGAAGTTGTCTGTGTCAGAAAACTTTAATTTCAGTTGTACATGACACCTCTAATAAAACACTGACCTACATACCAGAAGATCATTAACTCCACATTTGGTCAGATTTTAATTTTGCGAAACATGTCTATTTCAATTCTGCAAGCTTGAACTGCTCGTCCTTCAATTCATGTTTAGATTCCTGTTTATGTCATGTAGTAAGACTCCTTTCTAGCAGTAATGCCTGCATGTTCTGTTGAACAACTTCTCAAGTATTCAAGCAGTACCAGTTTCTGTTGTATACAATAGTATTCAAAAGATTAGTGTGATGTTGTTTAATTATTAGATAGCATGAGGAAGAAGAACATTGGGAGAAGATTTTGCTATTCCTTTGCTGACATAAAAAGACAGAAGATGCAAGTTCTTGTAATATTAGAAGACCAGGACCCTGCTATACTAACTCTTGTAAAAGTCACAGATGAAAGAGATGGTTTTCCACCTCAGAGTTTACAGTCTGCATATCCAACATCAAATTTGTGACAGATACAGGACAAATCTCAGCATAATAGGCCACATCATCAATGCTCTGGGAGGTTAGTGGCTATCAGGTTTCCCACTGGAAAATTTTCACAAATAATTTAAAGAAGGTGGTGGGTTTCTGAGTATTACAGGAAGTTCTTCCTAAGAATGAGAGGCAACATGACAAAAAGCGTGAAGGTATCTGAAAATTTATGTACAAGTGATCCAAGCTGACATCAGAGAGAGACAGTACATGCAGCTTACCTTGATATAAGCATGAGGATATTTCAGGAAGCGCCCTAATGATGACAATACTTTACATTGGTGGAATGTGAACAGAGCTGCACAGACAGAACTGAAGAAGCTGAATGAAGACACTCTCAACACATACAGATTCCAATTAACCTCTTTATGAGAGCTTTGAGGTTTAGACAATGGCAGGTTTAGTATATCTGTCAAAGCAAAACATGTCCTAACAGTTCATACACCAGATTTGTGTTGAGTTTCATCCATGTCTTTGAAATGCAAGCTTTGTGCCCTCACTACTCAAATAGAAAGCATAGTTGTCGTTTAATCAGTTTGGTTATGAAAACACTGAAGAGAATCAGAACCTTTTAACAACCATATTGAAGTACAAACTTCAGAGAATATACCACCTGACAAAACAAACGTTCTGTCTACACTATGTCCTCTCCAACTTTCTTGTATTTCTTGGACTATTCCTACACCTTTTGTATTTTTATCTTCCTTAATAGTATCCAACTACTCTGAAGAAATCTGGAAGTTCTTTAATTCTGCAGACAACGTCCTTTCATATGTAACTTATTTGAAATGTAACCCTACATGGTAGCAGGCAGTGCCAACTTCCAGTCTTTAGAGAGGTGAGAATTCATGAGAAGATCAAAAGCAACCCTCTAATATACTACCAACTCTTACTTTCAGGAACTTTCTAAATTGTTTCCTCAAATAGCATCACAATTTCCCCAAGCTGAAAAGTGAAAGAAAACAATTCTTCCATATGTCAGCTTTTGAATAATCTATTAAGTTAACAAGAGCTCTGCCATCTGCACCTGATCCAGTGACAGAATAGCACTCCCAGAGGGGAAGCATCTTCAGTTTGCATTCACCCAAATCACAAATAATGAAGAAGGTGAGCAGAGGAATCAAAGGGAATGAAAGAACAAGTAAGGTAAAGTCCCACATGGAGGAAGGAAGCAGAGATGGATCTTTTCATGTCCAACAGGAAGACATTAAATCTGAGGTGTTTCACCAGAGGGAAATAAACCTTCAGACTTGCAATACTGGTAAAAGAGTAACTTCAGTCAGAATAAAAGGCCTCATTGACAAAGGTTGCCTATACACCAGTCAGATTCTGGTTTTCAAATGTAATATCAAACTTAAGCCTGAAGATAATGTAACCTGGAGAGAATACACTAGAACAAGGCATTCACCTAAAGCTCAGGGAACTGGAGGTCAATTTACAGCTCAGCTATAGGGATTTACCCTGTTGTAATCCTGCATGGGCTGCAATGGTGGATATAGTGTTGTCTGACTGCTCTGTTTATGTTACCTATTATTTTGGGAGATGGCCATCTCCTGCACAAGAAAAAACCTACAGCTCACATTTTTAACATAGATATATTGATCTTCTAAATCTGAAGAAAAATTGCCATCTTTGTCTTTATAGCACACGCCAAAGTGCAACTGATCCTCCAGCAGGTAGTCTCTGGTCTGCCTGACAGACCCTCATAGTATACATCCTGCTAAATCACACTTTTCTCATAAATCAGAGCAAGCAAACAAAAATACAGAAATAAGTACATTTTTTACTTTTAATTTTTTTGTTTGAGAGCCATTGCTCTTCAGAATCAGTTCCCTGATAAATGGCTCTTTATACTTTAAAAAAAAAGAAAAAAGAAAAGTAAGAAAAGAGAAAAAATAAAAGCTCCTGCAAAAATAATTATGCCTGAATCCATGTATAGAGGAGAGGAGCTACAGATGGTGTCTGAGAAACCTCACTGACAGTTCAGTTCATTGCTCTGAGTTGCCTTTTGACCCTACATCATTAGGGAAAAAAGCTGTGCACCTGAATTTTGCATGGACAATGAAGATGTTAGAGTTGAGAAACCACCATTACAGCAAAAGTACACGAATTACATGTGACTTCTGTCCAGTGGATTCTGCTGCATCTAACTGCAGCAAAATGGGAGAGCAGATGGCAAGGGGAGGAGGTAACTGCTAGATGGCCACAGTGAAATAGATTTGCTATAGCTGTGCCCCAAGGAGCTGAGGGAGCTGGCTAGATTCGAGAGAACAAGGGAGAATGAGAGGCAAGCAGACACCGTATAGCTGCGTCTAGACAGTGCGTTATAATTACTAGCACCTGCACAAGCTCTGTACTGGCTGGTTGGCACTGACTGCCAATCAACAGCCCCTGACCAGCTTTTGGTCTGGGCCAACTCACACTCTACCAGATACTTCATGGACATAGTTCAGCACGCAAGTGCTTTGTGAGCAGCCTGTCTATTTTGATGGTCAATACAGTTTACTATCATAGGTAAAGGACATTCCCTTTATTCAATGCCCAGGAGTATGCCTGGGCATATCAAACTTGCTAATATAGTATATGTATTAAATGCCCTTCCACGCTCTGCTGCATGGATCTAATGGAATAGTTCGGGGAAAAAAAGGCCCTTCCCAGACAAAACTCACATGCAAACAACTTTTACCAGAATTAACTAACACTACAGAATCAGATTTTTTTCACATCTCCCAGTTCTCTCTCCCAAAAGCACAGAGAACCATAAGAACAATCAAAAATCCTTTTGAAAAATTTCTGAACAGGACACAATCACAAGGTTATACTTCAGTGAGTCATCAGGAGTTTCAACTGGGCCTCATGCAGTAACCAGCAACCACAGTGCTGTTTGTTTAGTGATCCACATGCTTTGGATGACCAAAGGTCTTGCTTCAATTCCAGAAGGCTTTAAAGGCTTTGATGTACACAAGGTCAATTCAGAGCTAGCACAGCTGAGCTAGATCTTGATCCATAATCGATTCATGTTTTGTATGTGTTCCTTACACTGATGGTCATTGCCTCTTGGCTGATGATCAGTAGCTATGTGAGTGCCCTTTTAAAACAAGTCAAATGTGCTTCACCTCACATAATTTTGGTTTGTTGGATTATGCCATATGAGGGGAAAAGGCCTCTTATTTGTTAAGCTTTTACAGAAATAAGAAAGAAGCTGCCTACATACTGAGGTACATTGTTCCTAATTTCCAGAGTGACAGAAATAAGACAGGTGATCGAAACAACTTAAAGGTATAGATACTTTAACAAAGATTGCAGCCAGGTAACATGTGGAGCCTTATTATGTCTTCTAAAAGGATAAGGCTATAAAATATTCAGAGTTTACCTTCATCTAGTGAGCTAAGAACAGAAAAAGATAGCTTGAAGAAAGAACGAAGTAGCAGCAAACAGCAGGTATTCAGCATATTTTTAAAAAATATATTTATCCTTGTAAGAGGACAAGTACACTTGCAAATTCTGCTGCAACACAAGCCAAGCACAGTCAATGAGGAAAGGTCATTCTTATATTTTTAACTTTTTCCACTGTCCAGATAAGATTTACTGGTTATTTGGATCTCAATCATTGACCTTCAAATAAGATTGCTCTAAAATGAACAAACCATTCAAGACATCTGCATTTTCCATGCTGGTCATATCAAAGCCCCCAGATTAGGATTAAGAGCATATGGCTTTGTTCCTTTTACTTTGCCTTAGAAGAGAATTCCATGAAGACAACACACATATAGTCTAGATTATTCATTTACCTGTACATGTTGCCACAATACAAAAAAGAGAATTGTTTTCCAGTGTAATCTGTCCCCATGTTTAAGACAAGACATTGTAGCAGGCTATTGTCAGGTAATTCTTGTCCTAGACAGTTATTTCCTGTGGAATAGACTGAGAAACTCCAGATTAGCTATGACAAATAGCTAATCTCTTTTGTTTTCCAGAGACAACAAAAGCTAAATCTGAATTTATTTACACAGTTGAGGTAATTTATTTGTTCTAGTTCAGTCTAAAACTTTCATTGGTGGTAGCTTAATCTACCACGTACTTACAAGCAGGGGCCATTAGTAGTGTCAGTATATTAAATAATGATCTTCTTAATTTAGAGCTGTTCAGAACTATGAAGCAGGAAGCTTTAGAATTATAAATATTTTGTGAGAGGGAAAAAAAAAAATAATGGGTAATAAAGATGCCTCCTTATTTTAGGACAATGTTTTGGTAGGTAGGCAGGCTGGCGTTTGTAAACAGAGTAGTCTTGGTCTGTTTTATTAATGATTCTAAGAATAGGATATGAACTGAAAAGGCAATCAAGCAACTATAACACAGAAGTACTTGAGAAGCTCTAAAACCTAAAAGTCATTTTACAATCCTGAAATTACACAGAATAGAATCACAGATGCTTTTAGAAGTAGCTGTATTGGGTTTGAGTGGCAAGGTTTAGGCAGCAGGGAGGCTACAGGGGTGGTTTCTATGAGAAGCTGCTAGAAGTTTCCCCTGACAGAGCCAACGCCAGCCGGCTCTAAAATGGACCTGCTGCTGGCCAAGGCTGAGCCCGTCGGTGACAGCGGTAGCGCCTCTGTGATAACAAATTTAAGATGGAGAAAAAGTTACTGGGCAAGACAGAAACTGCAGTTGAAAAGAGGAGTGAGAATACATGAGACAAACAACTCTGCAGACATCAAAACCAGTGAAGAAGGAGGGGGAGGAGGTGATCCAGTTGCCAAACCACAGATTCCCTTGCAGCCCGTGGAGAAGACCAAGAAATTTACAAGTCCTTCACTTGTCCCTGTGACATGGTCTGCTATTGCTCTGCCTCAGAAAGGCAGCAAACAAACGGGTCATGAGAGCAAAGTCAAACAGCTGAACTCTAAAACATCTGCTGGTAACTCCTTTTAGCTCAAAGGAAATGTGTATGAGTAAGAATAAGCAGTAAGAATAAAAGATGAGTCCCTCAATGGCAGATCATCTGAGATGTGAAAAGCAGTTTCCACTCTACAGAACTTCTCTGCCCAAGAGTTATTGATTTATACAGATAAAATAAGAAGCGATCCAGAAAAATGTTAGAGGAACTATTACTACTGTTCTCTGTGGGGCTGAGAATACCAGACATTTAATTACAGTGTATCTTATATTTCCACTATTTTGACAAAATATGTTGAAGAGCCTTTAACTATTTAAAAAAACTGAATGCATTTTGTCACTCTTTTTAAAGTCACTTTATTAAGAGTCAAATTTATGAAGTATATTGTCTGTGAAAACAAAGATATTCAAGTGTGAAATCACACTTCAGCCACAAGACCTACACCTAGTATGGAGAGACGGTGATAATTCTGATTATGAACTTAATAATCCTCTAAAATATTTTTTTAAATGGCAGACAAATGAAAAGGATGTAATTTTAGCTTATCAGCAACCAACAGCAGCACTATAGCTAAATTTAGCTATATGAATTCTAGTCCTGCTGCAACTTGTACTTGAAGTTAATCATAAGACCTTGTAGCTGTATAATGTGGAAAACTCTTCCTCAGAAGAGAGCAACAAAAAAGTTCTTTTCTAGCAGTGTGACAAACATTGCAGGTTTTAAAATAAGATTTTACATAAAGGCTTGTCATAAGTAACCTGCATGTTTAGCACCTAGACTTTTCCTGCCTTTCCCTTCATCTCAAAGGAAGAGTCCTCATGTTTTCCAAGATCAGAAATTTCTAGCTGGCAAATGAGTCCATGTTGAAACTAATTTCAAGTCACTTTGATGTATAATTAACGATGCCCACTCAAGCATTCATATGCTTGCGATATCCAAAACCCTCAATAAGGTCTTGACCCAAGGTTCCTTCAAGTTGACAGGAGCTCTTCCCATGCTTTTGCTGTATTTGGTCAGAAATCCAAATCAATAAAAGGAAAAGAATAGGAAAAACACTCTAGGTCATGCATCTCTAAGGACATTTTTTTTACATTTTTCTGATGCAGAAAAAACAATCCGTATAATTTAAGAGTAGTGTTTTATTCAGCTAGGCCTGTAAGGCAAAAATGTCTGACAACTGTCAGAGCTCCAGGGTCCTCCCACTGATACAGCAGTTGGTCTGTTGGTCATTGCAAATTTAATAAGTGTCAGGGGAATTCTGTGACAGATTTTCATTACTACATAGCAAAGCATTGCAAACAGCATATAATTAAACTTCATAAAGCACTGTGAAAGCTCTAAAAGCTGGTAATTTTGTTGAAAGCAAGTGACTTGACAGAGGCGCGGAAGACAATGTCAGAGCTGGACTTGGAATTCAGTCCATGCACTAGACTGTCTTGCCACCTATAGAGTGCTCAGCAGTTGAATCAGTCCAAGTCTCCATTGCAACAGTAACTTCTGCCTCATTTTCAACCAAGTTAATGTCAGGCAGCTAACCTATCTGGAAGATTACAGAGCTTATGCACATGTGGTGGATTGACCTCGGCCGGCTGCCAGACACCATCAAAACTCAAAAGAATGGATGAAAAAACCCCTGGGTCAGGATGGAGACAGGGAGGTCACTTACCAATTACCATCACAGGCAAAACAGACTTGACCAACAGACTTGATCTTGGGAAAATTAATTTAACTTATTGCCTATTAAAATAGATTTGGACAGTGGGAAACGAGGACAAAAACACTCCCTCTTCTTCCCAAGGCTCAATTTCACTCCTTCTTTCCCAACTCTTCCTCCTTCCCCCACCTCCAAGTTGGGGGG
>Ga0065711_1008955_pt1 | contig 11884 bp, 9 predicted proteins | sample Hoacrofraction12_FD_59098 | JGI IMG/M metagenome (GOLD analysis project Ga0065711, IMG submission 59098) | Hoatzin crop microbial communities from Cojedes, Venezuela - Epithelial fraction 12 v2 (version 2) | ecosystem: Host-associated > Birds > Digestive system > Esophagus > Crop | place... | reverse complement strand
TTTTTTTTTTTTTTTTTTTTAAATGAGTGTTTGACCTTGAAATGAAAGTCAGAGGGAAGCCAGTATACTTGTGTATTAACCAAAGAAATGCTTTTCCTTTGGGGAAGGTAAAATCTGGGTGGAAATTGCCTCAGCTGACTTTCCAGCATTTAGATGGAGTGGTACCTTGCCGTAGGACATATGTGAGAGATTAGGTAGCTGTCCCTGGGGACCAGAGCAGAAATTATTTTTTTTTTTTTAGAGTTTATTTTCGTTGCTCTGGCTTAGTTCAATGTTTCTTCTGCTTTTGGGGACTTTAATACTTCCGATGGAGATTATTGTGCAATAATCAGATATCCCTGGAAAACTTTCCTGTGGACATCCTCAAATGAGTTGTTTCATTTCAGTACTTCTTCCCCATTCCCTTGAATGTCCGAAGGAGAATCTCCTTTTCTTGAGTATGCTTGCTGAAGAAAGGTGTTTGCTATGTGAGGAATCGGGAGGGGCCCATTGCTGTCATAGCAGGTGCCACCTCTGTGCTGGAAATTGTTTCACTTTAGATGAGATTGCCTGCTTTTTTTTTTTGCTCTTCAGCTGTTCTAAATGTGGTGTTGTTTTTCCTTGATTGTCATAATTCTTCAAGGATCTTACTGTCATTGAAGCTGGGCATAGACATGTATTTCCCACTGAAATTCCCGTGGTGAATCATGGCTGCCGGTTGCCTGCTGCTCAGTTTCTGTGGGAGCTGTAGCTCCAGGCGGGCTGTTCAGCAGGCCACCAGGTGAATTGTGGGGAAACCAGACAGGATCCCACTGGGAGCCTTGTTGGTTCTCACCAGGACCCTGCCAGCTTTGCGCAGGCACTTGATTTAAGGTAACATATATCACCTTTAACAGTTGGGACAGTTGATGTGAACAGTTGTGCCTGGCCAGTTCTTGTGACGTTGGCAGCAGTTTGGAATGGTTTAACTGGAGCAGGAATATCAAAGAGCAACCTACTGATGGAAGTAGCAGGTGTCAGAAAACCCTTATCACATGCTAGCTTAAAAGAGGACGGCATTTATGGTGCTTAGCGATGGCCTCTCTGGCTTGGACAGCCCTGGGCTGTCTTTTCTTCCTGTGTCCATTCCAAATGCTACAAAAATCCTTTGGACACTCTTTTTCAAGAAGATCGTACTTCTGCTTGGGAGGTCTCTGAGCTACAAGTTGCTGATGAGCGTACTGGGAGATATCACTGCGTGCTTGCTCTCGTCTTGTTCTCTATAACATATGCTATTGCCTGTCAGTGGAGGCAAGATTTTGAGCTAAATGAAATCTGATGGGAGTAGCAGTTCATATGTTCACAATTTTCAGAATAAGAAGTTCCATTTTCATTGGTGGAGAGGAGCTGAATGTTGGAAAAGTTGGCTTATGGCTTACTGTTGTTGTACATTTCCAGATCCAGATATTGGTTAAGGCCAGGACTACAGCAAAATTCTTTGCTATCAGGATCTATTTCACTAAAGAAAACAATTTGAGAAGCCTGTAGTACACGCCTACGTGGGTAATAAGACTGTTGAGAATTCTCATGGTTAATTATATTAAAAAATTAGAGTAATAACATATTTTTTCAAAAGTGTAAGCTAATTGCAAACTATTAGAATCTGGCTGAAAAATATTGTGAGGTGTTCAGTAATCTCATATTTAATTATCGCTGCTTTGTGCCTTCAGCTGAGCATCTCATTGTGATTGCTTCTGGAGGGGAGGATTAGATGGAGTCCCCAGCCTCCCAGCCCAGTCTGGTGCATCACCTCTTACGGCGTGTCTAGCTCTTCCCTGCTTGTTTCTCCCTGGGTCTCTCTGCAGCACTGCTGTGCAGCTGTGCAGCGGGGTGATTCCCGATCTGCTTCGTTTATGGGTTGTTAGAGCGGGGAGCCCGGTGCTTTACAGGCATTCTTCTTTCTGTAAATCAGAGTAGTTACCAGTTGGCCACTGAATGCAATGTGAATAAATTGAGATTTCTTTCACATTAGTTATTGTAAAGTTTGGTTTTATGTAAATGGAGTGTTAGTTAAGCTACAGAAAATTAGACTGTACCTAATAGAGGTCAGTAGGTGATGTTCTCTGCATGGTGAGGGCATTCTGCAGTGGGCAGGTCATCGGTCCTGATGTAAAGCATTCAGTGGTCTTGGTGAGAAGCAGAGCACTGCAGGAGACATCTGAGCCTTCTAAGGCAGCTTCGGTGTCACAGGCAGCCCTGTACCCGATTGTTTTTTCCAGAAGTGATAGTCTCACCTTAAAGTTAGCTTTTGGTCATTCGTTGTGCTCTTTGGATGTGTACAAACCTTCCTAATTTCTGTTGTGAACTTAATTCTAGCGAGTGTATAGCCATTTGTGCTGGTGTTAACATTGCGGCTTTCCATAACTACTCCTTACTCCTTTGTGTGCACCTTGCCAGAGCTGTCTGCTCTCAGCCAGCCTTCGTCTTGCTGCACAAGGCAAGACAACACTGTTGTGGACTCTGCTCGCAAGAGGGGCTCCCTGGCCTCAGGGCCGTCCGGCAGCCCTTCCTTGCCCCGCCGTCTGATGGAAGGAATCTCTTTGCCGTAGGCACAACCGGAGCGGTGGGTAGCCTGTTGGGGTGTGCGATGGCATGTCGCTTTGCTAGCCTCTGCTGGAGATACCTCTCCTGTTACATCCTAGGGTTGCGTGGGTAATTTACGGTCATTCTGTGATTAACTGTATCTTCCATCTTTTATTCTCTTATCATTTCCACACAATAACTGTGCGTTTGTGTAAGAAATCCTTGTGTGTTGTGTATTGAGCTTTGATTGTCAGTGGTATTTACAGCTGCTTGTTCAGAAGATGCTCAGGATGACAGTGAGTACCAGTGATCTTTGGCATCTGGTCTTAGAAAAAGACTGTTACAATATCGTACTAAAAGGATCAATTTTGTAATACAGAAATATGCTTAGAAATCCTGTTATGGTAAACTGTGCTTCTTCAGTGTCTCTGAAACTCTTCATTTCTCTTTGGCGAAGGTTGTAGATCTGCATTGCCGTGCGGTGATATTTTTATACTGATGTTTACCATGGAGGGAAGAATGATGAGGTAACTCTGTTTAGCTTTGCTTTTTATTGCTTCTGTGTGCAACTAAAGAAAAGGCTGTGGCTCTCTTCCCACAGAAGGGTGAATGGGTTTTGGTCGTTTTCATGGTGTCTCTTAGCTACCATCTGGCCATGGGCTGGTGTCCTACTGTCAGTAAACTCCAAATTCCTGTCAGAAATTTCTCTCTAGATGGGGGATAGTTTTAAATTCTGCTTTCAGAAAATATTTCTATAATCTCTGTAATAAGTATGCTCTATTTTTTCCCCTCCCATTATGAACCAGTGTAATAGTAATAGGTACATTATACTAATTGTAGATGCTACAGTAAGAAATGTAGTTCTAATGGTATTATTATTACTTGGAAAGCTACCTTCTTTTCTTGTAATTTTTTTGGTAATGTCTTTTGTCAATGAGCCTCCCTAGTAATCTAATTATCATCTTAAGATGAAAAGACAAGGAGAAGGACTAGAAAGTTAAGAAGTTGTGTTTTTCTTCTCACATAATAAGTACAGTGGGAATCTGTTACTTCTGATGCGAGCTAATGCATCATTTTGTCAAATCAACTTGCACACTTTTTGATATCATCATCATCATCCTGTGCTCAGAATTGCATTTCAGAAATACTTGCTTTGATTCTAGACCTCCACAGATAATTTTGTACTGAAATTTTGTACACAAGGAGAACTAGATGCACAACAAATAGGCATCTGAACAGTGGGTCAACTGCTGTTACTCCATAGTGGTAGTAGTCACTGCTTCTAGATTAGAGCTGGATTAAAAAATACAGTCTGTTTTTTTGTTTGTTTGTTTGTGTTTTTTTTTAAATAATTCACCTAACTCTCAGATAATTTGTGTAGTCAGTTGCTTCCAAAACATGCAAGTAATGTTTAGGTTTCTCTGGAACTTGAACCATCAACTCTTCAGAATATGGGAGGAGGACAGCAAAGGCGGGATAAGACCAACCTGATGTAGAATAGGTGTAAGAATGTACAGCCACGAGTTGAGGAAAGATGAGTCAAAAATGTTACTGACTGTGGGCAAAGAGGGCTTAGAGCTGGCGTAGCACTCACCTGGACTGAGAAACCCACGCAGTATTCAGCAGCGTCAATCAGGTAATGCAGTCTTTACAGTGCCAGGTCTCAAGCATTGCTTTATTTAGTAGATGTCCAGGATGAAATGTGTGCTGCAGTATGTCACTAGAATGGCATAATGCCTGAAATGTGGCTTGAGGTAAGCAGAGTAACTTTTCATGTTTTGATCTTTCACTTCAGCTAAATGTTGTTATTTTCGAATGCTGTAAATCTGCCAGTGAAACAGCACTACTCGTAACAGTTCTGGCAACTTTTTTCGAAATTAGTTTATGAATCAACTACAAGCATTTCCATATTAGTAATTTTCTGTACTTCAGTACATTTTAAACTGAAATGTTCATGCAAGAAAGCAACAAGCATGGTTGTGAGTATTATGAAATACTGAAGTTCTACAAGTCTTTAATAACCTTCAGTAACTTCTGTCTTATGAAATTATTTTCATGCTAGTAACTGGTATTGCCACGTGAATATCGTGAATAAATTAATTAGTTTTTTGATCATAAACTCTTCTTAAAGAAACTAGTAGTTGCATTTAATGCTTGGAAACTTTTTATCTAATGTAGATGAAACCTTTTATTAAACATTGGGACCTTTTAATTTTATATGCTGTGTTATTACTTAGTAACATTTTTAAAGTGTTTTGGGAAAAGCACTCTTCCAGAATTACAGGGTTGTGTCTGGAGTCTTCGGGATGTTCCATGTGTTTGGTTCACGGTGCAGTACAGTAAGAATGGTGACCGAGAAGGCGAAGGCATTGTTGCCAGAGTCTTAGGGCGTTTGTGTTGTTAGCCACATTTTATAGTCCTCTGTTTGTAGTGTGCCAAGCTTGTTTGCAGTCTTTAGGCAGATCTGTTCTTGAGTTATAAAAGTAGGTGGATTTGCAGTTATGCAATGAAAGTTTGTGGGCTTTTTTCTATTTTGGATGAGAGAGTGCTTCTAAGAGTGTCAGAACAGCAAGATGGTCTTGAAGGTTTCATGCATTCCCCGGTGCAGCTGGCAGCGCTCTTAAATGTTCTGGCCTACGTCTATTTTTTTAATGTCCTGTTTTACCAGTATGTCTAGACTCTTTTTGCCTTTTAAGGCATGGCATCTAAGGAGGCCTTCAGATTGCAATCTTGGGAACGTTGGGATTGCAAGGACATTTTGCACCATTTCCTTTAAACAAAAACAAACCCGAAAAACTTTAATGGATTCCTTAGGACTACTTTAAGTTCTTGATTGTTTTAAGTTCTTGATTGTTTTCGCATTAAAATTTTTCTTGTTTTATTGTAGGTGGGATGTTTGATGTTTACTCGTAATTGGGATTAAATGGTGTTTTAAAGGATACAGACTGATACTGACAGTCTTAAAATAGAACTTTCACTTTTTAAAATAGCCTAACAGGCGAGTTAAACAGAGGCTGTGCAGATCAAGTACTTGTCAAATTTTATGAGTACGTCTTTGCTTCTTCAATTAATTTATCCTACTGTTTGTTACAGATTTATAGTACTGTGTTTTACTATTGTTTTGACTAGCCAGGTTTCCAATGCAGCTTGGCCTGTGAGTGTGAGTGGGAACATGAAGCCAGGTCAAAAGAGTTGATTTTTCTCTCTCCCTTTTTTTTTTTTTTTTTTTTTAAGAGCTGAGTAGAGAACTCTCTTAAGTGAAGCAAAAGACAGATTTTTTTTTTTTTTACTCTGTTTAAAAAGAATCCAAACCTGATCTCAGTAGCTTGCTGTGTTCCAGCAGAGTGTGTGTGTATATATCGTACAGAATGTGTGTGCAGCCTGAAGACAAAAATAGGGTAACTGTATTTATCCAGTTTGTTTAAATTGCAAAGCTACCAGAAGTTATGAGTTCTTACAGCATGACTTAATAGAAAATACTGGGAAATGGACAGGAGAGGATACCGTACCCTTGCTGGAAGACTGGGAATGGGAAGCTGGACAATGTACTGAGCGGTACCTCTCCTGGACATGCTCTCTGAGCATCCTGCACAGTTGTTATTAACAAACTAATAAATGCTGATGCAAAACTAGTGACTCTTAGTGACATGAACTATTCAATTAGTTTTTAAGACAAACAAGAATTTCCAAGGATTTTTCAGGAAACTAAGTTGTATCTTCCCCTGCCTTGCTGACTCAAAGCAAGGGTTACTAAACTTCCTTGAACCCATGTGTAAAGCTAGCTATCCCCCCCCCCGCCTTTGTTTCCTGTATTCAGTTTTTACTGTGTGTTACTGCTGTAGTACGGCCTGTGTGAGTAGGACTAGCAGCAAATGGGACTAATGGAAAAATATTTTATTGTCCCTCCTCGAACCCTTCTGCCCCCACTACATCCAGCTGGCAGTGGCTGAGGACGATGCAGAGGACTCAATGTATACAAACTAATACTGAACGCAGCACTGATATGTGATATTTTTCTGCCCTATTTTTACCTAGCTTGTCTAAGAACATGGTATGCAAATACTAGTCAAATTGCGATAACATTGGACTGCTGGAGTGCTGTTCCGAAGCCTGATGCGGACGTATTGCAGTGGTTAGTCTGCAAGAGTTCCCTTTGCTTCGTGGCGTGTCCCTCTCTGCTCCCCTGGCGCAGGCATGGCTGTGGCGAGCCTTGTTGGGGTGGCCCTTGGGAGAATTTTACTGTCTGGCCTTTGTGGGTTGCAGCTGCCTCTGAGGAACCCTCTGTGTCTTGCAGCAGGCTGTGGTGTTAGAAGCACTAGCCTGTGATGGTTGGGAATTAGAGAGAGCGGTGGCTATAAAAAGCTGTGCTTGCAGATGTCTGTCAAAATGAGTATGAGACAATGAATGGGAAAACATCAGGGTATGGTGAAAAGGCGGGGGGGGAACCCCCTACCGCCTATAATTTACTGTTTTATGTTCACTCACTGATGCCATTGGCACAATTCAGTGTACTGTAGGTACGGAGTAAGCCTTTCCATTTACGAGTTGTTCATTTCACTGGGTTGCATAGGAATTAGTTGGTTAATGTAGTATATAAATGGGAAAGTTAGAAACTTAGAACTCACTATGCTGGGGTTTTGTTCATTATTGTCTTGTAGGACCTGTTGCTTATGAAAATATTTTGAATTATGATACACATGAATTGTGGTTTCTGGGGACTGGAGACACAGGTTCCAGTGGAAGCAAATTGGTGTGAGGAACTGGTTACGTTTTGCATGTTTCTTTGCCTTTGTTTAAAGTGTGGCTCTCTGTATGATCTTCAAATGAATGTTCCTATAGGGTGGGGTTGCTACAAAACTTTTGATGGGCTTTTGTTTTTGTTTGTTGTTTTTTTTTTGTTTTTGTCTAATCTGGATGGTATTTTTGAATCTCATTCAGGTTTCTGTGAGGAAATGTGATGTGCCTAAAATAAATCATAGAATGGTTGAGTTGGAAGGGACCTTAAAGACCAGCCAGTTCCACCCCTTCTTCCATGGGTAGGGACCCTTCCACCAGACCAGGTTGCTCAGAGCCCTGTCCAACCTGGCCTTGAACCTTGCCAGGGAGGGGGCAGCCACAGCTTCTCTGGGCAGCCTGTGCCAGTGCGGCACCATCCTCAGAGTGAAGAATTTCTTTCTTACGTCTCATCTAAGTCTACGCTCTTTCAGTTTAAAACCATTACCCCTTGTCCTGTCACTACCTGCCCTTGTAAAAAAGTCCCTCGCCAGGTTTCTTGTAGGCTCCCTTACCTCCTTGCTTTGGCTTCAGATTCTGTTCAGTGGTTCTTTTATCCAATCAAGCAGATGCTTGGTTGGATAAAACCTGAAATATACCTAAATCAGAGTGATTTTGTTGTTGTTGTTTGCCTTGGGTTTGGTGTGTTTGGTTGGTTTTTGTTTGTTTTTGTTTTGTTAGGAAGATGGTTGTGTTTTGGTTGGGTGAGAGTAAAAAAGACAAACTGGCAGACAGGTCTGCCAAGTCATGCGAGGTAGGGATAAGCAACTTTGTCCCGGTGCCGGAATCCCCGTGGGTGAGATGCCGACGGTGAGGGGACTTCTCCGGTCCCAGCGGGCACAGCCCTCGTGCTGGAGGGCCCGGCATGAGGGACTGGCCGGGCAGCCGCTCTGCTCACATGGGAAGAGGGGTGGCGATGGTGGCCATGGCTGTGTCTGGTGCGGCTGCCTTGTGCCGACCAGTGCTGCGAGGATCTGGTCCCCAACGCCTCCAGAACGAGGTGCACGGGAGCTGTGCAGACCAGGGCTTCACAGCTGTCTCGCTGTGCAGTTACTTCTTAGAGTGCTAAAGTGGATTTACTTTAAAGACAATGTAAATGTAACGTGAAAAAAAATCTTCAATTATTTGGCAGCAACAGGAAGAACTATGCTTGGTTTTGCTTTTAAAAAAAATGAAACCATCAAATATTTCCATACTGCGAAGTACTATTTGTTTAATGCTATTTGAACTGGAATTGGTTTTGCCTTTGTCTAGCAGATATGAATGTTTGTTGTATAGGTGTGTCCAAGCAATAAGCAAAACACTGTACTAATGCAGAGTTAGCAGGAAACAAGTCGCTNCTTCATATCTGCAGCATTTTTTCATTCTAGACTCTATGATTAAATTCACTTTTAAAATTGGTGCCTTACTGTTTTAGCCAGTTGAGAATCTCTTCTGTTCACCTTGGTTCAGTCCAATTAATATTTTTTTTTAGAAGTGTTAGTGTCAATGTACGTAGTGTTTCAAAGCAATTGTCATTCTTTTGTTAACTTTGAGTGTCGATTACCCTCGATCTTAAATATGACTCTTTCTCATAATATGCCGTCAAAATGTTTCTGGCCTCAGAAATATGTTCTGTATTTAGAATTGGTCTTTTGCCTAAGTTGAGAAAGGGAAGTCAGCAGTAGCGGAGTCTTTCAAGGATTATAGAAAACTGCTGGAGGTGGCAAAAGATCAGCTGATATAATGAAGATTCCACAATATTTAATGCGTTGAAACCTTGCCATGTTGTATCCGAAAGTGAACTAAGAAATAATTCTAGCTCAAAATAATAATTAAGAAATAAGGATAGCAGCTACATGTAAAACCCTAGAGGTGCAATGACGATCTGAAATTTAACTATTCTACTATTATTTCTATAGTCACCACCAAAATCAGATCAGAGTTGAGCTTGGAGGTCTGATTTGGTTTCTCTGGATTTGTTCAGTGTGGTATTTTGTGCCATTAGAGCACATTTTAGTTTATCCAGGGTGCTGAATCACTGGTGCATTTTAAGCTTCCCTCTCTGGTAAGCATTGTTTTCCTAAATTTTCTAACGTGTAAGAGAAGTTTAATACCCATTTGTGATTTAAGGCTCCTTGCAGTCCAGTGGCCAGAGTTAATAACACATTTCTTTTAGTCCTAAGGATGCAGAATAGGAGCAGGCGGGAAAGCAGTCATTCTTCTGCTTCGGGTAAAAGATGGTTTCCTGCTGGAGAAGCAGGACTGAGCTTAAGCCATATGATCCCAAATATTCATATCTGTGCCAGCTGTTTTAGATGTGGGAAATGCATGTGCTTTGCAAGGAATGAGACCCACTTGGTTTCATACATTAAGTTGGGACTGCTGGGCCAAGTAAATGAGAACAATAAATCTAGACTTTAATTCAAGAAAGTTTAATGTCCTCAGATACTTTAAGTGGTGTAAAAGCAATTTATTTCTTCTCTCTTTTGTGCATATGTATTCTGCTGTACCATTAATTTAAACGGTCTGGATGTAAAAAATGTCTTGGTAGTGTGACATTCTTACTAAAATTCTGTGGGTATTTTTCAGGCAGAAAAAATGCTGACCATTTTGTGGTTTTTTGGAAATCATGCGTAATTAGGTCATTTAACCACACAATAAGGCTTTCTGTGGTAACATTTTAGATAAACAGGAAAACTAATTTTTTACTTTATTTTCATTGCAGAACTGTCTTTTTTATTTTTAGTGCAAAGTTGTTTGATTATTTTCTTCACAAATAAAACACAACATGTTCTGACAGGAAAAATACACCATTAGCAGCCTCCTAAAAGCTCTCTTTCAGTGTCGGTGCCTGTCACAGCACGTTTTCTCCGTTTGGGGGAAATACAGTGTTTTAGGTGTGACATGCATGTGTTGCTAAGAAAGTGATGTAAATATGAGCCATTTACATAGCCCTAAGGTAGATGATTTCTTCATTAAGGGCCCTTCTCCAGGGGAATTTACAGGAAAGTTGAGATGAATACAACAATGGTAGGAGGCTAATGTGGCTAAATTAAAGGACATTGGATCCCAGCATAGAGGCTCTCTTTCAGGAATTAAATGGCCCTAAATTGTGGTCCCTTCATCCCCTTCCAGTGAGGGGCTGCTTCTCTCTGAATGGAGCCTTTATGGGGGGGCTCAGTGCTGTTAAACAGGAAAGCGCAGTAGCCTCACCACTGTACAGGAGTTATCTTGGCAGTCCTAAGCATCCCACACAATAAAAATGGGTAACGGTTCGCCAGTTTATTCAAGACAAAAAGCACGAGAAATCATTATTGGGAAATATATCTCATTCTTAATCCTCTACCTGGAGATTTTTTTTTTCTTCCACCTCTGCACTGTATGGTGGAGGGAGATGAGGAATGAAGGGCAGGGGGAGGTTTACTCCATCACAGAGTTAGAGCTGTGTTGCACACACTGGGCTGCCAGTCTCAACTTGCCCTGAAGCTTGTTCTTGATCCTGCTTTGTGGACCAGACACTTGCATCTCCTTTGTTCACGAAAAAGGTGGTGTTGCAGGTAGCCTAGGATGCCTCTGCGTGGACCTGAGCATCCAGTAGAGTCAGCAGCTGTTTCCGTCAGGACAGGGTTGCATATCAGTGCAATATCCACTGTATTTACTGCAAGAAGAGTGGAAGTAGAAGGAACGCCAAAAGCAACTGTTAAAAAAGAAAAAGACAAAAGAGAGTCACACAAATCTTAGGGCGTTGGAGGAATTAGAGTGGAATAGAAAACTCTCCAAAGTACTCAGTGCAGAGAAGAACAGATGAAAAGGTTTGTTTCATCCATCGAAGGAAACTTTCTCTATTGACTCTGCCCGAGAAAGCTGTAGCTGTGTCATTTGTAGGAGAGCAGTAATTCTTGTAAGAGGAGATCACCACCACGTTCAACAACTCCTTTTTCCTCAGTAAACCAACCTTGAAACTTCTGCATGTGAAACACTTGTTGAAACTCGTGACCCTAAACTGTGAGAAGAGGTGTGACCTGAAAGTGAGGGTCGCCTCCTGCGTTGGACGAATGGCAGCGTGCATTTCGTTGGCTGAGACCTGTGCTCTGATACCATGCTGGCTTTTTGTTGGGGTGTTTTTTAGGCTAGTCCTGTAACTGCAGTCATGGGAGGCAGGCACAGGCCGAGCTAGATCCTGTCTGCTGGTTTTCCGAGGTAGCCTTGGTGACTTGTGTTACAAAGCAAGAGCAAAGCTTTAGCAACTGGGGAGCGAGGCTTCTTCTCTGCTGCAGCTTTGTGCCTCGGTCACCTGGGGCAGTGTGAGTCTCTGGGCCCTCAGATGTTGTCTGGATGGAGCACGGGGGCTTCCCAGGAGGGCTGGAGGGTCTTTGTCCTTCCTCCTTCTGCCAAAGAGAGTGAGCATTGGTGCCTTGCCTTGCCATGATGGCTATTTTATCTTGGATGTGTGGTTACGACCTGGATGAAGAGTTAGAATGTACCCTCAGCAAGTTTGCTGCTGACACCAAACTGGGAGGTGTGGTCGACACACCAGAAGGCTGTGCTGCCATTCAGCGTGACCTGGATAGGCTGGAAAGCTGGGCAG
>Ga0065711_1048295_pt1 | contig 11885 bp, 6 predicted proteins | sample Hoacrofraction12_FD_59098 | JGI IMG/M metagenome (GOLD analysis project Ga0065711, IMG submission 59098) | Hoatzin crop microbial communities from Cojedes, Venezuela - Epithelial fraction 12 v2 (version 2) | ecosystem: Host-associated > Birds > Digestive system > Esophagus > Crop | place... | reverse complement strand
CACCACTGAAAAGAGCTTGGCCCCATCCTCCTGACACCCACCCTTCAGATATTTGTAGGCATTTATAAGGTCCCCTCGCAGCCTTCTCTTCTTCAGGCTGAACAAGCCCTTTAGTTTGACTAGCAGGTCTCAACTCAGCCATGCTGGTCTCTTACCTTCCTGTTCTCTTACACTTCGGGATCAAGAGCTCATGCTCTATGGAAAACATCCTTAAAGATACGCCAGCTCTGTTCTGCTCCCTTGTCCCTGAGGCCAGTTTCCCAGGGGGTCCTACTTACTAACTCCTTGAAGAGCAGGAAGTTTGCTTTCCTAAAATTACATGTCCTGACTTTTACTCTTCACCTGACCCATATCCCTCATCACTCCAAACTCCACCAGCGCGTGATCACTGCAGCCCGGGCTGCCTCCAATCTTTATGTCACCAGTTAGCTCACTTGCGTTGGTGACCAACAGGTCCAGTGTCGCATGCCCTCTGGTAGGGCTGTATTACCTGGCTTAAGCAGTTATCCTCCATACACTCCGCCAGTATCCTGGACTGCCTACAGCTTGCCGTGCTACTTTTCCAGCAGATGTCGGGGTGGTTGAAATCTCCCAGCAGGATGAAAGCCTGTGAGCACGAAGCCTGCTGTAGCTGGATTAAGGCAGCTTTGTCAATAGGCTCACCTTGATTGGGTGGCCTGTAGTAGACACCAGCTACAGGGTTCTTAAAAGTTTCCTCTGGGGATGTAACCTAAGTTTGCTAAAAACATTTGGTAATCACTGGAATTAGAAGTGTTGTTTAAGTGAGGGTTGCTACTAAAATTTTTTTAGCGTATGAAGTTGTAGTAGCCAACAGAAAAACAAGCTGTAGAACTATAAGCATTTTGAAGCAGAAGTCCTAAGAGGATCAACTTACTGTTTTGTATTCCATGAGTTCCATCTGCAGCCGTGTAATCTCACTGCGCAAAGCATTTATTTGTTGACTAGCCCTATCCTGATTTACCATCACCTTGTTCTTGATGTTCCGTGCCCGATTGGCATATTTTAAGGTGTTCAAGGTTTCCATGAAATCTCGATCTGAAGGGCTCACACAGGCTATCATGAGTGTTTGACTGCAAGTTACAAACATAAGTCAGCATTACACATCAAGAACAAAATGACTAGAGAAGCTAACAGGTCTTCAGGTAGAAGGTGAAACAAGAATAGTGACTTCATAAGATATGTGAAAATATGCCTTGATCTAATTCACAGTAGAACACTGTCAAGCACAAAGTTCACCACTTACATCTTGTATTACCCTAGCATAGGAGATGCTACATCATTAATTGTTCTACATGTAAAATTATAAGAGCAATTAATTGGTTTTCTTAGAAGTGTTTTTCAAATTATATTCCATTTACCTAATCATGAAACTGAAATTTAGGAACATAAGATCAATCTAAAGTCCTAGACAGTGACTTGGATCATGCAGTTGTCAGGACTACCTACCCTAATTCCTAAGGTGCCTACCTACTTAATCTGAAATTTGCCTGAAAGCTTATCTTAGCTGTCCATGCATGTGCACTGCTAGGTACCTATTGTCTACCTCAGGTTCTACCGAGATCCAAGCTGCCTGAATTCTCCACTGCAAATTATCTCCTATTCTTCAACAAAAGCCCAAAAGCTAGCACTTACCCTTAGTACATCTGGCCATGACTTTATTTATTCCATGTTTCATAACACCACTGCTTAGAGCACTTCCACAAAAAGTAGCAGGACCTGAGCTCTAGGTCCAAATGGGCTACAAACAACCATCTTCCATTCAGGTTCCTACAACACCCTCTAGTCATCCCATAATGGGATAAAACAGAGTGAGAACACACTCCCTGCTCCAAATGAAGATCTGAGCAGACAGACCACTAAGAACGAGTGGCACAAAATCAGAAAGGCAAAAGATTTGTCATTCCAACTAAGCGGTTTCATCATTCAACAGGCTGACAGAGGAACCAGGGTCCCTTCCCTCACTCCGTGGAGCACAATCATTTCACATCACATGAGAACAGCCTAGAGGGGTCAGAACTAGAGGTCCAGCTGCACATCACACTCTGAAGGTGCCTACATGGCCTAAATTCTCAATAGATAGGGGAAAACACCTACATTTGAAGGACAGAGTCCTGCTCTCCAGGTTTTAGAGGAATTTGCTTCTCCGCAGTATGTTAAAGCTTAGGTGGTTGCGTTAGGAAGCACTGTCTCCAGGGCAATGGAGCAACATCTGCATTAGGCAGACTGGATTCTGACCTTCACTTTCTACATTTTCAGACTGAGACAAACAAATGAATCCCTGCCACCCCTTGTGAGGCAAACAATTACATTCACCATACACACTGGGAAACTGAACTGGTACACACTGGGAAACTGAACTGGAAAGACTAACTAGCCTGAGGATACAAGAAGATTCAGTTTCAGCAATTCTTCCTCAAACCTCCTGTATACCTTTGTGTCAGTTCTCCAAATTGTTTGAGTTTAGTCTTCAAGACAAGACTATGCAAGATCCAGAATAAATTTTTAATTCTGACATTAGGACTACTTGTGCTTTCAGTTGAGAATGTGATTACTTTTCTAAATCTCAGAGGACTGGTTCTGCTATGTGTCTGTCTTGAAAACTGAACAAGTTGAACTCTACTGTCCTATCTGAACTGTATTATGGACTACTTAAAAAACAAAACAAAAAAACTATTCTACTCCATTTATTTTACCACTTCTTTAAACTGCTCCCCCCCACCCCAGAAGTTACGAAGGATTTCATTTTTCATGTTATAGGTTATAAAATTCCATTCTAAAAACACTAGTATTCCATATTCTTACTTGAATAATTCAATAAACATTAATATTTAAATGCTACTTCAGAATTGTTACAGCATTATATTTAAAATAGAGATTATGGCAAGAATAGCACAGGGATACAATGTTAACTCAGGACTCACTGCAATCTAACCTGAATCACTACTAGTAAATCTTTTTTAAGTATTTGCCGAAGAGAAGAAATAATGTGGACTATAATATCTAAGGTGGAATTTGGAAGGCTACAGAACAGGCTAACAAAAATCTAAATCTGATTTCCCAGAATAAAAATTGCACATTTATTAAAATTTAGCTTCCCCACACTTTATGGTTGCTAAAGCATGGATAAGAAATTATTCAAATTCTGTTAATATGTATAACTCCTCCTTAACAGCAAACAGCTAATTTCACATGTCTCGGTACACATAACACATATGTAAAAATTGGGGGGTTGGGTGGTGGGGGTGTGGTGTTGGAGAAGTGTCCACAAATTTAACATCACTCAGAAACACACAGAAAGAATATATCTGAATATCCTTGAAAATGCTTTGGGACAGCATTTGCTATCTGTACATTGTACAGCAAACTAACTTCTCCTGAAGAACAGGAGAGGGAGCACAGGAGCTACAAGATGGAAAGATATTTTGAATCAAAATAATATTTCAACAAAAGTGCATTTTAGAAGTGGTTTAAAAAAAATGCTCCTTAGCTAGTGTATTTGATACAAAATTTAGTCAAGAAAGGCTATTTGTTATTGTTTCCAGAAAGAGCTTAGAAGAGCTATGCTCTTGATTTCTACTGATTTTTTCCATAATTCTTGAGTTTCTTCCTCCCTTAAGCACTTCTGAAAATCCTAGCCTTTACTTTGTTTTGTTTGACACTCTGCTTTTCCTCACACTGCAGTGCTGCAAGGTGCTACTGAAGTTCTCTCTCTGCAGAGCAGTGCAACAACTTAGAAATTCTCTTCCACTTCTCCCTGTTCCTTTATGAAACGCCTGGAAAATTTCCTGCCCTCCCCAAAAAAAAGAAAACAGCCAGCCATATTGGATTAAAGAGAGGAATAAGAGTACTACCTTGCTAAAACATATTCAGTTATGATCCCTTTTGTATTTGTACATGTTAATATTACAAATACAAAATTCATGTTTTTTTAATAAATTTGTGAATGTTTTCTTGGACAAAGCTTTCAGAGGCTATAGCCTGGCTTCCTTGTATGCGCAGTAGGTATACAGAACAGCTTCATACAAACAATTCTGGTGATGCAGTAGTTTGTTTTTATTACGCTCTAATCCAACGTCAGATAACTGGACAGATGCACCATACCGTGAGATACACAACCTTTACAAAAAGATGGTAGTGTCTTGTGTAAGCTGATTCCAAGCTCGTGTGCATGGCAATCACAGAAAACAATTTTGAAAAAAAATAACAAAACAACTCTGAAGGAGAAACTCATCACCACTTTAAACTATGCTGTAATTAGTAAGGCTATAACACAATAATAAAGTTTACCATTTACGTTATCTACAACCTAAAGATGTCTTCACAGAAAGGACGTGTCCTGAAAATGGTGACTTCTAAGTAACTTGAAGCCTCGTGTCTAGTAAAGCTACAATAGCACTGAAAAGAACAATGCAAAAATCCTCTTTAAAATCTTTTCCCTGCACTGCCAGTGTTTTCTGTCATGACAGTAATTTATTTTTGGAACCTCCCTCCAACAAAGCGTGGCTATTTTTATCATTGTTCAATGTTTATTTTACTTTCTGAAGATTATGTACTCATTCATTCCCACTCACAATGAAATACATAAAAAATTCTAGTTTTCATACCTGTTTCCCCCAAGAGAGTCTTGAAGCAGCCTTGTAAGCTTTGAATCTCTGTATGGTACATGAGTTGCCTTCTTACTTTTATCTCCTAGTGCACTTATTACATTGCCAAGCGCCAGCTACAAAACACCAAATCATGTAACGCGTAAGTTAAAACTATGCATGAACTGATTCTATTTTAAACACAGCTACGAACTGGGGTCTACACATTGTGAAGAAAATGAATATACTCATGAAAATTAACATAAAAATATTTCTGAAGATTTTTACATTTTACAGTAGACATCTATAAACTTTCGTGCTACCAACAGTGAATCACATGGCTTGCAGTCTGGTATCTGCAAGTGTGAAGTGCTTAGCACAATTTGTGTGCAGTGTCTATTGATAACTCATTTCAGTCGAAACTATAGTTACAACTACTTCATGCAACAAACATATACTTTCCATGATTATTAAAGCTGATCGCTACTAGCAGTAGTTACATGCTTTTTTTAAATTAATTTTATCAATTTGCTTTATGCTAGATTTAGAATAAAATATGGGTCATCAATACTAAAAAAACCCGAATTTACTACCTCTACAGATATGAAACAAGGAATGTCTGATTAAGATTTAAAGCTTGAAATTCTAAAGTCCATGGCTATCCTATTTCATTGCTAAAAGAGTAATTCCTGTTTATAAACAGGCTAACATTTGGCTGCAAATTATTTTTTTAATGTGCAACTGCAGGTACATCAATCATACACCAAATAAAGAATATTCCTGTAGATGGCACCCTGCACAGCAGTTCTTAGCCTTGAAAATGGTCTTGCTGCATCCAGCAGCTGAACAACTGCGTATACACCACATTCTGTGACTGCCATGAAGTGTACTTTCAATCTGTTTCCCAAAGCTGAGGGCTGGTATTCATTGTAAATGAAAGTTTTATGATCATATAAAATAATACTTTAATCTTGCAGATTTTCACCTTCATGCATTCTGTATCCTATTTGTTAAGGATACATCTATATCACCTAAACCCCCAAATTTCTTTAGGCTTTGCACTTCTATCAATAATCAAACTGAAGAGAATTCTCTTTCTTTTCCATATAGCATAACCAGAGTAACTACAGAATATAACCACTGTCATGATAGTGAGAGAATCACTAAGAAAGTTCTAGCTGCAGAATACCTCTCCGGTACTACACGCTAGACAAAAAAAAAAAAACAACACACAACACACACACCACACACACGTTTCCATGTCCAAGACAAATATCTATTTTTTCATCTTTAAAAGAGAATTGCACAGCGCCTCCACACAGCCAAGTAGCTCAAAACAAAGGCATGAAACTACAACCTCCACTGATAAACACCAGCTCTACTTTTCACTGTAGTTAAGTAAATGTTCAGTAAAATATTCAATACAGTTAATTAAAAAAACTACACAGAGAGCCAGTACAGACAAAAAAAAAAGTGATGCTAGAAATTAAAAATCTTAATTCTACTTAGAAGTGTTTTGCCTAGGATTGGTTTACATTACGTTTCAAAATTATAACAAAGAACTAGTATTTGTTGACCAATTAAGCTTATTCATTGTCCATATTTTACATGCCTGTACTCCTTGCAAACTGCTTGTAATGTTCTCCAATTGTTTGGGTCTTCAAAGAATGAAAAATTAAAAAAAAGTGAAAGGAACTCTACAATATATTTTTAAAAGTTAGAGTATCTAACCATATTTCACAACACTTATAAGTACCATAATATGCTAGTTAGGGCCTAGTACAACCAAGAAAACATCAGCAAGCCAGAACCCAGTAAGAATCAATATATACTGTTACATTGCATGCTACAGTCCTTGTTCTGCACACAATGCATTTCTACTTTAGGGGTTACTAAAATCAAGTGATCCAAAAAGGAAGAGAAGATGGTACCAACAGTCTATAGAAATAAGTTGTATAGTCTTACTAGTCCACAGTTGATGGAAATGCCTTCTTTTGCCCTTTCTCCTGTAGCTCCTGTTCGCTTTAGCCTTTCAGATCCCGCTAGATCAACAAAATGGAATTTGGCCGTAAGAGTTTCAAATTCATTCATCTCAGAAGATTCAGATATTATCCTGTTATCGGTGGCATTATCCTGAAATAAACAAGAACACAAAGACTGGCAAGATTTTTCACATTAATGTTTGTCTACTGCAAAGTTCAATCAACAATTATTTACAAGACTATCCATCTGTCATGTTCATCTCTTTCCTTATTTACTCAATCTTTTATAACAACAGTATCTCTCAGAAAATTATCCCTACTTTAATTATATGTACTAACATATCATTCTGGAAGACCCAGCTCTAGATGCATGTGAATACCAATTACTTTAAGTATGAGCTACAATTGTTTCTTGACGGAGGAATGCAGGGATACATAAATTAAAATATACAAGTCTTCAGCCAGGTGGGCAACAAAATTTTTACCTCTCCTGGGATGCAAGTCTTAAATCAAATGTCGAAGGAAATTGATGAAAAAAACCACCTAATTATATTATTATCTCCTCAAAATTACCAGACCCACTTAATGCATAAATAAACTTAGTTATTTAGTTCACGAATAACTGAAAGATATTTTGATTTTAAACTTCTCTAATCCCCATCATCAGCTTCCCTGTGGCATGATTCTTCAACTTTACTGTAGGAATTATTTTTTTAAGCCAGTTTTCCTGGCAGCCAGTATTCCACCAGCACTTCTGACTTGACCAGAAAATAAGGACAGCAGAGGGAACGAGGGAAACAGAAGAGGTTCCTCTCTCCCCATCCTCCCCCAGGTAAGCTGTAATTAGACTGGCACCTGACGCACGCCTCCGTCAGCGCAGGGAGTCTGCCCAGGAACACGGTGCACTACGGGCAGCTAAGGCAGCCTCAGCCTCTTTCCACTTCAGATCCCAAAGCGCAGCAGGAAAATTCTCCTTTTTTGTTACATAATCCCCATCTTTTTTCTGTCGATTAGTGTAACTGCAGCATATACTGGAGTTTTATTTTACTGTAAGTGTAGTTAGACTTGTCATCAGGAAAGCAACACTGAATGGGAAAAATCTTCAAATCACTCACTTCTTGCCCTTCCTGGTAAGATACCCATCTCAGGGCAATTTCTACCTACTTGTCATGGCGGCATGTAATAGGCAATATATTGAGCATATACTGGATTTATAATACTCACACAGCCAATCTACAGGCTTTATTAGGAATTTCTATCACAGTAAGCATAGATTGTTCTGGTTTTTCTCTTAAAAAAAACCCTCAGGTATCCTGTAGCAATGATCTTTATGCCCTTGGTCAGCTAGCTCACAGCTTAATTTGCTACTGCAAGGGGTAATGCATGTCGTTGCAGATCAAACCCTTCTCATGGTAGTTAAGCATTTCATGCTTCTTAAATGATCTTTTCTAGCACTTTCAGAAGAGGACAGGAATTATGCCACTTCTGCAAGACTGGAAATGACTATTTCTGGTATTTTGACATTTACACTGCTATGGACCGCAGCTCTCAAAGTAATGATTAATTCATGCTTTCACTCTCACCTACTTAGTAAGTCAACTACACATCCAGAAACTTCTGAGAAGCATAGATGGTGTGAGCACAGCACGAGGAGCAGCGCCTGTGCACTGCAGCCCCGGCTGCCTGCACACACTGGGCACCAGCAACCACACATGGAGGGGTCACAGCCAGCACTGCCACCGGAGGAGGGGAGACTACGTTGCCCTAGTAACAAAGGTCTCCCAAAACTGTTGTCTACAGAAGCTTGAGCTGCATCTCTCCTGGCCACTCACCAACAGCTTATATTAATTTGTATTCCAGAAGTGTTCAGAGGCCAGCAGCAGGTCTAACCTCTACTCTCCTAAACACTACAGGGAAAGAAAAGGGCACAGTCTTCACAGATTAAAGATCTCGGAATGCCCAGCTCCAGACAGTCAGATTATCTTGCTCATATCTCCTCCCCTCTCCCCCCCCTAAAAAAAAAAGAAAAAGCAGAAACAAAACACAGTTTCACATGAGGCAGAAGGCGGTCACCTATTCATTTAACACAACCCCTGTTAAAACCAGGCAGGGCCAGGCAACAGCCCTGCGTGCGGCTCAGCTGGTGGGGAGGGTTGTGAGTGCACCAGTGCCAGTGGGCTGCTGTGCTGACAGCCTGCGGGAACTAAGGCTCCCAGGCGAGTTCCCCTTCCCCAGCTACACAGACAGTTTTTTTTTAAGAAAACCTCCGAGCAGACAGTGTCACCATGCAGTGACTGAGGTGCCCTGTCTGGGCTCCGAGTCTGATGCCAGTCCCTCACGAGTGACAAGACAGACAGCTGCCCACACCACCAGATCCACAGTTCCAGTGTGGAAAGCAGGAAGCAGTGTTTTTAACAGGTGTGTAAAGATCTACATACCACAAAGGACCAGGGAGCAGCCCTCATTTTGCCTACAAATGATTGTTTGTAGTGTTAAAATAAAAAGCAACGCCCACCCTCCCCCTCCAAGAAGGCACTACAAATCAAATTCACTGTTCCACATGCTTAGAGATGTGATATCTATGTGTAAAACGCTTGCCAAATACTTAGGAGTTCACCAAAATATTTAAAAATTTTGATACATTTAGAATAATCATATTAAGTCCCTCTGAAGTTACTGTAGTTTTTAGTAATATGCATTTATTCACAACTCTCCTCTTTACAAGATACACCAACAGCAACTACAACTGCACAGTCACATGAAAATCTTCTACAAAAGAGCTCCATGTACATTCATAGTTTAAATTTCAGGTTAAGTGCATAGACTTAACAACACATCTGAATCCCAAATATGTATCTATAAAATACACTAAGCCTTAGAACTGAATGCTTTTCTACTTGCTCCTGGTTGGATATCAACACTTCATCTGGAATATCCAAGCATTTTCAGTTAGCTGACTGCGAGTTTAAACCCACTAACTAGTAAGACACCTAAAACACTTTCCCAATTAAATACAAATTACTTTTTTACTTTCTTACTTGTGTATGTTGCAACAAAATACTGAAGAAAACGCTAGAGGAGAATGGGCAGGCTCATGTAAGAGGCTGCAGTTTATGGTTGCCTCTGGCTAGACGATGGTTACATATGCACAGATTAAATCAAATTATTATAATACTTAGCAAATTCATCGAGCATGATGATGACTGTAGCATCTTTACCAAGTGCAATTCAAACAGCAGTGGCTGCCAAAACAACACTCACATTTTGAAAAATGGTTACTAAAGCGAAGTTTAATAACAGCAAAGATACGTACAGTGCTAAATGCAGGGCAGACTCTGGTTTGACATAAGTGTATAGTGAAGATAGCATGTGACCGTGAGCTCTGAACATTCATCTGCGTGCTGGCAGTGGTTCGAGACAAAGCCCCCAGCTTCAAGCACTGCATCATCTAAGAAACAGAAAAGAAGTACATTGCCCTGCTTGCAGTTTAAATAAAAAGTGTTCCTATAACACTTACTGTTTCGGATAATATAAATAAGCTTTTTCTCTTTGCTATGATTTCAGTTCCTACACACCAAAAAGCACACAGATCCTTAAATAAGCAAACCAATAGTATTTTTTGTGGTTTCTGAAAGGAAACACTTAAATCTCTGTACCCCTCTTTCTCCTGTCCCCTGATACTAATACAGCAATCTCCATTCACCTGGGGCACAGTGTACAATTTTTGAACTTTCTGTACAAAAATGTAGAGTACAATAACATTTGTATCCAGATTTGGAACGCACATGAATGGCAGTTTACCTTGTATCAGTTATCATGCAAAGCTTTCCTGTCACAAGGAAAACAACATATATAAGATTTGGAAAATCAGATTTACACACATGCCAAAATTTTCTCTCCTAGCAGAACTGTATTATTAGCAGAAGTCTGTTTCTAGCATGAACTGAAAGTGGTATGCACTTAATATCAAACATTTATTACATTTAAGACTACAGAAACTAAAGAAAATAAATTTCAGCTACATTTTACACCTAAATTGTCTAAGATGCAGATGTTAGCAAGCATAACTTCTATTAACAACTGCTTATCAAAACAAGACAACATTTTTAGAATGCACTTGGTATGCTGCAGAGTAGCTTATTTTCAATTATTACCTCTGATTCTCCATTCACAGTTCGGGTTGTAACACCCACTGTATAAATTCCTCCCGCTGAATCTTCATGTATTTTAATATTTGATTTTTTATTCTTCGCATCAATATCACGTGTAGTATCAAACAGATCAAGAATTTCTTCATTGTAAAGCTGAGGACAAAAAAAAGGCAAAAAATATATATTGCTTTAGGAAGGAATTCATTCAAAGACTAACAAATCTGTGCATGGCACATACAGGAAGTTCTTCTAAAAATCCAAATGCCAAAGCTCTCAAAAAAGGATGCTGTGAAACATACAGACATATAAGGACAACAGGATGACAGAGCAACTGCAACTTAAGTCACCTACACACATTACTATTATGCCCCCCAAAGAAACAGTAACTTCCTCCACATTGTCAGATCTGGGAGGAAATTCTTTGGTGGGACCAGGGAAGGGGAGGCACTTGATGCCAGCAGAACGGCAGCAGTGGGTGCTGTGGCAGGCACCTGCTGTCTTCAAGTTTGACCTTGGGCTTGGCTTTTGTTTTGTTCATTCAGTTGGCTGCACCCTCCTCTAAACACTTTATATATAAACTCACTCCACTTGCTCTCCCTGTCATCACACCTTTTCTTGTCTCCTCTCTCACACCTTAATAATTTTACGTCTCTCTTTCATTTAGATAATCTGTTCCCATCCTGGAAGGAATTTAACACATAATAGTTTTTGTCCAGGCTGCTTATTAAAGACACCAACCAGCAGGCCAAAAATACTACGGCATCGTTTCTTGAGCAGGACTTTTGTACTTTCCTCTGTACAGGATCTACACTTTGGTGTCACAGATTTAATTACAACTTTCAGGCACAATCATCTGAGCAACAGCAATTATTTACTATATATTTCAGGCTGCTTGGTGTTTACTGCCTCTTTCACTGGGTCTCTTGAAGATTAAGCACATGTACATTTACTCATCCTTCAACTCAGTATCACTCAGCACATCAGACTTCTAGGTCAGTAAATGATATCAGAACCAGGAAAGACATCAGAAATTACTACGCAGTTATGGGTGTTAGAGGAGATGGATTATCATTTCATAAGAATGTTCTGAGTTTACATCAGGGCAAACATTAAAAGAAGAAAAAAAAAAAAAAAACAAAACAGGAAAA
>Ga0065711_1048294_pt1 | contig 11887 bp, 8 predicted proteins | sample Hoacrofraction12_FD_59098 | JGI IMG/M metagenome (GOLD analysis project Ga0065711, IMG submission 59098) | Hoatzin crop microbial communities from Cojedes, Venezuela - Epithelial fraction 12 v2 (version 2) | ecosystem: Host-associated > Birds > Digestive system > Esophagus > Crop | place... | reverse complement strand
GGTCTTGAATATCTCCAGAGAAGGAGACTCCACAACCTCCCTGGGCAGCTTGTTCCAGTGCTCTGTCACCCTCAGAGGGAAGAAGTTCTTCCTCGTGTTCAGGTGGAACTTCCTGTGCTTCAGTTTGTGCCCGTTGCCCCTTGTCCTGTCTCTGGGCACCAACCTATGTGTCAAGATCCAAATACCCACTGACAGACAGCCCATGTGCATACTAAGCATGAGAATGTGACCCTGGCTCATCCCCTCGCTGTTAGGGCTTATGTGGCTCTTTAGTGACACTTGTTTCAGTGCAGTAGTTTCAATTCTCACATTCAAAAAAAAGTAGGGAGCAGGAGGAGATGGAAGGCATTTGAATGCAGAATTTCTATGGTTATATATTACCCTGCTGTTTAAATACTCTGGATGCTGTAAAAACAGAGCTTTATGTAAGTGTTTTGTATGACACAGAGAAAATGCTGCTGTCTGAAGTCAGAATTAGGCCTACCCAATGATTTCATTTTATTGTTACTCAGTTACAGCAGCTGTTGTAATTTATGGCGGTTTAGAGGCTTACAGCCACGCGTTGAGATAGCTTCCAGTAGACTGTCTTCATTCAGTCTCCACTTGGGAAATTTCTTGATCTCATATCCTTTGCTGCTGGTTACTGCCCTCTGCAAAATTTACAGGCAGCAGTCTTAAAGTACTGAACAACCCTCTGTACAACTGTAACCTGTGCCAAGGAAGCTTTGAAGATTGTCCTTCGTCCATCTCCCTTTCCCAGTATTTTTGCTGAATGATTTTGCTTGGTAGTTGCATGCTGTCTTCCTTCGATTTTATCTCTACAAGTGGAAATTGGTTCATAATTGGAGTATGCCCTGTTAGTGATTTGAACTCTGTCAGAGCCTCCTGTGTAGTAGACTAAGGGAGAGAAAGGGAGTCCCTTACTTCGCTGTAGAATCATGATTTCCCAGTATTACAGGATTTGCATTGCACATACCATGCGTCAGCCTTGCTCACCCTCTCTCCTCCCCATCTGTGAAGGCCTGAAAAAAATGGAAGTTACGTTGATATAGCAAAAGACAGAAATACCAGAGCGCACAGATTTATTGCTGTAATCTGGCCAAAATGCACTACAGGCAATCGAAGAGCATTCCAAGGATCCCCAGTCGCTTTGAACAGCGTGTTCTGGCTGACCAAAGCTGCTGCAGTTTTTCTTATTGCTACCAAGGTTGTGTATTCTTTTGCTGCATCTATGTACCATTAGTTTCATTTCCCAGCTGCTTTGGCAGTGTGCAGCTGCATGAGTAGGCATTAGGGCAAATAGGCAGTGTCTCCTGATAAAGAACAAATCACTTCAACAGCTGCATCTGTGGTTCACAGAACTAGGTGGTTTGTATCCAGTAGACGATGCTCTGCCTCCCAGACTCCTCTGCGTGAAATCTGAGTGTTCTCAGACTCTCATCTGGTGTGATCAGCACATCTGTACTGACACGGATGAATCTGCTGGTTTACAGTAGCTGAGCACCTAGCTCTGTGTAGTTGGAGGGGGGACCACAACCTTCACTGACCTCTGGGCCACTGCCAGCGTCTGACTCTTTCCTCCTTTTCTTCATGCAGCCTCCAGTCTTGGCCTAGTTGGTCTAATGACAGGTGAAGTTTTCTGTGAATCCATACCTGTTCTGCCTGCTTCTGTATTTTTTCATAAGAATTGTGTTAACTTATTTTCTCAGAGCTATTTATTTCTGGGTGGGTTGGTACCCACCCAGTTTATTTCTGGTTGATGATACTTGCCAAGAATTTCCATGTATCTCACCCTACAGACTATCTCTCTGCATCTTGCCCCTGAGGGAGCAGGAGAGAACTCAGAACTAGTTTTATGGAACTATTTTTGCCTTATTAGGCCAATGATACCAATTTTTCACCAGTCTAATTTAATAAGCATGAATGGAAGGTTTCTTCAGTTGCTTTTTTACAAGGGTTTATGTAAAAGCTGAATTCATCAATGTTAGGAACGTTGAGAGAATGCAACATAAGCCTAATTCACTGATAAATCCAACTTTAAGTTGTGTAGAACAGGATGAAAAATACCGTGTGACCTAAAGTTCTGACTGTTAGAAACAGATTCTGCCAATTTGAATTTGTTTGGTACATTAGTCTCAGTAGGTGATGTGGTGATGGGTTTTTTGGAACCAGGACCGAGATGTGAGTGTAACACTGAACTGAGTAGCAACATCCTTGCACAGCTAGCCACAAAAATAAATTTATTTTGTTGCTTTGCTTTTCACTGGCAAATGGAAATTGCACCGTCACAATGCCAGATACAATATTAGATAAAAATTTTGGTTTGGTAGCTTGTATAATAGACTAACTAGATAGAAAAATCTTAAGTAGGATGGATCTGTAATGGTTGCAACACCTTAAAGAGAACCTAACAGACATTTAATAAAAAAGATGCATCCTTAATGCACAGTGAGCTTTACTCCTTTCATGTTTCTGTCTTAATTCCAACTTAGGTACTTTCTCATCTGAATGGCTTAGGTTTGCAGTGTGTTCACAGACTGTTCCAGTCTGTTTGCATTTCTGGTATGCGCTCAACTCCACTAGTATATCAGCATTTCGTGAGTATTTACTAAATGAAAACACCTTTTCTTAGACTGGACAAATAGGTCTATCTTATTTTTCAGTGATTGTAAAGATGAGTTAGAAGTTAATACTCTTTATTATATGTGTCTTTTTTTGTTTTTAATAGTGCTTTGTTATCCTGCTTATAAAACAAAGTGTAATATACGATTTCCAAAAATGACAAAGATATGCAGCTGTTTAGTTGATAGGAAAATGATTTGCTGTGAAACTTTATGAAAAGTGACTATGATTAAATAAGGACTCTTACCTGTAGTTACTCAGCTAGCATTCTAGAGAAAGCAGCAAATGAAGGGAAAACATCTCAAGTAGTTGTTAGTGCTCAAGTGTAGCATCTATTCTTTTCCAGCCTTTATTAAATATACTAAAAAGCTTTAGTTCTTCTATACTTAATGGAAGACTAACCTAAATTTGTTAGTTAACTCTTAAGTCCATTTTTTGTCTGTTCTCAATCTTAGCTCAAACATCTTTGGGTGCTGTTTTAACAAACAGTTGCGGTGGGTTTAAAGACAAGACAGCTGAATTAAGTGTGCACTTTTATTATGAGTCATTCTCCAGAGACCTTGACTTTACTGAATGCTCAGATCAATGCACATTTCATATCACAAGCTACATAAAATAGTAAAAGATTCTTCTGTGAAAGCCCAAATGGATAAAGGCGTGAGCAAAAATATGCATATAGGAATGTGGTTGAAATTGAGACAGTATTGATAGATCAGTACAGAGAGACAGCAGCTGCTGCGGGCTCCAGGGCTGATCTGCAGGTCTGTAACACTTCAGACACTTCCTACCCTGAACTGCAACAGAACAGATTTGTGCAAGGACCTGGTTTTATTCCACCGCTTCACTGAAGCATATGAGAATATCCTACTAAACTGCTCGTATAATTAAGAGTGAGGCATCTAGTGATATTATAACAAGTGATGGTAATAAAGTCTAGCTAGGATCAGACTTGCCATTTGGAGTAGCCTGTCTCTTTTTATGTGACCACAGAAAGGGGAGTGAATATTATGGTAGCTTATACGTTTCAGTTAAATACCTTAGCTGAACTGTAGCATTTTTACTGAAAAGAACATAGTGTCCATCCTCCCCATTCTTCTTCCAGAGAAAGCAGTTGATTGATTGCTTGTTCTGTGCTCATTTATTTCGTATATAGGTGGACACTGTAGAGGAGAGAAATGTTAATTTGTGCATGTTACAACTCCTTAAGAAATGGAAGTACGTAGCCTTAGGATAAATGGGAAGACTTAGAGTAATAAAATAGTGATACAGCTCTTCCACTTTCATCTCAGGATCCAGGTTCAATCTTGTCCTTTTTTGCCAGCTTTTCTCCTGGAAAAAAAAATGCCAGATTTTCTTGGCATCTCCTTTGTAGCACTTGCCAATGGGAATCTCACATTTACCTTCATTACTAACTCACTGTCTCTTAGGCTTTTTGTCTTTTATGTTGTGCTTACCTTCACACGTTTTCTGATGCCCCTTTTGGTTTTTCTGCTCTTTGGTGATTCTTTAACTATGTTTGCTTATGATTGTTTTAAGGCATACAGGTGCCTGGTGAGGCAAGCACTTGTAGTCAGTTCTGAAATGCTGCTCAGCTGAACTCTGGTACCATAATCTTGAATATACTATTGATGGGTGGACCCTTTAATGCTTTGGATAGAGATTTTTTTTTTCTCTGAAAAGGAAGAAGAATATATTAAGGAAGAACAAAAGAATATCAAATACAATATGCAGCGTTTCCTTACTTCATTTGTGTTACATGTGAGTGTATCTGTTTCTAATTTCAAGTAGATTGTAAAATATTTTAGTGATTGCATGGAATTTACATGTATGCTTAAGTAATCTCAGAAGTTACTTTTCCCAATTAAAAAAAAAATCTGTTACAGTAGTTTCTTTGATATATCTATATAGAAATAGTAATAGCATACAGCATCCTTTAATAATCAGAATATTTGCATTAGAAAATAAACATTGCACTTTGTTTAGTGCAAAACCATATATATGTGTACAGAGAACTTCAGCAAAAGCTTGGGAGATGGTGTTAGAACTTTTGCACATATGCAGAAAAATATCTACATAAAAATGCAATGGTTGAATAACTTGAATGTGTTCTGTAGTGACAATATACAGTGCTTTTCCTTTTCACATTAACTCTGCCATTTTTGTTTTATTAAAAAAATTCTTGGTTAAATATGTGTATTAAAGTGAAATGCCTCTAGCACTTATATTACAAGCTGTATAAACTTTCATTGTGTATTTAATATCCTTTAGTTCAAATGTATTTACAAGGTTTTTATACTTCCCTTTTTTATACCTTCTCTTTTAATGGCAGTAATTCCATGCATTTCAGATTGCTTGCAGTCAAATGCTTGTTTTAAAAGCCAAGTAAATGGAAAGCCCTGAAGTATTTTGAGCTGTTTGTGGTCTGTTTTCTGGTGAACTTCTGCTGGCTTTTTGTGTCGCCATACTTGTTAGTACAGTGGGGGTTCTCTCTGCCTGCTCCTGTCGAAGGTAATGGCAGAAGCGAATCTTGTGTGAAGTCCTGGTTAGCGTGTATCTCCTTCAGAGGAGGAGCGAGGAGTAAAATTTAGGCTGCAGTCTTGCTGGATGTTGCTCAGCCAGAGAACTAGCCAACACCCCAGAACCAGGCACCTGCTATCTCCGTCCAGATGGCCACGTTCCCTGTCCTGCATTCGCAGAGCTCCGTGATCTGGCCCTTGCCTCGGGGAACCTAAAGCCGCTGCTGCGGTTTGTTGGTCATGTCACTTGCTGCAAGATTTTTCTGAACTCTTTGGTATTGCAGAATGAAAAAACTCCTAGGAACACAGGAACTGACTAACCAAAGGCAAACTGCCAACTCTTTGAGAAGAAAGAAACCTATACTGAGTGGCCTCTTGTCCAGCTTGACTAAAGATAGCTTAAGAAGGGGGCAGGAGGGAGACTTAACAACCATTGCTTGTGGTGGTTTCAGACTCAGCCTTCCAGCGAAACCGTAAGAAACTTGGTTTTTCTAGTGAGATGTGCAGGTAGCTTGTAACCTTACTACAGATTTCCTGGACTTTACTTTTGCTTCAAAGAAGTTAATTTTGTTGAGTTGCTGTCCTGCCTTCTCTCTGCCATTCATCAGTGAAAATGATCCCCTTTCCCGTGGTTCATTTTGCATCTCTTTTAGTTGTCCTTTGGAAAGAATCAAAAGGGAGCTGAGCTGTGTGTAAAACCCTGTATCTTTAGGACCCATATAAAACATAGTACATTGGTTTTGATTTTTTGTTTTGGTTTGGTAGTAATTTGGTTTGATGGTGTTTTGTTTTTCTTTTTTAAAGCACTTTTTCATAAACAGCCATCCAGAAGTCTTTATAGAAAAAAATAAAACTTTACTTTCCAAGAAAGCAATTTTGGTCTCCTGTGTCCCCACAGAAAATATTCAGGTTGATACATATGCAGTCATTTTTCATGGGCTTCGTGAGTAGCATGTGATACAGCCATGAGAGTAATGGTAATATTGTGTAAAAGCACTTGGATAGTTTGTACAGATAGGAACAGCAGCAATCATGTAAGGTATATAATTGTTACAGACATCACAGATGTTTAATTTTACAATACCTACTTAGCCAGCCTGCATGGTCTAATCAGCTATTAAAATTTGTGTTTTCAAGGTGAAAAAGGCCAAATGAAACCTATGTCTTTGACTCCAGCAAAACATTTCCATTTGCAAGGAGATTTTTTTTTTTTTCACCAGGCTTGTATTTGTTAGTTAAGGAAACTGTTACTGCTTAAAGAAATTGAAAAATTGTTCTCAGACCTATGTTCCTTGCATCTAAATCCAGCATCTTCACTTTATGTAATTGGCTTAATAATGTAGGGAACAATCTTGTAAATGGAGCCTACAAGCAGGCTTCGTTTTGTTCTATACAAGTCAAATGAAGAAACAGTTTTTACATTTTCTTGTTTAAACAAAATTCTGCATGGGACATGTCATCGGGCTCTGAATGTAAAAATATAATATTCCTTTAGCATCAGAAAACTTTCTGTGCTGTAGTAGCTATCTTGGGAATAATCAGATATGACTTGGCTGCCCTGAATATTAGTGGAAGCAATTTCTGCGGCTTAAGGATAGGAAGACTGAATACCCCTGTGACAACAAGCAGAAGTCAGATGAGAGAGACCAGAAGCAGAGTCTTTGTGAGGGGGAAAAAGCTGTATCACTTAATTAGTTCCCGGCTTTAGAAAAGCTTCAGATTAAAGCAGAGCAGAAATCCAGTGCGAAGGATGTACTATGTAAAGTAATGTGATTTTGTAACCCTGTCACTGCTCCGAAAGAGCAATGTGATTGACTTCAGGCTGAGTATCTCACTCAAGTTGTGCTAAGGGTTTGACGAAGTTCTGAGTATCTCGCTATTAGACTGATGTGGAGATACTTCAAATTACTTCTAGGTGGAACCAGACTAGGAGGACAGCAGGGAGAATTTTGAGGGCTTTTTGTTTGTATGCACTTGTTAAAGTTTCTGATCTCTAGTCTAATAATGTAATTGCATCTCTTCAGGAAAAATTTATCAAGTAGATTTTAGTGATGGACTGTAGCAATATTAGAGGCATTGCACAAATACTGGCAGCATAATAAAAGGAGCTTTTATTGACTAGCTGAGAAGGCATCCTCAGAACTGCAATGGTAGGAGGATAAGAAGATGGCCAGAACAGTTCTGCTCAATTTTTTTTCTTTCTGGCCCGATCGTGTGTAAGCCTTTGTGACGTGTGTTACTGATTACTACTAGAAGGTCAGGAAGAGCAAAACAAGGTCCGAAAGGATTGAATGAAAGGCGAAATACTCTGTGCTGCCCAGCTCCATCAGGGTTAAACCATCACTCAGTTACACCTCTGTTTACTTTTTTCAGATTGGAAGTGGTCAGTCTAAAATTAAGACAGAGGAAAGGTGTTTTTCTCTGAAGCTTTGTCGTCCCTATGTCCAAAAAGTCTTCAAAACTAACTGCTTAGTCAAGGGCACGTGTACTGACAGTATCCAGTACAACTCGAGATGCTTACAATGAATCGTAGCATCTCCCCAAGTGACACAGTAGTGCCTCTCATGTCAGATCTGCCAAATGACTTGTATCACAATTTCTTTGTCCAAATCTGTTGTCTGGATTGTGGAAGATGTACAAAGGAAACATCATTAAGTGCTAGATAGGGACATCTTAGACCTGGGTTTATTCCTCCTCTTTCAGATTTCTTACCTGCTGCTGGGTATTTCATTTAGGGAGAACATCCTGCCTAAAAGTCAGGTTATAGTGAGATGCTTGTAGCAGGATAAGTTCTCACTGGGAGAATACTTTTATTCCTTCCCTGAACCAATGGCATTTTATGCCAATGAGGGGATTTACCTTCCTCCGAATGGGATTAATAGTAGTATACATCAGCTAGTTCACAAAAGCCTGTGAGAGACTCAGTAATGAATATCTAAGTACATGTATACATATACTAAAGAAGGGAAAGAAAAATTATGCATATCCAGAGCATGTTATGTGTAGTCTGTGACTTATAGCTATTGATACCTAAAGTTCTGTGAAGTGGAAAATAAAATCAAACTTTCAGTTAGAGGTGTCAAGCAGTGCACCAAGTAAGAAAAAAAGCAACAGCATCACCACTAATCTGGATTGAGGGTGCAGCAATGATGGAAAAAAACTGTTCTGCAAGCAGATGACAAATTTTAAAATTTGTATGAAATACAATGTCAAGTGTAGACAGATGAACACATTTCCCTTTATCATAGTAGGGTTATTTCACATGTCGTGTCATATTGCTGAAGAACAGTAAGAAAGTCTCTTTTACTTTCAAGTGTAGATACAACGCTTCCGTGAGATGCAGAGCAACTCCTGTTTTTCAGTAAACTAGATAGGAACTAATAAGAACTTGATAATTTACTAAGCTAGACCAGTTGTTGTGCTCTCATTGCCACTTAAAGTGCTTTGCTTTTGGGAAGCAGCACAAGAAGTCCTGGAAATGATAAAGACTGAATGATCCATGTTATCCCAGTAACATTTTGCTGTGCCTAGAACTAGGTGGTCTAATAGTATGAAGCAGATGACGTACAGTGGAATCAATCCCTAGGAAAATAGAGTATGTGTAGTACATGATCTCTTACTGAGAGCACACGACAAGATCATTTCAGTCATTTCCGAAATACTTACTTGTGTAGCAGATGGTTATCAGTTGGGTTGTGGTTTTTTTCAATTTATTATGAATAATCATGTTTGTCATATATCATTTTTCATGCGTTGAAAAGCTGTAGCTGTCCAGGATGGAGCCCTTAGGAGATGAGGAGACATTTGCTCAGAGAGAGTAACTTTATAGAATGTAAAGGACAAGCAGGTTGTGGAGGAATGATGGTGGCCAGGGAATATGCCCTATGTGTAGCAGAGACCAGATGTCTGCTGAGAGCAGCGGGAACCCAGGCTTCAGAGGGACTTTCCCTAGAGACCCAAAGGGGACGGTGCAGACCCTGCTGCAACTCTGGAAGTTGCTGACATGCTGGCCTGAGAGCAAGCCTAGGCAAAGAGGATTGATTTACCAGGATGCAGCAGGCAAGGTGGAGGTATGGTTATGTATTGTTTTGTTTTGATTTTCCTCATTTTGAGTTTGCCCGCCTCAAAACCACCTGTTCTAGTGTCTGCTCTAATAATAATAGCTTTCCTATTTAAAAACTATTTTGGACTGTTCACTGTGGGGAAAAAAGGTTTGAGCAGCGTGACCTCACAGCTCTGGCCAGGGCAGAGCCCCATCGCAGCACAGCATGCAGTGAAGAACAAACCTACAGGATTGTGGCACCAGATTCCCAGCAACTGCAGACTAGCAGATACCAGTTTACACAACTGTCCAGGATCTTCCCTGTGGTGTTTCTCGTTTTGACAGCATACCTGTCTGCATATTTAAGTATATGATTAGCTTAACATAGAGCACTTGGTCATTGAGAAATGACTTACATTAATGTTTTCAACTATTCTTTAAAACGTAATTAATTTAGAATGTGATTAATAAAACTAAGCTGAACCCAGACCCTAAACCATCTATTTTTACAAAGCTGCTTAGAAACTGTGCAATTTATTTTAGTTCAAATCAGAGTTAAGATCCAAATATAAGTGGGTAAAGGAAATAGTTTAAAATAAAACACTTGGAAGTTTTGCATTCTTTCAGACTTTGCTTTTCCAAAGTGTTTTGAAGTAGGGTTTACTTGACAGAACAGTGTAATAAATTGTAGTTGTGGCAGCTCTTTCATATGTGGGGTTAAGTGTGATTGGTTATTGGATGCTGTGTAAAAAGTTAAGAAATGTTGTGGAATATTGCTAAAATTGAGTTGAGGTATCATTTAAATATTTGATAACTGAAATTGATAAATTTGGGCTGGGTTTTTTGGCTGAGCATCTTCATTTTGCTGTGTCAGTGTGTACTTCTAGATAGCTCTTTTGAACAAAAGATTGTACTTTTAGTTTAGATCTGCTCTTTGATACTGTTTTATCACAGGGGAAAACTAGATATCAGTTTTCGATTAAGTTGCTTATCATTTAATAGCCTGTGGTCCTGTAGTCTGACTTCTTACACTCCACCATTTTAGTTGGTGTATTTGGAAAGAATATTTTAAATGCTGAACAGGATTTCAAGATTGCAGCTTTTCTTATCATTTCAGTTGTTACTGGGAGCGAAGGAGTAGCGTTGGATTCTTTAAACTAAGCATTGGTTGAAAACCAGCTCTGGGGAAACAAAAAAAGACTTTAAAGAAAACTCTGAATGTGTATTTGTGTCCTGCAAAGTTAAAGGAAAGAACAATTTTTCTAAGTGTAAACGTGACATCGAATGTTTAAAATGTTTCCAGTTTTTTACAAATCTCCTCCTCCAATTCATGGTGATGCTTTCTGTTCAAATAGAAAGTTGTAATCTTATTAGCCAAACACTAAGAAGATTTCTTTATTTAGTAGCAATTAGTCTTTGCAGCTGCTAAACTGTAGAAACTCCATAGGCAGCTGTAGGATCTTTGAGCACTTCTGATTTAGTAGCCTTCAAAACAGTTACTGATTATCATTGAATCTCTGTTCCTCTTTCATGTCTGTGAATACACTCAGCTTCATGATTTTATTTTATTTTCCTTATGGAGTCAACATAAGAATTGTCGGTGGTTTTGGGAAGCACCACTGAGCCCATATAGGAAGCGCCGCATCCTGTCTGTATACAGTGGTGACTGACTCAGATTGTTTGCACATCGCCCCAAAAAACCCCAAAATGATTGAAGACAGTTTGAAATTTAAAAAAAAATAATGAAAAAGGTCAAGAAAAGGTCAAAATATTTGCTTTCATTTAAAAATTAAGTCACTGAATGGTACAGAATGTGTGTCAAAAGTTGGTATTTAGGAAAACCTGGGGGCTTCATCAAGCATAGCTTTTTGCGTGAACTGACAGGAGGCCCGAAACATTATTGTCAAAATTGATTCATTGGAATAGTTTCAAATATCTCCTGGATGCCTTAGATCAATGTGTGTGTGGACTGAGTGTACACAGCAAAAATCAAAGCAAGCTTAGACTCTGTTTCATCATCTGTGCAGCTGGGACTGCGAACGCTCATTGCTGTACGCTGAACAATCCGAGAAGCAGCAGAGAGAGTAGTAATGGGATCCCCAGTTTCTCCCTGTTCAGATGGCGTGACTGTCACATCAGGATGCTGTGATAAGTGTCAATTTTCCGAGACTGTCACAGAATCACAGAGTTACAGAATGGTACGGGTTGGAAGGGACCTCTGTGGGTCATCTAGTCCAACCCTCCTGCCGAAGCAGGGTCACCTACAGCAGGCTGCACAGGACCTTGTCCAGGCAGGTTTTAAATACCTCCAGAGAAGGAGACTTCACAACCTCCCTGGGCAGCCTGTTCCAGTGCTCCGTCACCCTCAGAGGGAAGAAGTTCTTCCTCATGTTCAGAAGGAACTTCCTGTGCTTCAGTTTGTGCCCATTGCCCCTTGTCCTGTTGCTGGGCACCACTGACAAGAGTCTGGCCCCACCCTCCTGACACCCACCCTTGAGATATTTATAAGCATCTATTAGGTCCCCTCTCAGCCTTCTCTTCTTCAGGCTAAACAAGCCCAGCTCCCTCAGTCTTTCCTCACAGGAGAGATGCTCCAGTCCCCTCACCATCCTTGTAGCCCTCCGCTGGACTCTCTCCAGTAGCTCCTCGTCTTTCTTGAACTGGGGAGCCCAGAACTGGACACAGTACTCCAGATGGGGCCTCACTA
>Ga0065711_1008954_pt1 | contig 11887 bp, 11 predicted proteins | sample Hoacrofraction12_FD_59098 | JGI IMG/M metagenome (GOLD analysis project Ga0065711, IMG submission 59098) | Hoatzin crop microbial communities from Cojedes, Venezuela - Epithelial fraction 12 v2 (version 2) | ecosystem: Host-associated > Birds > Digestive system > Esophagus > Crop | place... | reverse complement strand
CATCCTGGGCCTGGAAAAACAAGTCCTGTGGCGACATGGCACTCCCGAAAGAATTGAGTCAGACAACGGGACTCACTTTCGCAACAGCCTCATAGACACCTGGGCCAAAGAACAGGGTATTGAGTGGGTGTATCACATCCCCTGTCATGCACCAGGCTCTGGAAAGACTGAACGATACAATGGGCTGTTAAAAACCACTTTGAGGGCAATGGGGGCTGGGACTTTCAAAAATTGGGATACTCATTTAGCAAAGGCCACCTGGTTGGTTAACACCAGGGGATCCACCAACCGGGCTGGTCCTGCCCAGTCAAAACCTCAGCGCCCCGTGGAAGGGGATAAAGTCCCCGTAGTGCACATGTGGAACATGTTAGGGAAAACGGTTTGAGTTAGTCCTGCCTCGGGCAAAGGCAAGCCCGTCTGCAGGATTGCTTTTGCTCAAGGACCTGGGTGTACCCGGTGGGTAATGCGGAAGGATGGGGAAGTCCAATGTGTACCTCATGGGGATTTGATTTTGGGTGAGAATCATCCATAAATAAATTGTATAAAGTTAATTGTTAAAATAACCCTGTCACTGTCTGTTATCACTGCTATAATTGTTGTATGTTATACCAGTAGTAGCATATTAAGACTCGCCCAGACTGAAGAAGGATGGACTTTTTGATGAAACCTAGCAGAGCATAGCTATGATGGGACTGGACCTGGTTTTCAACAACTGGCACCCAGCAACTTCATCAAGATCGACATGTCCTGTAGACTGTGGGCATGGGCCACACCAGATACATCAGCCGTGAGCTCCGGATGCAGCAAGCGACCACCCATCACCACACATCACCTCTCCTGCCACGGAAGACCATTACGACAGATGGAGCCCGAAGTCATGGATTAAATGAACTCAACGGACACTTTAGAGTGATGATCCGTAGAATAAGGGAATGATATCTGGAGACAGGAGAAGTGGTATTGATTAGCTGGAAAATGGGGGACCTGGGCATGACGTAGATGGTATGGAATAAGGGGTGGATAATATCCTGGGTTTGGCCAGGACAGGGTTAATTTTCACCGGAATCCAGGAAGGGGCACAGCCGGGTGGGCTGACCCAACCTGGCCAAACAGAGAAGGTTATTCCATACCATGTGCCGTCATGGCGGGTTCCGGTGGGGGGGAGCTCGGCAGCGGGATCTCACTCGCGACTCAGGAGTGTGTGGCACCGGTCCGGTCCGGGAGAGTGGCTCTGTGGGTTGTGCGGTTTGTGTTGTGTTTTCTCCTTATTTGTATCGTTGTTATTACTGTTGCCTTTGTTTGCTGTTCTGTTAAACTGCCCTTATCCCGACCCATCAGTTTCTGCCTGTTTCTTTCCATTTTCCTCCGCACCTCGACGAGGGGAGGGGTGGCCGCGTGGTGCTTTTGTTGCTGGCCACAGCCATACTATAACACAAGTCAAGAAGGTCTAGGCAACTGCTGCCCTTAAGGTGACTGCAAAGGTCAAAATCATACAAGAACACCAAGAGGTGATCATCTCTGACAATGCTAACTCTCCATGCAGCAAAATGTTCACTCTCAGCAAGAACTTCATCTCATCAGACGTAGACTTTTCAGTTATGATAAAGTCATTAGTGCATAGAAGAGCTACAATCTATTCCTTGACTCCAGCTGTAGTCTTCTAGATGTGCTGTAGATCTATACACTGCAAATATCCACATTGCAGTGGAATGAATGTCACTTGTTAGGGTTGATTTTCAATGTTCTCGGACAGTACATTTCCAAAAAGTGCAATGAAAAGAAGACCAAATAATAGTATTTACCAGTTGCATCAAGCTGTCTTAGAGCTCAAGCCCAGTGTAGTTGAAGGAGAGCTCCCTGAAAAGAGTGGGCACATGCTATTTGCTGCCACTTACTCTGGGGACCAGAGATCAGGGCAAAGAGGCTGGTGAGAGATCTAGAGAACAAGTCTTACAAGGAGCGGCTGAGGGAGCTGGGGCTGATTAGTCTGCAGAAGAGGAGGCTGAGGGGGGACCTTCTCGCTAGCTACAACTACTTGAAAGGAGGCTGCAGTGAGGCAGGTGTTGGTCTCTTCTCCCAAGTAACTAGTGATAGGATGAGAGGCAATGGCCTCAAGTTGCATCAGGGGATGTTTAGATTAGATATTAGGAGAAATTTCCTTACTGGAAGAGTGGTCAGACATTGGAATAGGCTGCCCAGGGAGATGGTTGAGTCACCATACCTGGAGGTGCTTAAAAAACATGTAGATATGGTACTTCGAGATATGGTTTAGTAGGCATGGTGTTGCTGGGCGGATGGTTGGACTTGATGATCTTAAAGGTCTTTTCCAACCTATGATTCTATGATTCCATGATTCTATGATTCTGTGATTCTATGATCACTCCTGAGCATTTATTCTCTGAGCAAGGAAGATAGAACTGCATTGAATCACAGAGTTCTCTGCAGGGTTTACGTGCCACTCTACTGCAAGCAAAGCAGAGGGGATGCCTACTATTCTCAAACAAAGTGGAAAAGTAATCCCTGGAGTGATTCACAAACATAGTATGAACAGGGCCTCAACCATCCTCCATGTCAGATGTGCAAAACATCTGAGCATTTCACTGCATCCAGGAAGCTTTTTTTCGTGGGAGCCTGGTGCATGCAACATTGCTCTGTAAAAGATTTGTCTGCAAAAGGTCAGAGAAACCACAGGATTCCAGAATCATCCATGCATGAAGGGGCCTTAGCAGTCAATTATTACAACCTCATGCTCTATTCAGGATCAAGACTCACATCAGACCAGGTTGCTCAGGGCTTAGCCCAGTCGCATCCTGCAAACCTGCAAAGATAGAATTCCACAGACCACTTTTGATACATAATTATTGCCAGAGCAATGTTTTTTTTCATTAAATTAACTTAGAACTTCCACTTCTTCAATACGTGACCATTGTCTTGTCCTTCTGTCATGTACCTCTACAAAGGACCTCTGTCTGTCTTCTCCATAGCTTCTCTGTTGGTACTAGAAACCTGTCATAAGGTCCCAGTAAGCATTCTGTTCTTGAGAATCCGGAAACTCAGTTCCCTGAGTCTCACCAAACACAGTGTGTTCTTCCAGGACCTTGGTCATCCTGGTCATCATCTCTGCCAGACTTACTCAAGCTTATGAACAGCTTTCTTAGAGTTGAAGACCCCACACTGGAGACACTATTCCAGATTCTGTCTAACCAGTGCTGGGTGAAAGGGAATAAACACATCCCTCCATAGCCTGCTGGCCATGCTCCTCATGATACAGCTCAGTACACTGTTAGTTTTCAAGCCCAAGAATCACAAACAGAAGTTAGGAGCAGAAACTCGGCTTTACTGACACCAGAGTCTTCAAGAAGGGAAAACGAGGAGAAACTTCTCCCTGAGAGACAAATTAGCGACCAAACCCCCCTGGGTGCCACTCCACTGGGCATTTGATGAAGTTATTGCAGGTCGTGACTTCAGTGCTGAACTAAGTTACCACCACTTGGCTCCTCCTCTTGGGGCATGCTTTTGAGCTCACTGTGTAGCTAGGCTACATTCATGAGGGAGGAGAAATCTCCAGAAGAAACTACCTTGATAGATGGGGCATATTTTAAGATACTATTTCAGAAAGACTTCTGAACACTGTGCCACTGATGAAAGGTATGAATATTAATCCTTTCTTGCTGGCTCCTTTTCTATTTTCTTTGCTGTTTTCTCTTTTGCATGTTCCTCACTGGGTCTAATAGGGCAACATTGGGTTATATTCCATGATCGGTCTTTGTCGACTCATTCAGTGCCATAGGTAAACAGACCTAACTGTTATAGTTTTAAATTCATATTTTAGTGTCATGAATGCTTCTTCCACCATCTTCAATTTGATGGAAAATGAAACGAGACTTGCTCCACACTTGCTCATCCCAGTAATGCCTTAATATTGTATGAAGCACATGAAAATTGGAGATTCATACAACCCCAGGTTAGTCATCTAATTCTGAGCTAGGTTTTAATCAACACAGGAGAGGAAAGGCTGGTGCCTCTGCACAGCCAATCTCAGACTTGTATCTTCATCAAGAGATAAGCGATGCTATAGAAGACTCAGTCTCTCTGCATTGACACTAGTGGAAGGGGAAACCACCAGCAGAGTCTGTTTGCTGATAGCCTGGAAGTACAATGAGATGACCTGAATTCTAAATTCTGTGTCATTAGACTCCAAGGCAGAAATTTTAACTCTCTTTGTTGTACCAGAATCTCTTCTTGTTCATTTGGAATGGAATTCCTGGCACAGTTTTGAATGGTCAAAATTGGGTGGACCAGACAGAACGATTTCAAATTTGTTAGGAACAACCATATTTGGGAAGATCTCCAGTTGAAGCTAGCAGCACTCTAGCTTGGTGAAACACAAGCCCAGAGACAGCTTCAGCCTTACACTGTTGAGTAAATCCTCATGCAGATAGTCTCTGATCTCTCTGTCAGCGGTCAGATTCCTGGAGGACAATCACCAGAAATGGCCAGAAATGTCACCTGTCTCTGCTTGCAGTTAATAGGTTTGCACCTTCAGGAGCTGAGAACCCTTCACAGCCCTGATCAGTCATACTGAGATTAAGTATGTAGGGTGCATGATGCACAGCTGCCAAACATTGTTTCACTATTCCTCAGGTACCTTTACAAATCTTTTAGAAAAGTAATTATTTAAACTGCATATTTATTTTATAAACTAATAAATTCATATCACTATTCTCTTAATTCTACCTATCTCCCTGTGGTACAATGATACACTATTCTCTTTTCCTCTCCTTACTTTCACTTCTGAAAGGTCTTGCTGTTAGCCCAGCGCAGATTCATTTTGTACCCAAAGCCCTGGTGGAAATCATGTCTCATGTCTCAGCACTTGTTTCAGGATTCGTGTGTAGAAGTCAAAGTCCATACCACAGTCAGGGAAGATCCACTGTGCAATACAACTGCTTTAAAACATCTCTGTTACATCTGTCTCTCGCTCTCCGTGTCTGTCTTTATTTTTGATGTTGCATTGCATATGTTCTGGCCATGCTGCAGTAATGTCTTTATTTTTATACCTACACAGGGTTCATCAAAGCAAATGCATCCAGTCAATCTCACCAAGGTCTCTGAATTCATCCTTGAGGGTGTTTTTGACAACCCTCACCTCCAAGGTCTCTACATTGCAATGTCTTTGTGTTTCTACCTCACTGCTATCCTCAGCAACTCATTCGTCATTATAGCTACCGTTGTCCACCCACCACTTCACACCCCTATGTACTTTTTCATCTCCAACCTGGCTTTCCTTGACTTGGTAGGTATCTCCTCAGTACTGCCTAAGATGTTGGAGAACCTGATCCTGGGCAAGAACACCATCTCCTTTGAGGGCTGTGTAGCACAGCTCTATGCCTTCACTTTCTCAGCCTCAACAGAGCTTATACTCTTAACAGTCATGTCTTATGACCGGTACCTGGCCATCTGCCAGCCCCTTCACTACATGACCATGATGAGCAAGGGGACCTGCATCTCTTTAATGGCCAGTGTCTGGGGAATCGGTACCATCAACTCCCTCATAAATACCATTCTTTTGGCACAGCTGGACTTCTGTGGGCCAAATTTAGTCCAAAATTTCTTGTGTGAGATACCTCCAGTCCTTGCCCTGTCCTGCAGCTCAACCTATCTCAGTAAAATCACGGTTTACATGGCAGACATCATCCTAGGCATGGGAAACTTCCTGCTGGTCATCTTCTCCTATTGCCTCATCATCATCACCATCCTGAAAATCCAAGGCTCTGCAGGGAAGTGGAAAGCCTTCTCTACCTGCTCCTCACACCTTGCTATTGTTGGCTTGTTCTATTCCACCATCATCTACACCTACATCCAGCCAACTAGCACTGCAGTAGAGAAGAAAAACAAAACAGTGAGCATTATGTACACTTTGGTGACTCCCATTCTGAACCCTCTGATCTACAGCCTGCGCAACAAAGTGATAAAGGCAGCATTCTGGAAAATTGTACCATTTCCCAAGAGAAATTAATACACATAGCCACACACCCATACGTTTCAGCCCTGTACTTCAGGGTCCACATTCATGGGTAGTTACAGGGTTGTATCAACCTTTGCTGCTCATAAGTGGGACATTGCTTTCACTGAAGTTCCTATGAATGCAACAATGACAGTTCTTAAGGAGAAATTACCTGCACTGAGGATACCCAGAGCAGGGTGAGGTGAAGTGTACCTTAGAAGGGTTTGTTACTCTGAATCCGGTGATCTCTGGAGTCAATCTCTCCCTTCTTGGTCAGCAGAGAGGAAAAGGCAACTTCAGGCAGAATTCATCTGAATTTTCCAGATCTCCCTCCACTTCTGAAATTGTGCCTTAAAAGTCTGTTTCTCCCTGTTGTAAAGGAGAATGCCCTCTTAACAGTTATCTCAGCTTGCCTTTTGGTAACCTACACAGTGCTAATGGTTTTAATGTTTTTTCATATAAAATCGGATCTTTGCATAAGAACATAGTGATGCTTTGAAAAGCCAGAATTGAAGACTCAATAGTCGGCAGACTACTAAGCAGGTATTCTTTATTACGGCACGGGGCACACGGGGGATCTCTCCTCCAAACGTGCGCGCCAAACACCCTGTCATTTCAGGTTAAATACAGTCACAATATACATACTCATTATACTGCCAAGAAATGCTTAGCATATTCATGGCTTATCCAAGAACTAATTAGCATATGTTAATGTCTTTCACGCATGTCTGTTAGCGTCCTCGGGTGGTCTTTGGGGGTCTCAAGATGAAGGCTTATACTCCTCATCACAGTGTTCGCTGGTTGACCTTCGTTTCTGCACAAACTCAGTTCTAAAATCAGTATACCGTGTCCTTCCAGGTTGTTTTGCTCCAGTCTTGTTGCCCTCTTGGTGCCTCTTTATCTCTGTAGCTTGGTGCATCTGCCCTCCCAAGGCTCAGCTGTCCAAATAACATTATTTAGGAGTCTCTCTGTCTTAGAGCTTTCCTACCCCTCCCCAAAACAGCAAGTCAAGTTTGTCTAAGTAGTGTTACTGAGGAGCCTCTTTGTCTTAGAGCTTTCCTGTCTTCTCAAAACGGCAAGGACCTACTTTAGTTTAATTAGAATCACTCTAGTAAGTGGAAATTTTACATTTACAGGTATCAATAGAAATACTTCCACTGCTTTATTGATTGCTTTACTATTTGTTTCCATAACAGAAGAAAGGAAGGAGGGAAGGAAAGTAGATTGAGGGACTTCAACATTTAAAAACAAACATTAAAAAAAATAATTAAATCTTCTTATTGCCTTTGCATTTTAGTCAAGCTTTCAGAAAGATCATTTTCTAGGGGATACACAATACTTTCTGAAGTATTTTGGTGGTTTTCTTACCAAACAAGAATCATCTGGTAAAAGAAGTAATAACTTCACTGTTGTAATGAGGGCACTGACCTCACCGAACTTTAGAAACCACCAATGAAGAGAGCTTTCTCTGATCTCATGATATACTCTTTCAGTTCCAGTGGGAACCAATCCCTGAGACAGGCAGGCAAAAATAAATTTAGTTCAGAGTCAGCCACTTCAGGGAAGGTCAGGAGACACCCAGTTGCCATTTCCTCAGAGCATGTAGGGTTTGTCCCTACACCTTGTTCTTACAAATATTTGTAATACATACCCAACCCTAAAGCAAAGAAGTACACTTTCTTTCAAATGGCATGCTAGTTTTGATCGGCAGAGCCTTTATTTCTGGCAGGTGAAAGGAATGTTTTATGCCTGTGTTCTTACCTTAAATATCGAACAGTTTCACATCCCTGCCAGAGCTCCTGACTTGGGACTCCCTTCAAAGCTCATGTCAGGAACCTGTGACAGAGCTTACAGTTCATACAAGGACCCCACTTTCAAAACTCCTTTCTGTCCAGTTCTGCCTGATGCCCTGCAGCTGAGATCACACCTGACACATCCATTATGCTACACTGTCCATGCTTTTCTTCCACTGATAGGCTGGTCCCTCCACTCACTGCGACAACCTTTCCTGCTTCTGCCTCATTGCTTCTTCCCACTTTATCTTTTCTTTCCTTGCATAAAGCTCTTTTCTTCAGGGAACCCATGATGCTGAAGGAAAAAGCTGGCTGGACCTAAAGGCAACAGGTCCCTTAACACTATAAGTGGGATGGTGTGGAAGACGACATAATAGGAGGAAGGAACCTGCCACCTCAGAGGGCAGACACACTTGCTGGTCTTTCACAGCTCTGCAGAAAAAATTGGACAAAGAATGTAAGTTTGCTGCCAGTTCCTTCAGGCCTGAAAGGCTCGGATCTACAACGCTCTCAGCTCAGCTCTGCATACACCCAGCTCTGATTTCTATATCAGCATCACAATCGTGCACTTCTTTATGGAGATCAGCCTCTCTCCAGTTCAATGAGAAGAGGTGATTTGGCTCACCAGCTCTAATCCTGCCTGGGATCTAGGGCTGGGACTCTTCTCCGCTGCTTTTTGGGACACAACTTAGTTACCTAAAAATAAGAATCTGGTAACATTTTGGGTGACCTGAAGTATTCTCTACAGCCACCAGTTGATGGTCCTTTAGGACATGGGTCTCCTGTGCCTTACCTGCCAGCACCTTTGTGGTCATGTCTTGTCAAATGGCACAAGGTGCTTGTACTTAAGCAATTCAACTCAAAGCCAAAGACAGGGAATAATTAACTCACCCAGCTTTATAGTTCAAACAACTCTAAAGCAAAGACAACCTAGAGCCCTTAAGCACTCATTTGAGCAAGGGCAGCAAGCTGGGCAGGGTCCATCCATATGGCAGTCACATAACTCCACCTGTATGGACAGAAATGCCACATAACAGAAACAAGTCTCTCCAGATGTTCATTGCTCTGCATTGACCACCAGTGAGGAAGGGTTCCAGGTTGACTGCTGGCATTTAGACATAATACTTTTAGCTTTTCTAGTCATACACAGAGCTGAGGTCAACCTCACTGCAAAATTGAAGGTATCAATTACAGACAATGATCAGGATCGGCAGTCACCTCTTCTTGTGAGCCAGGCACAGTATGGCGATGGAGGAATGGACTCCACCTGCTACTCATGCTCTCCTCATAGGTGCAGCTGAAGTCTGCAGTGCTCTTGGAGAAAGCCCATGGGATTCTGAGCACACATCCCTGTCTCCGTGGGGCAGAGCTAAAGCCTTGAAGTGCCTCAGGTCAGCATCTCTCCAGAGCTGCTGAATGGGACCCCAAAGACGAACAGTGGAAGGGCTCGTTTTCCCACCACACTTGATAGAGGAGACTCACAGTGGTGGTGAGGGATGAGAATTTAAACAGCAAGCAAAACGGTTGTCAAAGAGGACTGGAAAGCAATGGACTTGGTGGGCACCTCACAACACACAAAGGCCACCTTTCTCACCTTCCTTTCTGAAATAAGCTAAATTTCATCCCACTGAGATGGAAGTTTTGTGTTTCATTCATGGTCAAAGGAATCATTGTGAAACCTCTTTTTCTCTCTTCTTACTTCATGTGAATACAGGTTTTACAGAAGCCTGCACAGTTTGCAGTGCTTAGCACCTTCTCGGGAGTGGTGGAGGTGGCAGGGGGACAATGTGTATGAAAAAATGAGAAAAAACACAAACTAACCCTTCTGAAAGTCTTTATGGTAACTCCTCTTTTATTATTCCTGTTCCAGCCTTCTCCTATTTTAGACTTCAAACTAGGTATTACAAAAAATGAATAGGCTTTATTTCTTTGTTCTACGTAGATTGTTAGAGGTTTTTATGACATCATCTTTGGTACAAAATCTAAGAATTTCCTAATTCATGACATCTGAAAGGATAGGTTTACTCTTGTACATCTGAAGAATCTAAAATTAGAGACTTTATGACTTCTGAGGCTGTTATAGTCATACACGAGTTACTTAGATATGTAACAGACTGGCTATGTCCCGGAATTTCAGGTTTTTTTTTTTCCTTTAGTTGAGTTCAGCCTTGGACCAGAGCTGCCCAGATGCTATTCAGTCCTCATTCCTCTGTGTTGATGTATTTAATTGAAGAACAACTCAAATTCTGTGGTTTGCCTGAAACCTTACACCAAATTTCAAATTTCAGGAAAGAAAGGGCATTTGGGAGGAAAAGTACTCTCTATGAGCCAAGTTACTTTGCCCATTTTGAAGAGGCAGAATGTGCTCGTGTGTGATTTTTTTTCTCTGTTTCATTTGCTGGTTGAAACACAGTCTTTGGCAACACAGGTTAAAGGGTACTGATGAAGAAGCAAACAGTATAGAAAGCTGAAAGTGTAACTTCCTCAGTTCCCTCATTTAAATTTCACTTCAGTAGCTAGGAATAATGCAGATAATAGTGTGACTCAAGACAGACCTTACCATAAACTTTTGACCACACCCACACTGCCAAATACTCCTTTGTCTAATCATCCACACTGATCTTGAGCTCAACCACAAAGGAACAAGATGTTAAACTGGAAGAAACTGTAAAGCCTGCTTCTTCTGCAACATTGTTGGTCTCTGCATTTGAACAATGTGTAGAAGGGGAGGGTACAGGATACTTCAAGCTGGAATGATGGCTTCAAACCATGGATGGAACAGATCTCTGATGCTCCAACTCTCTCTCACGGCTGGGCCAGCCTTGATCTTGGAGCCAGAATTCCCAAGTCCGAGAAAGCCTGCAAACCTAAAGTAATGAAGTCGCATTGTGTTGCTCTACAAGTCTCCCAGATGAAACTGGGAAATGCCCTACCCACTCTGCTCTGGATAGTGGATTTACTGGCGACTGCTGGTGGAAAAAATGTGAGGCAGGAGCAAAGCAGGTCGTGTAGTAATCACTGAAAGGTTCATGATGACAGTTGAGGTGAGCTCAGGGGAGGAATAAATGAAGACTTCATGCAATGCCCAGTTCACTACCACTTCTGAATGGAAGCCCAAACTTTGTTTCCTCTAAAACCAAAGCAGAGGGACCTGGTGGAGGTACTTGTGTCCAAAGGGCTGGGGACCTAGAGAGTGCCTTGCTGTCAGTCCTGGCCTGGAATCTCTGGAAAGCTGCTACAGCAGCTCTGAACACATCTCCCCAGTGTAACTGACACCTTCCAGGTACACTCAAATGTGCACCCCAGGCACAACTGTATATAAAAAAGAAATGGCATGGACAGAACATAGATAGAAACACTCTGCAAATGCTGATGGCACCAGAAGCTTTATCCAGTTCTCTTCTGGCTGATCAGGAGTGTATCTGTTAGTATGGCATGCGTATGTGTGTAAACATATGCACATATGCACACACAAAATAGATCTCCCAGTCCCTGCCCCAGACACTCAGTGTGTGCGGTGCCTGCCCTTGGATCCCCAGTTTCTGGCACCTGGGAATGTGAGCCCTGAGGTCCAGCACCACTACGGCTGCTGGTACAGACCCTCCTGCCTCACCCACACCAACCTACCACCCTCACACAAACACAAGCAGCCCCCTGCCAAATGGGAACACTGTCAATGTCCCCACAGCTGGACTGAGGTACTCAGTATACCCCAGAACTGACACAGGACCTATCCTCCCAGAATTCTGCTTTTCTTGCACGTACACCAGCACCCACACCTAGGCACAGGAGTACCCCAGTAATGCTAAGACACTCAGCCTTAGACAGACAGTTGACCCAGTATCCACCCTGGATCCCAGGTCTCCCAGTTGCAAGCACCTGTGCAGGCAAGCCCCCGAGGACCTCAACCCCACTCCAGCTGCTGGCACACAGACCCACTTCACAGAATCACAGAATCACAGAATGTTCGGGGTTGGAAGGGACCTCTGTGGGTCATCTAGTCCAACCCTCCTGCCGAAGCAGGGTCACCTACAGCAGGCTGCACAGGACCTTGTCCAGGTGGGTCTTGAGTATCTCCAGAGAAGAA
>Ga0065711_1048292_pt1 | contig 11888 bp, 23 predicted proteins | sample Hoacrofraction12_FD_59098 | JGI IMG/M metagenome (GOLD analysis project Ga0065711, IMG submission 59098) | Hoatzin crop microbial communities from Cojedes, Venezuela - Epithelial fraction 12 v2 (version 2) | ecosystem: Host-associated > Birds > Digestive system > Esophagus > Crop | place... | reverse complement strand
CCCCCCCCCCCCCCTTTGCAGCGGGTCATTCTCTTAACCATCTGCTTCCCCTTACACAGAGCTGAGGGGGGGGGCAGCATGGTATGGGGGACCTTCCCAGGGAGGGCTGTGGGGAACCGGGGAAGTAGCACTGGGGCTTTACTGCCATGGGCTGGGCGATGCTAAAGGCGTCGGGCACCCTGCAGCCTGCCTGCTTCCCCAGCCACAGCCGTCTTGCTCCTGGGAGGCATTGCTGGCCTCCAGCCTGCCCCGGGACTCAGCATCCCGTCAGCTGAGGCCTAATAGCGGCCATAAATCAGACCGGCGTCGGTGTATTGCTGGGCGCTGAGTGGCCCTCGGGGAGAGCGAGAACTCCCCTGGGCCTCGTGGTTGCTTCTGGGCGGACGCTGAGCCGGAGCGAGGAGAGCAGGAGGTGGCTGGGCTCAGGCTGGGCTCCTGCTTGCCTTGAGCAGAGAGGCAGACTGTGAGGAGGGGACAAAGGGACAGGAGAGGGAGCGGGGACGTGGCGCAGCTTCCTGCTGAGAAGGGAGCTGGTGTGGAAGCGGTGGCATCCCGGGGTGCTGCCTCAGCAGCTGGTCCCTCAGGGAGGGATGCCAGGCTGCTGGTGGCTTGGGGAGCATCTTGTGCTGAGTGCAGCTGTGCCAGGCTTGTGGCTTTCCCCTCGTTCCTGCCTCCCCAGGGCTGGGTGGTCTTGGCAGCCCATGAGCCTCTTGCAGAGAGAAGGTGCGGCGGGGGACGCAGGTGATGATGCCAGTTCCAGGTCTAAATCCCCCAGGATGTCCAGCCAGGTGCTGGATGGAGCTGTTTGGTAACCGCTGCTCATGCTGCCCTCCATGTCAGAGCAGGGTGTCACAACAGAGGGGTGGTTGCTCACCGTGCTTCCGTATCGGGCGAGAGCAGTTTGATTTCAGAGAGAAGCAGTCGCCTCTTCCTCCAGGAGATTAGCTCCTGGGTGACTGTACTGGCACCGCTGCTCCCCCAGCCCGGTGGGAGCCTTATCTCCGGAGCACCAGCCCCAGCGCGCAGGCTGGTGCTTGCACCGGAATTTGCAGGGTCGCCAGAAAGCTTTCACCTTCTGAAGAGCAGAAGAGAGAGAGGGGGGAAAAAAGGGAGACGTTTCAATCTTTAAATCCTGCTGCACTGCAAACTTCAAACGGGGCTGAGGGAAATCAAAAGGCTCTGCAGCACGGCAGCCATGGGAAGAGAGGAACAGTAAAGGCAGCTCTGCGCGTGAGCCTGGGAGCTGGGGCTGAGGCAGGGGACAGGGGGCTGGCATTTACACCCCTGGCCCTTGTCAGGGCTGGGGCTGACCGGGGTGCGGGAAGCCTGCTGCCCCTCGGGCCCCCTTGCACTGGATTGCAGGAGATGAAGCCGAGCAGAGTCTGGCTGGGTTTGTTTCATGTGTGGCCTCGGCATGGGCTGGCCAGGGCTGCCTGGTGGCAATGGTCCGGTCCGTCAGTCTGTCCTGTGCGTCCTGGTAGCAGCACTCATCCGAGCAGCCGCCCAGGTCACGTCTGCGTGCAGGAGATGTGCCACGCAGTTACGTTGCGCTTGGAAGGGCAGGCAGGGGAGGTGCGGCAGCACGGAGCTGTGCTGCGCCTTCGCACGGCTGGGGAGGTGGGTCCCCTCCGTGCTGTGAACAGCACAGGGTGCTGTCACACCCAGGCCGAGAGAGGGGCAGAGACTGCGGTGTGTGAGTAAACAAACAGCTCTCCTCTGCACACACCAGTAATGCACAGTGGTCCCTCCAGGGCCACCGCGAGCTAGAGTGGATCGGGGCACCTTTGGTGCAGGGTCCTTCTCGGGGCAGTCACACCGGTGTGCTTGGTTATACCCCACACAGCTGCCCCGACCTTTTCACAAGCCTATCTCCCATGTCAGCCTTTAAATTGGGGCCCAGAGTGTTGAACCTGACACGGATGCCCAGGAGAGGATGCATGAGGCTGTCTCTGCAGAGCTGATTTACCTGCCAGGGGTCAGCGTGGCAGGCGGGGAAGGGGAAGCGTCCCAGAAAACCCTGCCCATCATTCGGGTGACCTTGCCTGCATGGAGGCATGGGCAGCCAGACCCAGTGTCCCCAGGGGAAGGGGGTGGCTTGCGTTTGCCACTTATTGGTCACGTGTAGGGGATGTTACAGCAAGGCTTGGTACCCAGGGATGGTCCTGGGAGTCGGGATGTGCTGATATAAATGTTGTCTTGGTGTGATGATGGAGAGCCAGGTTTCTAAGGAAACGTGGGGGGTTGGGGCTCTCAGGTGGATGTGGGGTGGGAGGTGGGAACAGCAGGCGACGGCTGTGTGCTGATGACGCTTGTGGGGTACCAGCGTTGGGGTGGTGGCAGTGGGCTGGAAGATGGATTGCCCCGTTTCACTAGGAGCAGTGAGGTTCTTGGTGAGCCTCATCGGGTGTTTCTAGGGCCACAGAGGTTGGCATGGTCCTTGCTTCGTGACGCTGAAGTCTGGCTCTGCCTCCCAGAGCCTGGGCTGGAGTGGAGGGCCTGGAAGGAGGGGGACTGGGAGAGAGGAGGTGTCCTGGAGCAGCCCGTAGCCTTCCCCTGGGTGCCCTGGCCAAAGCTAGCAAAGGTGCCTGGCGTGGCCTGAGCGAGGGGGACATTGGCAGGCTGCTTTGTGGGATGCCTCCTGGCAAAGCCACTGACTGGGATCACATGGAAGGGAGAGTTAATGACTGACAAATAAAACCACTGCCCAAATTTCTGCCTTGGTGGAGAGGGGGAAGAGCGACAGCTTGCCTTTGGGCAGTGTAAAGTGGCGAGCTGGGGAATGGGAATTGTGCTCTGGAGGCAACCGGTGGGAGTTTTATCTCAGAAAGGTATGGGGCTTGCTGCCTGCCAGGCCCCCAGCTGGGGTTATTTCAGGCTCCGTCCTGCTGGGAGACGTGCTCTGTGCGGGCCTGTGCTTCTGGCAGGGTTTCCTGGAGGAATGAGGAACATGGTCACATCTGTCTTTCTGTCCAGCTCCCACCTTGGCCAGTATTTCCTGATTCGCAGCGGGGTGCGACCGTCCGAGGTAGCGGGGTCTGTTGGCTTGCTGGGAGCCGGGTAGGTGGGGCGAGGCAGAGAGCCCCAGGTCGCGTCGCTGCTGGGTGGGTGGGTGCTGTGGTGGGAGCTGCGGCAGTGCCTGTGCGGGCTGGGGCTGGGCTGCCGGTGCCCCTTCAGCCCGAGCCGCTGGTCTGTGAGCCTGCCAGACGTGGGGCGAGATGCTGCCAACGGCCAGGGTCCTGGGAGAGAGCCTGTGTGCCCGCTCCTGTGTTCGCGCCGGGGAGATCGCTGCTGTGGTGCGGGGTCCCAAGGGGAGGGAGTTTGTTTCCGAGGAAAGTAAAGATTAAAGGGAATTAAACAAAACTGAGGTGGGCTGAGGGAGGAAGACGCGGAGCAGATGGTGAGAAGCGGGGAAGCAGGGAGACCGGCACAAAAGCGTTGAAAACCGTGGAGGAGAGAGGAGAGAAACGGCAGGAGGGGAGCGCAGGGAAAGGCAGCGTGGGGGAGGCAGACAGGGCGCAGCGGGAAACCAAAACACCCCAGGCCCTGGCATGGGCTCCTGTGTTTGCCCAGCCTGCTGGGACATCCTTCTGCCCAGATCTCACCAGCATCTTTGTTCCTGAGAGCTCAGTTTGCTGCCGAGATCCAGAACAGGGAGGAAACCTGAGAGTTATCTCAGTGGAGAGCCTGACCGGAGGGAGAAGGTGCAGCCACACCGACTTCTCCCCCTCCAGTGCAGCTGGCACCCACCGAGCCCCTGGGGCCGTGGCTCCAAGCTTCCTTAGCCAAGGACTCAGCCCTTTTGGGGGCCGCATTGAGGTGCAGGGCTCTGCCCTGGGTTGGGGGGGGAGGAGACCCTCCAAGCAGCAGGCAAAGACCTGCAGCATGTCCCTGTTCCCTCGCGCAGACGGGATCCACAGCGTGACGGCCCAGTGTGTCCTGCGCGTGATCATCATCACGGAGGACATGTTGGCCAACAGCATCACGGTGCGGCTGGAGAACATGTGGCAGGAGCGCTTCCTCTCCCCGCTGCTGTCCACCTTCCTGGAAGGGGTGGCCACCGTGCTTGCAACGCCCAAGGAGGACATCTTCATCTTCAACATCCAGAACGACACGGACGTGGGCGGCACGGTGCTCAACGTCAGCTTCTCGGCCCTGGCGCCGCGGGGCGGGCGCTACTTCAGCTCGGAGGAGCTGCAGGAGCAGCTGTACATGAAGCGCATGGCACTGACGGGTGCCTCCATGCTGGAGGTGCTGCCCTTCGATGACAACGTCTGCCTGCGGGAGCCCTGCCAGAACTACATGAAGTGCATCTCCGTCCTCAAGTTCGACAGCTCGGCCCCCTTCATCGCCTCCCCCTCCACCCTCTTTCGGCCCATCCACCCCATCACTGGCCTGCGGTGCCGCTGCCCACAGGGCTTCACTGGGGACTACTGCGAAACGGAGATCAACCTCTGCTACTCCAACCCCTGCCGGAATGGCGGGATCTGCACCCGCAAGGAGGGGGGGTACACGTGCGTTTGCCGCCAGCACTTCAGCGGTGAGTGCCCAGGGCTGGGGGCCACAGGGGGGATGGGGGAGCGGGTCCCTTGGCGTTGCTGTCACCATGCCGGGTGCTCTTCCCGGCAGGGTGGCGGGTGGCGGAGCCCCTCTGCCCGCAGAGGTCCTGGCTCTCTATGTTTCCATGGTGCTGGATGTGCAGGGCTGAGGTTGCCATAGAAATCTGTCTTGCAGGAAGGTGGCATGGAGGGCTCGTGGGGAGCCTGGCCACCACCTCCAGCCTTTTTTACAGAGTGGGAGGACCAAGCTGGACTGTGCCAGGCGGGGGCACAGGGCACTCCTCTGCCCTGCCCCACACCGGCAGGACGATGGGCTCTGGGACCATCAGAGGTGCTGGTTTCAGCCTGTGCCAGTCTTCAGCTGGTCTGGCAGCAGTGGCCCACACGTGGTGGGTGAGCTGCTGCCCTGCCAGACAGAATCCACTCCAGGCAGATCTGGTCCTGGCGGTGGGGGGAATCCCTGAGCTCGCCAGTGTCTTGCTGCCACAAGCCCTCGACAGGCTGTGGAGACCTGTGCCCGGCCACTGGCAACCTGGGGCTGAGGGAAGGTGGCCTGTGCCTGCTGGGGAGGGAGCGCGGCAGCAGATGGCTGCCTCAGAGCTGCTCTCCTGTCAGTGGCTCCTGGTGAGATAAGCAGAGTCAGTGGTAATTAACCCCCAGCATTTGAAGCATGAACAGCCATTAGCAGAAGGGTTAATGAGCTCATTTCCTTGTCACTTCATGTTGTCTCCTCATCCTCCTTGCATGCCACAGAGCAAGTAATGGGAGCAGGGCCTGGGGCGTAGGGCTGCAGCTGAGCGGTTCCCTGCGTGCTGGAGGGACAGCGTGGGAAGAGGGGCCGGCCAGACCCCCTGCACTGCACTGCTGAGCTGGCTTGTGGCATCCCGGTTAGCAACGCCAGCAAGGTGCGACGGTGTTTGGTGTCCTCATCTGGCTGGTTTCCACCTGGCTTTTGCTCTGACATCAGAGCTTGCCTGCAGGGTTAGAAGGCTACTGATGCTGTGGGTCAGACTTCCGTAGCTATTGGCAGGGGACCTCAGTGGTGCTGGGCTGTCCCCACACCCTGGAGCCGGGACTGCGGTGCCTGTCTCAGACCTGTGCAGTGGGTGCTCAAGGAGGCACTCTCAGCATTGCCAGGACTTCCCTGGCGTGTCCTTGGCTCTTCGTCCTTGGGACTGTGCAGCCTGGCTGTGGCCAGTCCTCTCCTGTTCCATTCCCATACCATCCTGGGTCCAAACTTGTCCCTTCAGCTGGAGCTGGCATCCCACCCAGCCCACTGGCTTGGGCTGCAGGGCTGGTGGTGGTCGCTAGCTTGCTGGCTACTGTGAGGAACACCTGGGTGACACCTGCGTTGTCACGTCCTTCACCTGTTCCCAGCCGCCCCACAAACTCCTGCCTCTTGGCTGCCCTGCCCCAAACCCGAGCTGAGGTCCTGGGGTGAGGAGTGTGTGGGCGGCCGCTGCGTGCGTGCCCCTGGCCCGGGACGTGTCCCAAGCCTCCCGGCTCGCTCCCCGCAGGTGAGAACTGCGAGGTGGACAGCCGCTCCGGGCGCTGCGTGCCCGGCGTCTGCCGCAACGGTGGCACCTGCACCAACAGCGCCGACGGCGGCTTCCACTGCCAGTGCCCGGCCGGCGGCTTCGAGACGCCCTTCTGTGAGGTGTCCACGCGCTCCTTCCCGCCGCGATCCTTCGTCATGTTCCGGGGCCTGCGCCAACGCTTCCACCTCACCCTCGCCCTCTCGTGAGTCCTCTCTCTCCTCCGCTGGACACCGGCACTGCTTGGCTCCGCTCCGGTCCCTCTTGTCCACCCTGGGCCTGTCCAGGGACTCGCTGGTGCTCGCCGTGCCCCTGCGTTACTGGCTTTGCCTCGCCACGGGCTGCCCTGGTGCCTGTCACCAAGGGGCTCTGCCAAGGGATGCTCCCAAAGCATCCGCTGGATCAGACTCCCAGCCCCTCCCAGCTGGGCTTGCACCGGGGCCAGGCCCTGGTGTCTCCCTGTCCCTGTGCCAGGATGCCGGTGCCGTGCCGTGGGCGATGGGGATCTCCACGTCCTCCTTGCGCACACCCTGCCCTCCCGCTTCCTCCCTCTCCGCAGGTTCAGCACGGTGGAGCCCAATGGCCTGCTGCTCTACAACGGGCGCCTGAACGAGCGGCACGACTTCCTGGCGGTGGAGATCATCCAGGGGCAGGTCCAGCTGAAGTACTCCACAGGTAGGCTGGGCCCTGCCAGTCACAGGTTGGTGCCGTGGGAGCTGCGAGAAGGCCTCCGCTGAGCGGGGTGTGGCGCTGGATGGAGCCCGTGCTGGGGGAGACGGGGCTGGGAGAGGTGTTGGTGGACGTCAGTGTATGGCGCTGGGGATGGGTGTGTGTCTCGGGACCCTCTCTAGGCTCAGGAGTGCAAGTGCAGCAGGGGGGTTGTGAGCACAAACTGGGACAAACCCTTCTGGGGTCTCTGCTGCCGTTCTGCTCCGTTGTGTCACTGGGAGCTTCACCTCCTGCCTTGCTGTGAGCTAGTCCGGAGAGGAGGACCTTCTTGGGAGGGTGTTTGCTCCCTTGTCGGACCCAGCCCCGCTCCCTCATGCCCTTGCTGTGCCCATCCTGCCTCCCCAAGCCAGGGCACCCCAGCACCCAGCCTGGACAGAGCAGCCATGCTGGGGTGCTGGCTGCCGGCCCTGGGGCTGCGATTCCCCCGCCCTGCTCCTGCCCCGAGGCCTTAGCAGGCAGGGGCTGGCACGCTGAGCTTGTCTCTCCGAAGCCTTCTCCATCCCGGCGCGAGGCCATCGGCAGCACGGAGGGTCTGGTGCATCCAAGGACTGTCGTGCTTCCCTCAGCGCGCCATCATTCCTGTCCCCGCAGGAGAGTCCAGCACGGTGGTGAGCCCCTACGTGCCGGGAGGCGTGAGCGATGGGCAGTGGCACACGCTGCAGCTCCACTACTACAACAAGGTACGTGGGCCCCAGCTGCCCCATGTGCATGGGGGTCTTGTCCTGCGAGGCGTGAGCAAGCAGCTCTGGCTCTCCTGTCATCCAGCTCTGCCCCATGGGAGAGGCTGTGGAGAGAAGGTGGAGGTGGTTTTCAGCCCTTGGGGATGGGTGCAGTGGAGCAGACAGCTGGGTGCAGGGGGAGGCTGTCCCTCAGGACCACACTTGGAGGCTGCAGGAATGCGCTCCACGCAGTGTCGTTGCCCGTGTCCCATCTCTGGTGCTGCTGGCTGGGCTCGGATGGAGATGTCCGTCCTGCTTTGCTCGCATCTCCAGCAGCGCAGCGGTGCCTGGGCCACGCTCAGGCCCTTTCCTTGCTGTTGTGTGAGCCCTTGGGTGCCTGGGTCTGGGGCCGTGTGTGCTGCTAACGCCCTGCGTTTGGTTTCAGCCCAAGGTCAGTGCCCTGGGAGTGGTGCAGGGCCCCTCCAAGGACAAGGTGGCCACCTTGACAGTGGATGAATGTGATGCTTCAGTGGCTCTGCAGTTTGGCAGTGAAATCGGGAACTACTCCTGCGCCGCAGAGGGTGTGCAGACCAGCTCGAAGAAGTGAGTTTCTCAGGCACTGTGTGGGGAGAGGAGCCCCAGGGCACCTGGGTCCTCTGCAGAGTCCGCCCTTCGCATCTGGGGCAGCTGTAGTGCCAGGAGCCTTGGCTGTGTGTGCCTGTCCCCAGGGATGTCTGCGTCCCAGCTGCTTGCGCTGGGGAGCCAGCTGCTCGGACTGAGGTCACCGTGGCTCTTAAAGACCTGGGCTTCTGTCCTTGTAGGTCCCTGGACCTCACAGGTCCCTTGCTCCTCGGAGGGGTGCCCAATTTGCCAGAAAACTTCCCCGTCACTCACCGGGACTTTGTGGGATGCATGAGAGACCTATACATCGACAGCAAACGCATTGACCTGGCCTCCTACATCGCCAACAACGGAACTGCTGCAGGTATCAGGGCTCTGCTCTGGCCAGCCCCTGCCCTGGGAGCTGCCCCTCCTGCTCATGCAGCAGCGCTGCTGGGCTGTAACAGTGTCATGGCAGCACAGCAGGCACTGAGCAGCTCCCCGTTGGAGAACGGTGCCTCCAAATCCCCTGAAATGAGCCAGTCCCCACCCCAGCTAACGTTCTGGGAATGTCCCCTGATCCCAAGTGCAGAGCCTGCAGAGCTGGCCTGTCGAGGAGATGCTAGGTAGTCAGTCCAGCTCCGCAATGTCTTTCTTCTGGCACAAGAAGCAGCAACAGCCTTGGCCCTCACCCCTGAGCAGGCAAGGCCTGTGCTGAGAGGCTGAGTGGCTGGGCTTGCCCCTCTGGCAGCCAAGGAAAAAGCTGGAGGGCAATGTCCTGCCACGTAGGCTGGAGGGAGGTGGTGAGCAGGCCAGAGCTGATGTGGGTGACTTTCATACCTCCAGGCTGCCATGCCAAGCACACGTTCTGTGACTCCAGCCCCTGCAAGAATGGCGGCACCTGCTCTGTCAGCTGGGGGACCTACTCCTGCCTCTGTCCCGTTGGCTTCGGGGGCAAAGACTGCCGTCACCGTGAGTGAGCGGGAGCTGCTGGGCGTGGGCTGGGTGGGTGTGGGCAAGACTGCTGGTTTTGCTGTGGAAGCAGGGTCAGGGGTCCGTGTGAGATGAGCTAGCTCTGTTGTCCCTGTGTCTAGTGCTCCCTATGTAGTGCCAGTCCCTTCTCCTCACCTCTGCTTTCCTTTCCAGCCATGCATCATGCCCACTATTTCCAGGGCAACAGTGTCCTGACCTGGGACTTCAAGACAGACGTGAAGATCTCAGTGCCGTGGTACCTGGGGCTGGCATTTCGGACGCGCCAGCCCGATGGGGTGCTTCTGCAGGCCCACGCTGGCCAGTACACCACCCTGCTCTGCCAGGTAGGGCCATGGCCTCAGCCTCAGCACCGTGCCCCAGCCTCCACTGCTGTCTGCCGCAGGAGAGCAGGAGGACCCTACTGACTGCAGCCCAGGCAGAGGGGGTTGTGGGGAGAGGTGTTTAGCAGGGCTGGATTTCCCTTCCCATGCTCAGAGGGAGGGTAGGCTGGAGGCGAGCAGAGCTGACGAGGCCTTCGCTCACTGCTGCCGTTGCTGGCTCCCTCTCCGCAGCTGGCTGGGGGCCTGCTCTCCTTCATGGTGAGCAGGGGGTCCGGGCGCAGCACCAGCCTCCTCCTGGACCAGCTGCGGCTCAGCGATGGGAGATGGCATGACCTCCAGCTGGAGCTGCGGGACGTCCGCAGTGGCCGAGACTCGCGCTATGTCATCACCCTCACCCTGGACTTTGGGCTCTACCAGGTGGGTGCTGCTTGAGACCCTGACACTGGGACAAGAACCGTGGAGGATGCTTGGCATACACAGGCCAGGCTGCCCTCAGAGAGGGCTGGGGCAGGGATGGTGCCAGTTGGTCCATGTTACTCCCTTTTCTTCTGCAGGACACAGTGGTTGTGGGAAATGAACTGCATGGCCTGAAGGTGAAACATCTGCATGTGGGGGGAGTCCTGGGCTCTGGCGAGGTGCAGAACGGGCTGAGGGGCTGCATACAGGTGAGTCCGTTCCTCTGAGCCTTCTCTTTCCAGTGGGTCTGCTACATGGAGGGATGGAAACATGGGCCTGGCAGCTGCTGCCAGCATCCGTCCTGCTGATGATGCTCTCCCTTGGAGCACTCAGGGCTCCGAGGTGCCGTGGGGCAGACAGCAGGGGTGAGGGGGTGGCTGTCCCCAGGGGCTTGTGGAGGGCAGGAGGACTGGAGCCTCAAGTGTGTCCTGGCTTCACTGTGAATTTGTCACCTGCGTTGCAGGGTGTGCGACTGGGTGACAGCATCACTGGGACCGTGCTGCCCAAGCCCAGCCATGCCCTGCGAGTGGAGGCTGGCTGCAGCGTGCCGAGCCCCTGCGACTCCAGCCCCTGCCCGGCCAACAGTGTCTGCAAGGACGAGTGGCAGAGCTACTCCTGCGTCTGCCAGCCAGGTAGGGCCTGCAGCGCCCTGCCACTGCCTTGCTCTCCACGCTGTCTGTCTTCTCCTCTCCTCCTGTGGCTCCTTCCTGGCCTGTGACTGCTCTCCTGCCCATCCCTTGGGCAAGTCCTCAGCCCAGAAATCCCCACCAGACATGCCAGAATTTTTGTGGAGGGCAGAATCCCTCCTGAGCCCCCTGAATCCAATCCTGGGTGCTTTGGCCCCTCTCAGGGGAAAGGTGCTTACTTGACATGGTGCTCTCTGTCCACATCTCAGGGTACTATGGAGGGGACTGCGTGGATGTGTGTCACCTCAATCCCTGCAAGAACAAGTCAGTGTGTCGCCGCAAGCCAGGCTCGCCCCTGGGCTACGTGTGCGAGTGCGGAGCTGACTTTTTCGGGCAGTACTGTGAGCACAGGTGAGATGTGGGGCACGGGGCAGGGCCATGGCCTCTGCGCATGGCTCTGTGCTGCCCTCCCATCCTGGCTAAGTGACTGGGGACCTGTTGGAGCCACTTGGCTCCTTGGAGCTGCTGAGCAGCTGGGCTAGCGGGGTGGGTAAGGCTGGGGGATTTGGTTCTTGTAACAGCGGATGTGTTTCTGTCCCTAGGATGGACCAGCAGTGCCCAAAAGGCTGGTGGGGGAACCCCACCTGTGGGCCCTGTAACTGCGACGTGAACAAGGGCTTTGACCCCGACTGCAATAAAACCAACGGGCAGTGCCACTGCAAGGTGAGGGGCAGCCGTGCCCAGGGGGACGTGGCCCATGGCTTGTCTGAAACCCTGCTCATCCTCAGTGCTGTTCCTTGTTCCCTCCAAAGGCCTAGCAGCTGCCCAGGCCCTGCTTTGTGTGCCCTCCTCTGGGCTGGGTCCCTGCTCAGCTCTGCTGTGCGGCCCTCCTGCCTCAGCGGGATGACGATGGGGGCAGCAGAGGTGCTGGCATCCCCGTCTGGAGTACTCTGTCCAGTTCTGGGCTCCCCACTTCAAGAAAGATGAGGAGCTGCTGGAGAGAGTCCAGCGGAGGGCTACGAGGATGATGAAGGGACTGGAGCATCTCTCCTACAAGGAGAGGCTGAGGGAGCTGGGCTTGTTCAGCCTGAAGAAGAGAAGGCTGAGAGGGGACCTAATAAATGCTAACAAATATCTGAAGGGTGGGTGTCAGGAGGATGGGGCCAGACTATTTTCAGTGGTGCCCAGCGACAGGACAAGGGGCAATGGGCACAAACTGAAGTAGAGGAAGTTCCGTCTGAACATGAGGAAGAACTTCTTCCCTCTGAGGGTGATGGAGCCCTGGAACAGGCTGCCCCAGGGAGGTTGTGGAGTCTCCCTCTCTGGAGATATTCAAGACCCACCTGGACAAGGTCCTGTGCAGCCTGCTGTAGGTGACCCTGCTTCGGCAGGAGGGTTGGACTGGATGACCCAC
>Ga0065711_1048291_pt1 | contig 11888 bp, 4 predicted proteins | sample Hoacrofraction12_FD_59098 | JGI IMG/M metagenome (GOLD analysis project Ga0065711, IMG submission 59098) | Hoatzin crop microbial communities from Cojedes, Venezuela - Epithelial fraction 12 v2 (version 2) | ecosystem: Host-associated > Birds > Digestive system > Esophagus > Crop | place... | reverse complement strand
AGAAATAGGGAGGTGATTGTGCCCCTGTACTGGGCACTGGTGAGGCCACACCTGGAGTACTGTGTTCAGTTTTGGGCCCCTCACTACAAGAAGGACATTGAGTTGCTGGAGCATGTCCAAAGAAGGGAAACAAGGCTAGTGAGGGGTCTAGAGAACAAGTCTTAAGAGTAGCGGCTGAGGGAGCTGGGGCTGTTTAGTCTGGAGAAGAGGAGGCTGAGGAGAGACCTTATTGCTCTCTACAACTACCTGAAATGAGGTTGCAGTGATGCAGGGGTTGGTCTCTTCTCCCAGGTTACTAGCAATAGGATGAAAGGCAATGGCTTCATGTTGCGTCAGGGGAGGTTTAGATTAGATATTAGGAAAAATTTCTTTACTGAAAGAGTGGTCAGACATTGGAACAGGCTGCCCAGGGAGGTGGTTGAGTCATTATCTCTGGAAGTGTTTAAAAAACGTGTAGATGTGGCACTTCGGGACATGGTTTACTAGGTATGGTGCTATTGGGTTGATGTTTGGACTTGATGATTTTAGAGGTCTTTTCCAACCTATGATTCTGTGATTCTATGATTCTGTGATAACTCTCATTTTAAGACGGAAAAACAAGTCATAGTAATATTTTTTCCTGAACTAGAGCTTCAGGGCTTAGTCCAAAGGCAAACATACAAAATCATTCAGATTTCAAATATCTGTGTAGTTAATAATAATTAGAGTACATTAAATGTTTGTTGCTTGTAATTCAGAACTTCAGCGTACCTCAAGATTTTCAAAGGTGATGTGAAAGAACATCCTTTTTTTTTTCCAATCTAAAGTATCCACATCCATAATTCCGAAACAGTGTCACTGGCCTTGAATTCTTCTCATCTAACGCGAGGACATAAAGTGCTATATTCCACCACATTTCGTTAGCATGTTGTTTCTTTTCTTCATGAAAAAATATGTGCATTCATGTCACTGGGTCAGTGGTCTTAGTTGGCTAAGTGAAAATATAATATAAATATGGGTAATTGCAAAGTAATTACTTTACGTCTTTGTGAACAATTTTACCTATTTTGTGAAGATGAAAGTACAGCTTTCCAGATATGCAGTGCAGATATGAATGGATAAAAAGAATTTCAATGAGTGTGGCTCAGAGGATAGTATCAGCAAAATATACTGGCCCTTAAAGGGTTATGAAAGTAGAAATTATGTCAACAAATTTCAGCCTTCTGAGGTTTCGGTAGCTTTCTCTTAAGACGTACTCAAAACCACTCTTCAACTATTCCATACAATTACAATAATAATTTATTAGTGTAAGTGCAAATTTAATGTCTCCTTTAAGAAGCTCTGACAATTCAATCACTGTGAATAGGAGCCTGTGGGATTTCATTTCCATGTTAGAGATTTTTGGAGGTCACACACACATATCATGGACCAGATCTTTAAATATGTGTCTGGTTCAAGTAACTGTATTCCTGGAACAGCAGGATTTCAGACAAAGCTTAATGCTCTCTGTACATTGAATGAAAGGAAGAAACTGGCTATGTAAAACATGTTTCCAAATGTAATTTTTTTTTATCTCTCTATTTTCTCAATAGCGATTCTTTTGAGAATCCATAATATATTAAAAAAAATTATAGAATTCTTTCCAGCATATGTGTGTACAGTTTTTTTTTAACTTGGATCTGTAAAAAGGGAGAATTGAAAAACTTCTCTTAGGTGATGCTTGGGATTTCTTAAACTTGGACTTCTTCCTGATGCCTATTGATCAACAGCCATAGCAAAACCTCAAGCCAGCCAGCTGCGGAGTTTGCTTAGTAGAATTTATTACAGTTAAGCAGAATTTGTAAAGTTTTTTCTTTCTCTTAGCGCAGTGAACAAGGTTTTAAGAACATATGTAACTTGGATGAGAAAGTAAACTGAAAACAACATTAATGATAACTGCAGATTAGCTGTTCCGTTTCCCTCCCTAAATATCTGTATTCCATATTGTAGAATATCTTCAGGAAGAGTGTCCTATTCTTATAAGTTTTACGCCTTTTACAGAAGAACTATTTCTAAGTAATAAACTAGTATACTTAAGTAACACCAAAGGAACTACTGCAATTACCTAGTCTGATCTCGCTAAATCAGGCAATAAATTTTATAAAATCTCTATAACTATAGCAAATATTTGAGAACAAAAAAATCAAGTTTTAAAACAAAACACACTTGTTGACAAAGATGATGCAAAAGTCTGTGGTAAAGTTGATGTAGTGCTTAATCTCTCAGAGTATTAAATGCGTACTTATTTCAGCCTAGGAATTTCCAGCTATAATTTTCAGCCTTTGATTTTGTGACATAATGTTGTTAATAGATACAACACTTCATTGGCTAACCTGTATTCTAAATGTAGTTTACTCCTGGACAGGCCATTTTTAGCATTTCCTTTAGTATAAGGACTTGAATTTTTCACTAGAAGGCATAATTTCCACACTTTAAAATCAATAATAGCACTTATCTCAACCCTCTCTAGCTCCTCGACATCCTCTATGAATTACAAACATGGTATTTGAGTAGGAGTTGTGTAGAAGAACTGACATATATACAAAATATATATTATTTTACACACCAGAGCTTTTTTTTAATTATTATTATTGTTATTCTGCCTGTGACATTGGCTTGTAATGATTTTATTTTGAAGTTACTCAGAGTCTTCCATCCTAGAAATATAGCCCATGTTCTTGGTACTTAGCAATGCCTTTAGTGACACTGAAAAAAAAAATGGGGCGGGGGATTTGCATTTATTTCCAACTCATCAACTAATGCAGGATTACTGATCTGATATTGTGTTATTTACAAATCTTATTTGTTAGGACTGGGGTATTTTTAAGGTCATTTTTAGTTCGTGTGAAATAGCTGTTAGGAAGGACTGGGTATCTGAGACCCCAGTAACCAAACATCCTAGAAAGAGACAATTCTACTTTGTACTCACACTGTCAACTATCAGTGTTTCATTGATTTCAGTTTACATTTTACAGTTTACATTTTGAATAAAAAATGAGAACAATTTAATTTCAATAGTTGTGGTATCAAAATAAATCCCTCTTTAAAATCTAAACATACTGTATCAGCACTATAGTTTTTATCAGCCAAATTAATAACTGCATAAAAAAAGAAAGATCCTTCCAAGATATCCAAAAGCCAAGTTAAGATCTACTTTCCATATATCCATTCTGATTTGGATTAATTGCCTTCCTTTAATTATTAAGTACACTATCATCACTTTTGTATAATTCATGCCACTTAACAAGGCCTTGTCCTTCTTTATTAACTGAGTCCTACCTGTTCTTTTTTAACAGATTGGTAAGTGCTTGAGAGATTGATAATTACTTTGTTAATCCAAATAAAACTGTTTTTTTTTATTGCTACAGCATCAACTTTGTTCGATGGCCCTAGGCTTGCTAGTGTTTCAAGGCTTGAAACAGGACAGCAGCAGACCAGATTGTTCCTTGGCTAACTCTTTTAAAACTGCTGATTTAAAAATGTGAATCATGATTACTTTTGTTTATCAGTCTCCTTACTTTGTAACTGCTATGGCAAATATTTTTTCATAATCTAACAAATGTTATAATCCATCTAGCTTCTGGGAACCAAATTCAATTTTTTAAAATCTTTCAAATGTTTCTGATCTCTCTGATATAACAATTATTTAATGCAACTTTTATACGTGAACAAATTATACAGAGTCTCTCCACAGATAAAGTCTACTGCCTGAAATGCCTTTTCATGGCTCCCTCCTAGGCTTTTCACTTAGTATTACATCAATTGTAACTGGAAATATGCTTTCAGATTTTTATCATAGAATAATAGAATTATAAAATCATAGAATGGTTTGGGTTGGAAGGGACCTTATAGATCGTCTAGTTCCAACTTCCCTGCCATGGGCACGGACATCTTCCACTAGACCAGGTTGTTCAAAGCCCCATCCAGCTTGGCCTTGAACAATTTCAGGGAGGGGGCATCCACAAGTACTCTGGACAACCTCTGCCAGTGCCTCACCACCGTCACAGTGAAGAATTTCTTTCTGAAGTCTAATCTAAATCTTCCTTCTTTTAGTGTAAAATCATTACTCATTGTCTTATCCCTACATGGCCTTGTAAAAAGTCCCTCTCCAGCCTTCTTGTAGACCCCTTTTAGGTACTGGAAGACTTCTAGAAGGTCTCCCCACAGCCTTCTCTTGTCCACGATGAACAACCCCAACTCTCTCAACCTTTCCTCATAGAAGTGTTCCAGCCCTCGGATCATTTCTGTGGCGTCCTCTGGACCTGCTTCTACAACTCCATGTCTTTCCTGTGCTGGGGGCTCCAGAGCTGGACACAGGACTCCAGGTGGGGTCTCACCAGAGTGGAGCAGAGGGGCAGAATCACCTCCCTCAACCTGCTGGCCATGCTGCTTTTGATGCAGCCCAGGATATGGTTGGCTTTCTGGGCTGCAAGCACACAATGCAGGCTGGTGTCTGGCTTTTCATCCACCAGTACACCACCAAGTCCTTCTCCTCAGAGCTGCTCTCAATCCGTTCTCTGCCCAGCCTCTATCTGTGCTTGGAATTGCCCCAGCCCATGGGGAGGACCTTGCACTTGGCCATGTCAAACCTCTCAAGCCTGTCCAGCTTCCTCTGAATGGCATCCCTTCCTCCAGCGTGTTAACCACAGCACACAGCTTGGTGTGATCAGAAAACTTGCTGAGGGTTCACTCAATCCCACTGTCCATGTTGCCGACAAAGATGTTAAACAAGCGCCAGTCCCAATACCAACCCCTGAGGAATACCACTCCTCACTGGTCTGCACTTGGTCACTGAGCTGTTGACCTCAGCTCTTTGGGTGCAACCATTCAGCCAATTCCTTATCCCCTGAGTGGTCCATCTTTCAAATCCATGTCTTTCCAGTTTAGAGACAAGGATGTTGCACCATACATTGTCAAATGCTTTGCTGAGGTCTAGGTAGATGACATCAGTTGCTCTTCACTTATCTGCAACAATGTAACCCTGTTGTAGAAGGCCACCAAATTTGTCAGGCACAATTTGCCCTTAGTGAAGCCACATTGGCTGTCACCAATCACCTCCTTATTTTCCATGTGCCTTAGCATAGTTTCCAGGAGGATCTGCTTCATGATCTTGCTGGGCACAGAGGTGAGACTGACTGGGCTGTCATTCCCCAGGTCTTCCTTTTTACCCTTTTTAAAAACGGGAGTTATGTTTTTCCCTTTGCAGTCAGTGGAATCCTGTTGGACTGTCACGACTTCTCATATATGATGGATAGTGGCTTAGCAATTTCATCTGTCAGTTTCCTCAAGACCCATGCATGCATGCACTTCGTCAGGTCCCATGGACTTGTGCACCTTCAGTTTCCTTTGATGGTCTTGAACCTCATCTTCTCCTACAGTGGGCAGCTTCTTCATTGTCCCAGTCTTTGCCTTTGCCTATTGTGACTTGTGTGGTGTGGGTGGAGCACTTGCTGGTGAAGACTGAGGCAAAAAAGTTCAGCCTTCTCCACATCCTGGGTAACCAAGTCTCTCTTTCCTCTAGCCAAGAGTAACATTATTCTCTGGTGTCTTCATAACTAACATGGTATTTAACCTTGATCACTATATAAATGTTGTAAAATTTTTTGCAAAATCTACAGGTAAAAAATTCCTTTTCATTAGGTGGGTATATTTTATTTCCTGATTCCTGTCAGTTGATTTTTTATAAATTTTTGCCATTTTGATATGCCTACATATTGCCCTCACATTATAATGTTATTCATATAAATAATACCCTGTACTCAGGTTCCCAATTCAGAAATAATAATCCATTTATAAGACCGTGAAAAGAACTGAAGTCTGCATAGTGTCATCACACATGACTTCACAGGTGTAGATGACTGTGGAGAGTCACAGGAGAATATGCAAAAATCAAATTAATAATCTGCGAAGTAATGACAATGCTCCCATTCAGCTTACTGCAGAGTGCTACATAAACAAGACACTAGAAAGATCCTGCTCAAAAAACTGTAAAGTATTTATGTCATCCTCCTGTGAAAATTGAATCTGAAAGGTAAAAATTTTACATGAAGCTTTCTGGGTGACTGTTTCCTTATTCTGCCACCAGTGCTATGACACTTCATGGAGTAATTTTTCCTGGAACACCTTCTTTTAAAAACGTTTCAGCCTCTGCTGCCAAAGGGGATAAATTTTAGTTTCTGGATCTGCTGTTGAAGAAGACTGACAGGCAGTTTGGGAGAAGATGTGCCTCTCTCTCTACTTGTTTCCCAAGATCCTCTCAAGTAGAAACATCTGTACTAGCATCTTTTGACAGATCATTTTTAGAGCCAGTAGAAAGCATTCAGTGGGACGTTGTCCAAAACAGAAGCAGTTCATATGGAAGCATACCTAAACTACTGTGCTCACAGGTCATTGGTTCAGTCCAGTAGGTTCAAAATGCGCTGGCCATTTTTTTATTTTTTCTTAAGGTATTTTTCCTGGGTTTGGTCGGGACAGGGTTAATTTTCACCAGAATCCAGGAAGGGGCACAGCCAGGCAGGCTGACCCCACCTGGCCAAAAAGAGCCGGGTATTCCAAACCATGTGCTGTCATGCGGGGTTCCGGTGGGGTGGAGCTTGGCGGTGGGAACGCACTCGCGGCTCAGGAGCTCATGGCGGCAGTCGTGGAGGGCGGCTCTCTGGGTCGTGCGGTTTGTGTTGTGTTTTCTCCTTATCTGTATTGTCGTTGTTACTGTTCCCATTGTTTGCTGTTCTGTTAAACTGCCCTTATCCCGACCCACCAATTTCTGCCTGTTTCTTTCCATTCTCCTCCGCACCCAGGCAGGGGGAGGGGCGGCTACGTGGCACTTTTGTTGCCGGCCGCAGCCAAACCATAACAGTATTTCTTAAAATATTTATGGAAGTGTTAGGATATAAAATCATTAAAGAGTGCTCATTCTGGATCTATGGGGTTTCTTGGCAGTATGAATTAATTGGATCATTAGTCCATTTTTTGAAAACTGAAGGGATTTTACACCAAAAACTGTCAAATTTCATTAAAGTTAGATAGTGCTATGTGTCATGGCTAATATATTTAAGAAGTAACCTTTCCATCCTGTTATTGTCATGTCAGTCTATCCAGCCTGGACTGGAATTGGTACTGGTGACCCTTTAAAAGGGCATGCAAGACTGCTAGTGCCAAAGTGATAGTCAATGCAGCAATGGCAATGAAATAATTATAGAAAATTACAGTTTCCCAAACTAGGTAATCACTGAATTGGAGGCTTTCTTAAAGAAAAATAGAATGCTTCGGAAGTACTGTGTTTAGCATTGTACACTTACGAAACAGTAATTTCTTCAAATATTATTTTAATTCTCTGTAGCTGCTCAAATATTCAAGTTGGTTTAAAACACTGCTTTTACTCAGGCAGGCTTTTGCAGAGGATTTCTTGACTGCAAGGGTGTATCTCTAGGACTAAGAAGTATGATTCTGGAGTCGCTGGAGACCTGCGTAAATACCACACTACTCAGGTGCTGGCCCTCATCCTTTATCATACATGTTAATTCTTTACATGATAAAGTGACATGCTTAAATTCATTCTTCAGGAAACAGTACAAAAAAAAAAAGTGAGAACTTAACTTTATTCTACCACGTTAACAGGACATTGATGCATGATAGGATTTTCTAGTCATTCTTTCAATTCCCATGGCTGAAAAAACGTATACATATATAAAAATGAGATAGTCTGTCCTTCTTACTCTCAAAAGGGGGAAGTTTTTCTTTTTTTCTGACATTGTTAGATTTATTAAAATATTTCAGGAGACATACTGCATCTTTGCGGAGAATAGGTAATGATTAAATGCAAGCATCCTACTTATTTCTTGGAAAACTCCAAATGCACCTGGAGATACTACGAGATTGTAAACAATCCTACCAAAGTAAATTTCAGATATAAATCAAGTAAGAAGTGGTGCAATGGTTTCATGGGTGATACCAAGCAAAAAAGTCGTTCATGCTGAGGCTGAAACCCTTCGCTGCACAGTGTGCTACATAGGTGATCTGCACCAGAGGGCTGAATTTGTTCTGGATGAGTTTAGAGCCAGGATGTAGGGAAACCTGTCCTTTTGCATCTCATTATCAACTTCAGCTTGAAATATAGTATTCTCTGGAAGCTTATACTGTTGTAGCATTTTAAGGAGAGTTAAAGAGAGAATAGCAAATGGTTAACGATCTGATTGCTGTGCATCTTTCTTAGTAGGCAAGTATTTAGAGTTTGTTCAACTATTTTGGCAGAGCTGACAATGAAACAAAGATTTTCTCTAAGTGCGAGTAAGGAAGACTGCGTCAGCAGAGTCTCGCAGTACTGAGGATGCCACTTCAAATCTTTTTGTTGTTGAGACCACTTTGACCTAGATGTTCACAGGAAACCCAGAAACAGAAGCTGAGTTTCGCTACTTGAACGTATTGCCAAGCATCAAAGGATCCCTGAGTTTAGGGGTAGGGTATTTAGCGATAAATCTGAAAAGAATTGTAGGCACCCATTTATGCAGAGATGAGAAGCTTATGAAGCATCTTAGTGTCACAACAGTGTATTGAAGCGGAAAAAGAGAGAAAAAAATATCCCATAAGAGTGTGGGGGGTTTTTTATTACGTTTTGTTGTGGTTTTTTTTCCTGAGGAATACTCAATTTTACTATCATTTGGATATAAGGTGAGTGATACTAGTTGAAGAGGTGATGATGATTGCAAGACATGCTGATAAGTGCTTGTGCACTGCCTGTTTTTACAGAAAAGCTGGGAAACAGGAAGAAGATAAAGGCCATTTCACTGATTTTCTAGCTTCAAACTTGTGATGAGTTTGATATGAGCAAGACACAAGATGAAATACTATTACTAAATACTATTATTTGAATATGATTTCATCAACAATATTCTGTTTACACTACAGCATTATCTATCCCTTTTCCTATTTTTGTTCTGATGAGTTTAGGCCAGCCTGCCCTACTTCACCTTTAAGTGTGAGGATAGCATTTGATTTTAAACCAAGAATACTTAAATCACAGAAATGTAGGACTGAAAATGTTGACACACAATCACTCTGAATTCCAGTCAGCGGACTGGAAGTTTAGTTTGGAAGGACTACACAACAATTAATGATGAATTTATTAATAAATAGTAATAGACCAAATACTTTATAAAAGTCATAAGTTATAATAAGTTATATAAGCTATAAATACTTTATAAAACTGTATAAAGAATAGAGGAGAAAAGAGCACCTTCCATTTGCTACCAGAATACTAAGGTATACATTGCACCTTCGTGGAAGAGATGAGAGTGATCTCAACAAATCTGAGCTATGATGCTCATAGAAACATTTCACTTTAATTTTTTGTTTTCTTGCCTGAGTGGTGAAGTTGACATTAGCAGGAATTTACCAGCTATGCATTGGTGAGAATGTCCAAGGAAGTAAACTGAGAAAGCAGTGTTTCAAGATCTTGCCATGTTTTAATTATTGGTTTCTATTCTTGCCAGTCTTTCTTAACTTGAAGTTTATGGCTATATAATTTGCCTGTTGGCTGGTGTGATAATATTCCTCAATGAAAATGAGAAAAAGCCTGTGCATATCTATCACTGCTTCTTTGTTTATATTCTAGCTTATCTTTCCTTTTATAGGAAGCAACCATAACTGTTTCTGTGGAGCGCTTGCAAACACCTACTGAAAATATCCCTGTGGCAGTCATACAAAAATATATACAATCACCTACTTGTGAAAAAGATAAATATATTGTCAAAATGTTTGTAATTGATTATGTTTTTAATGAAAAATACAATTTCAGTGAAAAGACATTCTCAAAAACAGAAATAAAAGGTTCTTTCACTTGAACACTTTGCTAAGCAAAGCATTTTCCTATAGCTATATTGCTGATATAGATGAAATAATATTTCCAAAGACACACTGCAGATCTTCAAGTACTTTTAAATAGTCAAATATCACTAGATAATCATCCTGTAAGAACCTAGATGAGCTTGGCAGATCTACTCTGGAATTTACTTAACCTTTATTACTTATTTTCTGGCTGTAGTTGTTAAAACTTGTTGAATTACGTGTCCAACTCAGTAGCAATTTTCTCTAGTCCTTTAAAAAAGGCTTATGAAATCTGAAGTTATTCATAATAATAAATTTAGTAATAATAATCATTCAACATAACCATCCTTCACTCAATTAAATTAATTTTCCTCTGGAAACATCTGAAAGACCAGGAATGGGACATATCTAAAAAGAAGCTTGTAGAAGTGGAATGTTCCTCAATGGTGTCAAACTGCAAGAGAATATAAATCACAAACTACTTTTCGCCCTTAGGAGTTTAAACACATTATGATTAAAAACTGAAATGACTTTTTGCCACTCATGATGCAGAGTTTAATTTTACAATTCCTTAATGATTTCTTAATTAATAAAAATCATTAATAAAATCATGTGTATAACTATAGTGATATTCCTTAATCCAATCCAAAAGTCTAATTGCTTTTGAAAGCAAACTACAGTTTAATTTCAGAAATAGTTACAATGTTTTTTAACCCCTAGTGAGTCAATTTCAATTGATTATTTTTCATTTCAAAAGGGGTCTGGGCAGAGCTGTCACTCGATAATTTAGCAGATGAGGATTAACCTGTAGAGAGTTGTGGCAGAGAAATATGAAAATTGTGAGAAAAGGCGAGTAGTAGGTTTGTCACTCTGTGACAACTATTTTTACTGAATAAGAAGCCTCACAATTATAATTATTTAATAATATTTAAAAAAACTACAAAATCAATCTTAAATCTTTGACAGAGCTAACACCCATTAATAAAAATTTCAATTCAATGTTACATTTAATTTGTGTCAGGGAATATTTTGAACACTGCAGAAATCTCAGAAGGATGGATTTTGTTTAGTTTCAGAGTTGTATTTGGTTAAGTATTTGACGGTTAACCAAACTTCTTAAAGTAGTAGGATTACCCAGTGAATCTTTTGCAAGTGGTATCTTATGAGAGTTGGGTTTTTTCCACTACCAGGTGGAGACTTCACATGAAGAGACTGTGATACACTAATTTTTCACAGTATCTCAACATTCACTGAGTTTGCAAACTATTCAGGGAGAAAAAAATATCAAATCCTCAAAGTCTTCAAAAAGCTAAGTTAGTTATTCTCCTGCATGCCTTCTTCGCTTATAATTGCTTCTTCACAATGTGTAATGGAAGACAGAATTTTTTGTATGTAGTATGAATGGCTGAGCATATTCACAATCATATGCTAAATCAGTGTTAACTCTCAATGCATTTTAAAACAAAGAAATAGGAAAAGAAGTTCTGTTACAACTGCTTCTGAGTTATATTTTCCTTGAAGTAAGGTAGCCAGAAGTAACTTTCTCTCAAACCTATCAGCATATCATTGATAGGTCAGGTGTTTATCTTTTGTTGTTGTTCTACTTCATATACTTTTCCTAAACCTGTTTCTTAATCTGGGCATGTCAAAATTCAATTTAACAAGTATCTGCCTGCGAGATTCTATAGGTATGACATTTGCACACAATCTGATGACAATTAGATTATGTAGACAGGTGTTTGCATCGCTTCCATCTGAGCAGGCTGCTATGCTGAAAGAGGGGACAACTGAAATAGTATGTTTTAGATGAATAATTCCAATTGCAGAATTATTTCTCTAAGAGATGGGGGGGAATGGAAACGGGTCCCTGCTCGGGGGGGGCAAGCGAATTTCCCCCCGGCCTCCCTCACCTGCTCAGTTGCCGTTAAGCAACAGATATGGGGCTCTGGAATGTGAGGGACTGGCCACAGAGGATGTGGGTGAAGGTGAGGCTCCATCCAGGGGGTTGCCTAGAACGAGTCAGACAGCCCCACGTATTACAACTGCCT
>Ga0065711_1014780_pt1 | contig 11888 bp, 15 predicted proteins | sample Hoacrofraction12_FD_59098 | JGI IMG/M metagenome (GOLD analysis project Ga0065711, IMG submission 59098) | Hoatzin crop microbial communities from Cojedes, Venezuela - Epithelial fraction 12 v2 (version 2) | ecosystem: Host-associated > Birds > Digestive system > Esophagus > Crop | place... | reverse complement strand
AAGGTCCCCTCTCAGCCTTCTCTTCTCCAGGCTGAACAAGCCCAGCTCCCTCAGCCTTTCCTCATGGGAGAGATGCTCCAGTCCCCTCATCATCCTCGTAGCCTGCGCTGGGCTCGCTCCAGTAGCTCCTCATCTTTCTTGAACTGGGGAGCCCAGAGCTGGACTTAGTACTGCAGATGAGGCCTCACCAGGGCAGAGTAGAGAGGGAGGAGAACCACCCTTGACCTGCTTGCTCTGCTGATGGCCACAGCTGGAGACCCCCGTGTCTGTCTTTTCTCAAGCCATCGTGACAGGCAGTGGAAAGGGAGAGGGGTGTGGGGCCGCAGGCATAGGCGGGTCGAGGACCGCGACAGCGCTTGTGAGGAGCGGGGTCGTGCCGTTTGCCTGGGTATGGCTGAGCATGTCCCTGCTTCGGAGCGCTGTTGCCCCTTGGCAGCATCCACTGCCCTGCAGCGCGGGGGTCAGAGCAGAGGCTTGCTAGGCACTGGCATCCTAGTGCCCAGGTATTTCTTATTGCCCCTCGGGGACGGGGGAGGAACGCAAGTGTCCTGCTTCCCCATGCAGTCGTGCCACCACCAAAGGCCTCCTGAGCTGGACTCGGGCTCGGCACCACCTCCACTTCCCTTTCCTGAGTCAGCGCTGAATTTGTTTCGCTGGTGCTGCCCGCCACAACCTCCGGCATCATTCCCGTTGGAGGTTTTACAAACCAACCCCAAACCTTCCTCCCGCGGGCAGGCAGGGCTGGGGGTCATCCCGGCCGGCGAGGGGACGCTGGGGATGCCCGGTGGGCTCCTGCTCGCCCAGAACCTCCCACCGCTGGGAAGGGCGAGGCAGCCGGCGAGCAAAGGTTTTGAAACCGGACCGACGTGCTCAGCGATGTCTGAGCTTCCTTAACATGCCAGAAGGACGTTAAATTGAGTGTATTCAGTGCTAAGAATTATGGTATCTGTAGAACCTAAAGTGTATAATTAAATTATAGCTTCTGAGATTGGAATTGCTTTTTCACTTGTAGGGGGAAAAAATAAGACATTTTAATAACATGTCATAAGTTTTACAGTTATTGGATTTTTGAAATTGTTTACAAAAGCAATATTGTTAAATTGCATGGTTGTTGGGGGTTTTTTTCTTAAGTCTTTTGATAAAAGGAATAAACTAACAATAATGTTCCCAGGAGGTAAAACAAAATTGCATTTCACTTTTGTTATTTGTTTAATTATCCATTCAGCCAGTCAGTATATAAAACTCATTTTCAGCAGATTCGTTCTGGAAGTCTCCAGCTCCAGCTGTAACTGCAAAGAGCATTCAACTTTTATTTAACATTAATAAGCCAAGGAAAAGCCTGGCGGTTAAGGCACTGCCAGCACCTTGTCTGCAATCCCAGCAGCCTTTAGAAGGGACGTGGATAGGAGGGGACAGCAGGCTGGCAATTCCCAATTTTTAGGGCTGGGGCAGAACTATGGATCATGGTGTCCCATTGATTTTAAATAAGGAACCACAGGGGACTCCTGCCTAAAACTCAGCAGGCCCCAGTGGCCTGATATCAGCACGGTTCTCCAAACCGCGATGTCGGTTAAAGCTGGGTAAATCTTGAGCAGTTGGAGGGAGTTTGTGAACTCGCCGGCTGCTTTGGGCGGTTGGTGGTGGGAGGTTGGCTGGCAGGAGAAGGGAGCTCGTGCTGCCGGTGACGGGTTCCCCGGGTGAGGTTCACGTTTGGAAGGTGACTCGGCTCAATGCAGAGACAGGAGCCGTTCCTATGGCTGGTGTGGTTCGTTGAGTCTCGGTTCCGAGGAGATGCAGTCAATGGATTTAATCCATAGATTTCTGCCTCCTGCAAAATACTGTCCCTAGTTAAGAGTCTCTCTTTAGCAAAGGTGCTTTCAATGGCCTTGAAAACCGTGATTGTCTGGACCAGGGGAAGTCTGGAATAGCTGGAACCTGCCAAGGCACTCGGTAATTGCTCTCTGCATAGGTGCTACAGGATTAGTGGGCGCTGCACGGCACTGATGTAGATTTTTTCTCTCTTCTTTCAGCATCTTATCCCAGAGGCTGATTTCTGCCACGCTTGAAGCACTGATGCTGATATGCCAGATTGTCTTCCCACCTCACACAACACCAGAAAGCTGTTTTCAGGCAGCAGCAAGAGCCTCCCTGTTCCTGGCATCTTTGCAGGACACCCTGTTGAAACGAGCTTGCTCTTCTGGACTTACTGCTACGTAACCCTCCTGAGCAGCACCTGAGCTGGGGCATGTGGAGGAAAAAAACAGAAATAGGTTATAATGAGGCATAAAACCGAGCCACCTTCTTTCACTGCCTACAGTCAGTGGGACGAAATGGAAGAAGAAATTATTTCACCCTTCTGGACGACCAGCCTGCTCCTCCTGAGCAAGCGTATCGGCTGTTAAATGCTCACCCAGCAGCGGGAGGGAGGTTATTAAGAACAGCGAATTCCTTCAATAAGTTCTCAAGCCATAAAGATGTTTGACTCCTCGTTTGCAGTTTCTCTTGGAATCAATCACAGCTGAAAAGCTTGAGGATAAAAATCGATCAGGGAAAACAAGTCTGCGCAAGGCACGGGAAGACGCGTCGGTGCAGGGCAATCGTTTAGTGTGCTAATAGATGGGAAGATGATAATTCAGAATTGATCAGATGCTGCCTAAGCCGGTGCGATTCAGCAGCTCCAGAAGTCCTGGTCTGGAAGATCTCGCCAAGGGATGCTTGGATTAGCTGCGCAGCTCCCAGCCTGCTGGGCTGCAGGTATTGGCAGCTGGATTTACAGCACAGGGGAAAAGCAAAATGAGACTCACTCTGGGTTAAATACCTAATAAAGCAGGACTTGGCTAAGAAGTGCTCTCACTACTTCAGTAGATACTCGTTGCCCACTCCATCTTGCACGGTATGGATTCAGAGGCTGGCAGTGACCCACAGCCTGCTCCTCCCCTGAAAACCGCACCATCAGCTCACAGCCAGCTTTGCCTTCCTCCAAAGCATCACGGGACATCGGGGGATTGAGGAATGCTCCCGATGCCCTTGTGGGCTGGCTCTGTCCAGAAGTCCCAGTGGGGAAACTGAGACCCAGGGAAAGCGAAGCATCTCAGTCTCCTTCAGAGGATGGAGAAGACCTGGTTGCTCTTGAGACCCTCCATGGGAGGAGATCAGAAATGTGCCCCATAGCTGTTCCCTGAAGGTTGCATGTTGTTTGCAGGGTGGTCCCAGGCACGAGGCACTGCTGTTGGAGGGCGAGACTGGAGTCTTCCTGCCCAAGGCTGCCCTCAGGGGCACAGATCTGACATTCCCAAGAAGTGTTTCTGCAGGAAACTTAGCTTGAAGACAGGAGGGAAGCCTATGGACCCATTTTTTTTGGAAGCTGTGCAATAGGATAAACCAGACTCACTCCACCTGCACTTACCCTCCGGGGGAAATTTCATGGCAGGGCTGTGGACCAGACTGTGCTTTGTTCCTCTCCAGGTAACTCTGCCATCGGGTGGCACCATCCACGCAGTTCCTTGAAACAAATTGCACTTTGGTGACAATTTCTGGAAGATTGGCCCTTAACCTGAGTGGGAGGAAGGTTTTAGCCCCCAGGAGCCTGCGGAAAGCCCACCTCTGCTGCACGGCTCCAGCAGTGACCCCACAACTGGAGCATCGGTGCCAGCCAGCTTCCACCGCTGGAAATTTTGAAGACCACATCAAGCAAACACGTCCCGGAGAGTTTAGACAGGGCTGAGCCCTGGGGCAAGGGGGTGGTAGGTGACCGGGCAAGGTCGTCCGGGGCCTGTGCTCCTTCCTCGGCTGCAGGGTGCTGCCCAGAAAGGGGCTTTGCAGGTGCCCGGGTACCTCAGGCTTTTTCTCTGCCCTGCAGCCAAAAAAAGGAAAGGAAAACCAAATTTCTTGGTAACAGCTGTGTTTCCTTAACAAACAAATGTTCCCTTAAAACATCCAGGATGATGAGTTGACGGTAATGAAGTAACATCTGTCCAATCAATGCACTTTTTGGCAGCTCCGGAGCCTCCGAGTGAATGTTCCCTAATGTTCACCAGACACTTGCAGCACCTGCTCTTCACCCCCGGCCTCGTACCGCTGCCTCCAAATGCAGAACAGATGTGAGGGCTGAGATAAAAAGCTTCCCCAAACAATCTATCAGTTTAATAGCATTGATCAAACAAAACAACCTTGGAACATCACTTGTTTTGCTCCTGGCACCTTCCGCCTTGCTGGGGCATGAACCTGGCCATCAGCTCTTGCNGGGACNCCAGGAGGGAGGCCTGGGGCTCTNNGGACCTGGCAAGGTGCTTGAACAGTGCCTGCTGTNGACTATCATCAGTGCTGGGACTGCAGCACTTAGGGACGGGCAAGAGTTGCTCCAAGGGTCTGCTGGGGGTAGGAGTGGGACAGGGACACCATCCATGTACGCATCAGCTCCAGGGTGTCTCTGAGCCTGACAAAGGCTGAGAAAACGCCAAGCAAGGACACGTCAAGAGAAGTATTGTCCCTGGAGGCCGGGGAATGTTGTTGGCATTGCATACGGCGCTGGGGAGACCTGGCATCTCCAGTGCAATCCTGGTTGCTCGTGCCCAAGACCAAGGAAACCAGCCTGGAAGGGCAGCTTGGACACTCAGCAACTGCGAAGTTCATCGTCCAAGCGGCTCCTTGTCCTCTCTGGCCCGGGGCAGGTAAGCGCAGCGCTCTGCACGTCTGGAGGGAGGGAGCTGCTTGCAGTGTGCACCCTGTCTCGGTCTCTGCGTCACCCCCAGCCGCCCGGCATCGCGCCGGGTGCTGCACGGGCAGAGCAAAGCGATCGCCCCGGCTGCCTGCGTGAGGCTTCTTGGCTCGCGCCGGCTCCGCTTAACTCTGCGACAACGGTGTTTCACACCCAAATTCAACCCATGAGCATACACCGAGAGCGTGCGAGCCACGAAGCCGCAGCCTGGCGGGTTGTTCTCCCCAGCCATGCACGGCATCGGCACCGACCCCGGGTGTCCTGCTGTCTGGCCCCATTTTTCGGCACGTGAGGCCGTGTGGGCCGTTCTCGGTGAGGGCAGCCAGCCTGCCTGGTCAAGTGGTGCTTCAGGACTGTTTATTTTCTATTTAATTAGCTCAGCTCCAGCCTGCAGCTCCAGGGTCAGCAGGTCCCAGCCCTGAAAGGTGCTGCCATCGCTGGTTTGTTGCTATTCATTTCTGAACAGCCTCTTTCATCCCCGCAGCTCGGTGCACTAACACCCGCAACCCCCCCGAGAGGGGTCCGTCCAGGCTGTCCTCCTCTCTAACGGGGCCATGTTTATAGGGCTGCAGAGAGAGAAAAAGAGCAGCTAGTCTTCTTGCTTCTCCCTCTGGTCTTGTCTTGAAAGGAAAGAGCACTCCTTCTGAACAGGGGACACGTGAAAGGGCCTCGGGCGTGCTGCTGAGATGCCCCCGGGACACCCCACGGGAGACCCCATCCCTGGGATGGAGCTGCTCCCACGCACCCAAGCCCCACGGTACGGCACAGCCCCGCCAACATGGAGCACCAGGGAGGGGGACTGAGCAGGACATGGCCAGCTCTGATGTGAAAACCTGTCCCACGCTGATAGTGGCGCAGGTTAAGAGAATGGAAGCCTTATTAGTCATAAAAGATGTGATATGGAAACACTTTAGGCGACCACTCAGATAGAAAAAGCCAATTTAGAAATCTATTAGGTGCAAAAAGCACAGCATATGTGGTGCAATAAGGGAGAGCGATGCAATCACCAAAGCATATGGACACCTTCCCGTGTCTAAACATATCTATTAGCCTGGCGTATCAGTTCCTGCGAGCACTGTCGCTCAGGATTATTAATGTGCTGTCTGAGCACTGGCAGGGCACAGCGGCCGGCTCTGCGCTGGGTCACAGCCACAGCTTGCAGCTGTAACCAGCCTGGCCCCAGGATCCGGAGGGGTGGCTGGGATCAGAGAGCTCTCGGACGCTGCTCGCTGCTGGCTGGCACAGGGCGATGCTCCCTGCCACGCGTGCAGAGAGCGGCCCAGCCACGAGCACGCACCAAACGGTGTCTGCTTGCTTCGGGAGCCGGGCCTGCAGGTGGGGAAGGCTGAGTGGCTCTGCACGGTTTTCCAGAGATTTGCTTCAAAATAGTCGCAGCAGCCGCAGACGGTAGGTTGTGGTACCCACCGGCCACTCACGCCGTGTTGTTAAGCCTCTTTTAGTTGCTGGGCTGTGAGAAGCAGAGATTGACACTGATACCTGGAGATACCCGCTCTGTTCGGCAGCGAGATGGCATCCCTTCCTGCCATCCCAGCGCTGTCTTTGGGGAGCCGTGTGCTCCAAGGTCTTTCCAACACCCGAATCTCCTGCCCGTGGTCAGACCTGGCGTGCAGCAGAAGGCAGAAACACCCGAGAACATGAAAACAGCAGAGACTGCAGCCGCAGGACGTCACTCCACGACATCTTTTTGTGGAGTTAATGACCCCGGCTGTCTAGAAGGGCACTAATCCGGAAAGAAACGGCCACTGCCCACTTTAGTTGGGAGCGCTGCAATCCAAGAATTGATCCGCACTAGGGCCAGGAGCCCCACGCCTCTGCCCTGCCCGGGGGCTGCACCCGCAGCGGCACCTCAGCCCCTTGTGCTTTCGGGGCAGGTGGGGCTGTGGGTGCAGAGAGGGGGGTATCTGGGTGCAGGGCACCCCTCCACCCACCCCTCCCTGGGCCACCAAGCAACACTCCCGGTCATCCTGTGAGCAGCGTCAGCGGTGGGTGCTGGTGGAGCACCCAACCTGGCCCACACCCAGGAGGGACGGGGGCCCACAGAAACATGGGGAGCAGGAGAAGCTGCCTTTTGTCTTATGGGGGGCTCCTGCCCAGGCAGCAAAAACGATGTGAGGGCTGGAGAACCTCTCCTACGAGGACAGGCGGGGAGAGCTGGGGCTGTTCAGCCTGGAGGAGAGAAGGCTCCGGGGAGAGCTGATTCCGGCCTTCCAGTACTTAAGGGGGGCCTAGAGGAAAGATGGGGAAAGTCTTTTTAGGAAGGGCTGTTGCGACAAGACAAGGAGTGATGGCTTTAAACTAGGGGAGGGGAGATTTAGACTGGATAGAAGGAAGAAATTTTTCACTATGAGGTGGTGAGGCACTGGAACGGGTCACCCAGCGAGGTGGTGGATGCCCCATCCCTGGAGACATTCCAGGCCAGGTGGGACAGGGCTCTGAGCACCCTGGTCTGGTTGGAGATGTCCCTGCTCGCTGCAGGGGGTTGGGCTGGGTGGCCTCTGAAGGTCCCTTCCCACCCAAACCAGCCCACGATTCGATGATTCCGCGGGGCGAACAGCAGAAACCAAGGCGTTGAAGCACGCACAGACCTGCCGGAGCCCCCCGCAGCGTGGCCTCGGGGCCGGGGGCATGCCCTGAAGGGCTGGGTACCGGTCACCGAGCACCAGGCAGCGGGCACCGTGCGCTGCGCGCAGGCAGCCGCCAGGGGGTGCCAGAGCATCGGGGACGCGGCTTCGCCGGGCCGGGCGCGGGCGCTGCGGGGCCGGACGCGCTGCCGAGGCCGCGGGTTCGGGGCTTGGCCCCGGCGGTTTCGCGGCCGATCCCGTCAGCGTGAGCTGGGCGTGCGGGGTGATGCGGTGACCCGAAAGAGCTCGGTCCGGAGCCGGTGTTGTCGCTTCACGAAGTTCGTGGGGTTTCTGACCTCTCTCTCCCAGGGACCGAGGCTGGGGTCAGAGCAGAACTGGTCCCGTTTTGTTGGCTCCTCTCTAACCATCAGCTTCGCGCTCGCGGTTCTTCGTAACGTGACGAGTTACCCAAACCTGAGCCACTCCTAGAAATGAAATGCATGAATTCATGAGAATTGATTAATACAACTGTCCGTTAAAAGTCTCTGGAGCTGCACTGATTTATTCCAGCTGAAGTTCTGGCTCAGAGCACATACACGGACAGACTATGGCATCTTTTGAGCCGGAAGGAAATTTATTATCAAAGTTAAAATATCCTGCCGAAGCCTTCTGAGCTTTTCAGCCAGAGCTTGCCCTCCCGGGCTGACCGTAGAGCATGGCAGGGTGCCGTGCCGCTCCCATGCCCGCAATGATTAGATCCATTCTTGGGACCAAAAGCTGAATTTGTTGTCCCGCTAACACAAAGCGAAGATGGATTAGCCAAGGTGGAAGGTGAAAGGTCTGTCTGCAGGCTTGCCCGGAGTCGAATAGAGGGGTCTCAGCTCATTTTGCATGAAGCGCAGCAAAGCAAAGCCTCAGCCTCGGGGCTTACGGGCATCGAGTTTACATATATTGATTTCACACCTTCACTCATTTGCCTCAGCTTTCCGTAGCGCTTTCATGCAGACAAATTTAAGGCCCAGCAGAGAAGGAACATCCTTAGCTGGAACAATCAGCTGTGGCAAATTCGCGATAAAAGTCAATCTTCCATGCGCCTTTGTTTCACTGCCTGTTGTAGGAGAGTAGACGTGTTTGTTTTATCCAGCTGGCTTTTCACCCTGAGCAGGCTGAGCTCCCCTTGCTACGGCTCGAGCGGGAGGGGGGTTGCTGTGCTTTGCTCTCCCGAGAGCCGCCCGAGAGCACTCAGTCACCTGAAGAGACAGACCCTTGCAAGAGGGTGCTGGGGAGCAGTTATTTCTTTTCAGGCAAATTCCAAGCTTCTGTGATTTCCAATTCAATTTTAGGAAAATCTAATTAGCTATGTAGGGGTATTTTGATGAAGGGAGTGATATTGGTCCAATGTTCCAGCAATGAGGGGGTCATTTCCCCCCCTTCCCCCCTATCTCTCTTGCTGTGTCCAGAGCTGTGGCCCCTTTTCTTTCTGNTTCGGTTGGATCCNAGCNTCCCTGGGGCTCTCCGCTGCGAACGCTGGCTTACAGCTCGTTTGCTCTTTCTTCCTGCCATATTCTGCAACCTGAAACAAGTCGTTGCTCTTAACACAGGGCAAAACGGAGTCTGTATTGTTTTATGCATCCTCTCCAGTCCCCATCCTCTTTCTCCACCCCACAGAAGCTAAATCCAGCTTATAAATTTGGCAATTGCAACTTCAGGGCACTAACTTCAAAAATGAGATGGTTTTATTGGCACCAGTGCGATCCTGGGCGTGTTCTGCCAGAAGCATCTCTCGGCGCTGAAAGCTGAGGGTCCAAACGTGGGGGTGAGGCCGGGGCGAGCTGGGTCCTGTCCTCAGGTAGAAGCCTTGCCTGTCCTTGCAGAGGGACCCACTCCTTCTGCGGGAGAGATACGGGTCAGCCTTGGCTTTGCCACTGAATGAGCGCAGCTCCGGCTCCAAGGCGTGAAGCTCGAGCTGGCTGCGGCATCTCCGTCCAGCGCCGCTTTGTTTGGATTAAGCGGTGCCGCTCCCAGCTGCACCATGTTTGCTCTTTTCCCAGGAGATAAGGGCAAGATCACCACCCAGTCAGGACATCCTCCCTGCTCGCTGGAGCTGGGGGTGAGGGGAGCACTGTGTGCGGGGCTGGGACCCCCAGAAGGACTGGGTGGCTTTCTTACAGACCTGTAAATCAGGACCATGGGCTGCTCTGTCACCAGTGCAAAGCAGGGGAGGGTCAGTGGAGTAGGGTTTAATCCTGGATCTCCTCCAAGAGCTGTGAGTGTGCACTGGAGGGGCAGAGCTTGGTCCAGGGCTGTGGTTGTGTGTGCCAGCGTGGGAGCTGGGCGCTTTGGCCGGTGCTTTCATGTATAATTGGCAATTAAGAACTGAGAAGGTGAAGTGAAAAGTGCCTACAAGGTCATCATGCCTTCACCCAGAAGCAATACACCTGGGTAGAAAGGGAGAAGAAAGAGGAGGAAGAGGTGACTAAGGGGGCAGAAGGAGGTCGGTTAATCTGGAGTAGGGCAGGGATGACCAGGTTGGCCCCGCTGCGAGCCCCGAAGGGGATGCGGTGGAGCGTCCTCCTCCGTCACAAGCATCAGCGTTGGGGACAGCTGCAGAAAAAGAGCGACCAAAACTTCTCCACATGTTAAATGGTATCCTGCAAAAAAGTGCTTTAATCCTGGAGTAATGGAGGAGAAAGTCTGTGGTTTCATCCCTAGCGTGTAAGCAAGTGGAAAAAAAAACCCCCTATCTCTGCATACCCATAAATGGCTAATTTTATTAGGCGAGGCTGCGGGAACAGGGTGACCTGGTTAGGGGTGATTCATGCACGCCGGGGCAGTAGGCATTCCTCGTTAAAGGTGTCTTTCCCTCAATCTGCTTCGTCGCTGCCTGAGTAACAGGGAACCTCGGCTCTCTGTTATTAATATGCCATCGGACCATATGTTCTCAGCCTCAGCCCATATGTATTTTTGAAAAGAACCACCTGTGAGTAATTCTGCCTCCTCAGAGCAGCGAGTGAAATCTGTTTTGGTGTGTGTGCGCTGCACAGGGAAGGGAGGGCTTCAGGCTTTTGCTGAATTTGTAGGAAAGTCGCTGTCTTCGGGTCCTCCCTGCGGTGGCTGAGGGGTTACCCTGGTCCCTGTGCCATCAGCCATGCCACCTCCCTTCTGCAGGAAACCTGCCCCAAACAAGAGGCTGTTGTTTTTCAGGCAATTGGTGGGTCTGTTTATCTCAGGTTATTTTAACAGCTGCCATGAGTGGTTCAGTTAGGAGCTGGTATTTCGGCCGGCACTGAGGCGCTGCCGCTGAGTCACCTCCGCTGCCGAGGAGAAGACACAGACCTGCTCGGGGATGCCAGGGATGACAGGCTGACCTGCTCGGGGATGTTGGTGGTGCTCAGTTACCTCAGACAGGCAGAGGTGTCTGCCTGACCCCGGCCGTAGGCTCCATGTTCTTTTCCTCTACTTCATTTTTGAAGCAGCTCAGGTGGCCCAAGGCTCTTTTCAGAGCTCTCGGAGCCGCTCACCCACTGCAGCCCTGGGATGCGCTGCCAAAGACTGTCCCAAAGGTGGCTGTGGCTTTCCCATTTTCTGAGGGATTCAGGGCAGAGGGTTAAAACTCAGCCCCTCCAAGCCACTAGGGATGGCTGGGATGCAGGCGAAAGGCAGAGCCGTTCAGAGGGGCAGCTGTCACTCAGAAAGGAACGTGGCACCTTCTAGTTTTCGGGGAGGCTAACGCCTTGAGCAGCAGCAAGCCTGGGCCAGTGAAAGTCTGGAAGTAGCTATTGTTTGCAGATGCTGGCGAAAATGTTTGCTAAACACGTTATGAATCAGGGTTTTAATGGATTGAAACCACATGCTTGTGTGGCTGGTGTGTATATTTTTTCACGGTAAAACGTTAATGAAAAACTTTTGAAGCAAGCCCGTTCCAGTAAGCCGTACAGCCCGTGTCCGTGCAGCGCTGGGAAGGCGTGAGAACGAGGGGTGGATTTACTGCTCCATCAGAATAAAAAAAAAAGTGCTGTATAGGAAGGGGGGAATACGACAGAATACGGCACGCGTGGCGAAGGGCAGCTCCAGCCCCTGCGGTTATTAACGTCGCTTCCAGGGTACTGCGGAGGGAAGTCTGCGCGTGTGGAAAGCCGGCACCTTGGATCCCTCCCCTCCGTCTGAGCAGGCTGGCTGGAACTCACAGAGACTTTTTTTCCCTTGCAGACGGAAAATATTCCTCAGCGGAGCCCCGGTATTTGACTGACAAAACAGTCGTATTCACTTTCAGCGTGTCGGGCAGCCAGGTAAACAGAGGCTTTGCTGGCATCGCCAGGGATGCGCCGACGCCGACTCCTGGCCCCGACTGAGGGCTTCGAAGCGCAGCCCGATGCTTTCCAGCGCGAGCCCGCAGCAAGCGGGGTTGCACCTGAAGATTTACACCTTGCCCAGACTGGAAGGAGTGGGCAGGATGACGGTGCCTTGCTGAAACTGGATCCTGGGGTGCATCACGAGGAGTGTGGGCAGCAGGGTGAGGGAGGTTCTCCTTCCCCTCTACACTGCCCTGGGGAGGCCCCATCTGCAGTGCTGTGTCCAGTGCTGGGCTC
>Ga0065711_1048290_pt1 | contig 11889 bp, 13 predicted proteins | sample Hoacrofraction12_FD_59098 | JGI IMG/M metagenome (GOLD analysis project Ga0065711, IMG submission 59098) | Hoatzin crop microbial communities from Cojedes, Venezuela - Epithelial fraction 12 v2 (version 2) | ecosystem: Host-associated > Birds > Digestive system > Esophagus > Crop | place... | reverse complement strand
GGGTCTTGAATATCTCCAGAGAAGGAGACTCCACAACCTCCCTGGGCAGCCTGTTCCAGTGCTCCGTCACCCTCAGAGGGAAGAAGTTCTTCCTCATGTTCAGACGGAATAGATGTATTCAATCCAACTTATCCATCAGTTGGATTGAATACATTTGTGTAGGTAATGAAATGAGGGCCAGAGTTCTTACACCTTGCAGATTTGACTGCTTATGTGTATTTTATCGTTGTAGAAGCATTACATTTACTTTATTAATGCTGCCACCTTTCCGTGTGACTAAGACAAATGCATTTTGGAGCTAGGAAGTGTGATCCTGGACATAAGAGATTAACTTACAGTTTCAGAAGAGATCAGTTTTAGTTCCCTAATTTTTCCCTGCACCCACAGAGCTTGCAAAATAAATCTTTACACTCCCAGGCCAGCAGCCAATCGCAAATGTTACAAACACAGGCAGAATTGCCACCTTCTGGTTCTCCCCACACCGTGTGTGCCTTCTGGTCTCTGCTTGTGCTCCCTTGGGCACACTAGAGCTCACAGCTCTTTGGCAGCGTGATCTCCTTCAGATCTTCTTTCATTCAAGGGAATTCAGTGAAAAGGCTGTGAGCCAAAGATACACAGAACATCACTTTTCCATTCATATCTCTGTTCTTTTTGATACTGTGTTTGTTTGGCAAAGAAAGACACCCTGCCTCCCACTCCTCCACCCCTATTTTTTTAAATTTTGAATTACTTTGACTTTTTTGCAAGCTGAGAATACCAAGAATTTATTATCCTTATTGTGAAATTGCTGGTAGTTGAAATTATAACTGTGGATATTAGATGTGAGCCTGGTCTTGACCTTGCACATGATATGAAGGCTGTTTTTTTGCCTAACTTGTCTCTCCAATCTACTGCTATGAAATACTTTTTTTTCTGGAAGGTACCGTGTTTCTTGTCTGATGCAGTTTTTATCTGTTGTCTAGTTCTTATCTCTTTTCCCAGTGATGTTAGGTGCCCGTTTTCTTCCATAGTGCCTCAAATCCCATAGTTAGGAGAGCCGTGTCTGTTCCTTCAAGCCTTGAATGTCTTACTTCAGATACACTCCCTAACTCTCTGAGCTCAATTATTTCCTTTCCAAGTGGCAGCTTTTGGTGGAAGGTTTTATACAATGCTGCAGGGAATAGTTCAATGGGACCTAAGAGAGTAAGCTAGTATTTTCTAGTGTCAAAAGTTTCTGAAGGGGGAGGAGAGGAGAGCAGTCTTGCCATTTGGGTGTTTTTATAACAGCTTTGCTTAAAGTCCCCAACTTTGCTTATATTACTGCAGGAATGAGGTCCTTCCCTTGCAGCTGGCAACAGGGCAGGAGTGGTAGATTGCTTCCCAAAGGCTCAACTATGTAGCACAGCACTTCTGCATTGACAGTATTAAGCAGATTCCTGAAGCAGAAATTAAAATGTAGGAGTTGCCTTTCTTGAGCTACAGTCCAAGGGAATACTTCTTTCCCTACATGGTAAAGGTCTACTTTTTCAGAACAGAGTATTGCTGTTTGAGCTGATGTTTCTTATATTAAATAAAAGGAAGCAGTTGAGTAAAGGTAAGTGAAACTACACCAGCGATATTGCTAGGTGCCTTGGTACTTGCCAAGAAGACAAGTAACCATCTTTGGAAACAGCCAGCACTTACAAGGAAACAGTTTCAACCTCTGTGCATACAAACTTGTCTCAGAGTCTTGGTGTTCCATTTAAAGCCAAAAATACGCCATAACAAGAAAGAAGCTTTGGACTCATCTGCATAACAAATTAGTAACTCCTGTGTGCTTCACTGTGTGTAATCATCTTCTGCCGGATGTGGTGGGCCTGTGTGTGCAAAGTGGCTTTATAGGTGTGCTAACCTGTGGCGCCTGAAGTGGTGCCACAATGCAGACGAGATATAAAGATAGCATCCCAGAAAATATTTCGCCTGTGTGTTTTTTCTGCATGTCTCAGCATGGAAATCATTGTTAAAAGCCCACCAGTATTCTGTGTTTCTCTTACACCTACTTGTGAATTGGAAGCTTTAAGCGACTTTCACACCTTACACATTTTAACTTTCCTTAGGTTGTGGCTTAATATGTGGCATATTGGATCACCCGCCACATGTCTCTTTTTTTTGTTCTTTAGCCAAGAACACCCCTCCATAAGGAATGGATTCCATTTGTTCCATGCAGTTTGTTCATTCAGTCACAACACTAATGAAATTTCTCTTCTGGTCTGGTCCCCCAGCTCAAAAAAGGGTACAGGAGAACTAGGGAAAGTAAAGCAAAGCATAGCAAGGGTGATCCTAGTTATGATGGTTTCCAAAGGTGGAAAAGTCTTTGCTTAGGTGCTTCACTTCATATAGGGAAGGAAAAGGGGAATATAAATCTGTAATTTCATTTTTGGCTGGAGAAGGAGCTTGTTTGATATCTCTTCTAGTAATGCAGCAGCAGGACCATCAAATGAAAACAGGAACTATGGGCTTCAAAGCAAAGAGGTTACAATCACACTGGAACTTCTCGACACAGACTGCAATGGACATTAAAAGTTCACTCATGGCAGGGAAGAGAAGTTAAAGTACAGAGGGCTATGAAATGCCGATGCACCCTGTCAAGTTCAGAGATCAGTAAGCCCCAAATCTGTGGATTGTGAGTGAGCAATCAGGAAAAGTAGCAGTACATGCTTGCTTTGTTACAGTCTTCCTGAGGCATCTGCTGTTGGTTACACTTGGAAACCGAATCACTAAACCAGCTAGACCTTTCATCTGATGTGGTATGACCATTCTTATTTTCCTTATGGTGCCCATATGCTGCTAGAACATCTGGCCAGTTGGATATCCAACAGCTTGGTCTTAAGCAGCCAGGCGAAATCCGGTTAATACGTCGCTTTTGCTACTCCAGGCGTTACATACAGACCAGTGCAATGCCTTTGGCGCAGCGTACTCCAGGGCTGTTCATCTCTTGCTTTTGGAGGAGAGGTGTTTCAGCGAAGGGGCAGCATTTTGTGCAGACTGAGTATTGCGGGAGCTGTGTGCAGAAGCCCCACGATCATCACTGATTTTTGCTGTTTACAAAGGCAAATGAGAAACCTCCTGGCTGCCGTGAGTGCCTTTACCACCAGTAGAGGGTTGCAACCACCAAGAAAACATCGTCCTGTGTGTGCATTCAGTACACATGGCTTCCAGGAGGGACTGTTGAAGTAGATTCCTTGTTTTTACAGCTTAGCCCAAGCAGAGAGTGAACGACTGGTAAGAGAATTTGGTGTTGAATAACTGAATATTTCAGAAATCTGTCTCCTGGCCAATTCACCATGTGAAGTTCCAAAGGCCAGTTATATTTTGTAAGTACATTAAAACAAAAACACAACCAAAAACAAAAACAAAACCAACCCTGACACAACAATCAGAACTTGCATCATCGGGTACCGCACACGAAAAAGATGGACGGGAAACTCCCTTTTAAATACAAGTCCCGTCGCCCTCCGAGAGCAGGGGTGTGCGCCCGGCTGCCGTTAGCCGGGGTCAGCGAGCCCCGGGGGCTGCGGGAGCGGGCTCGGGGGCGGCAGGGAGCGGCGGCGGGCTCGGGGCTCTCCCGGCGCTCCCCACCGGGTGGCGGTGACACACCGCGGAGACACCACACGGAGACACGGCACGGTGACATGCCGCGGTGACACGACACGCCGCGGTGACACGCCGCAGAGACACCACACGGAGACACGGAATGGTGACACACCGTGGAGACACCACACGCCGTGGTGACATGCCGTGGAGACACACAACATGCCACAGAGACACAACACACGGTGGAGACATGACACGCCATGGTGACAAGTCGCAGTGACATGCCGCGGAGACATGAAAATTGCCAGTGCGGAAGGGGTTTCTGGCTTGGCATGGCCAACATCACCATGCTCTACCCCAAAGAAGTCATGTGGGCGGCATGCGCAAGCACCATGGTCAGCTTTGGGCCCCTCACTACAAGGTCATGGAGGTGCTAGAGTGTGTCCCAGAGAAGGCCAATGAGGCTGGTGAGGGGTCTACAGAACAACTCCTGTGAGGAGTGGCTGAGGGAACTGGGGCTGTTTGGTCTGGAGAAGAGGAGGCTGAGGGAGAACCTTACTGCTCTCTACAACTACCTGAAAGGAGGTTGTAGTGAGGCAGGTGTTGGTCTCTTCTCCCAGGTAACTAGTGATAGGATGAGAGGCAATGGCCTCAAGTTGCGTCAGAGGAGGTTTAGACTGGCTATTAGGGAAAATTTCTTTACTGAAAGAGTGGTCAGACACTGGAATAGGCTGCCCAGGGAGGTGGTTGAGTCACCATCCCTGAAGGTGTTCAAAAAACATGAAATGTGTAGATATGGCACTTTAGGACATGGTTTAGCAGCCATCATAGTGTTGGGTTGACAGTTGGACTTGATGATCTTCGAAGTCTTTTCCTATGATTCTATGATGACCCTTCACGTGGGAAGAAACATCCCTTCATTCGTGCTGAGAGCTGTAAACTCTGCCATACTGCTGTCAGAGGAGACAGACACATCCCGGCAGTCTGTGCTTGCAGGAATGGTGCAGCATTTGAAATGCTTCCTGGCAGAGGTGTACACTGCCTTCCACCTCTATAGTTAAAGGATTAGATGAAGTACATTGTGGGATACATAATAACAAATTACTCAAATGTACAGTTTTAATCTAACTCCTTATAGCTTTCGGGCCTAAAAATGGAGATACAATCAAAACTTTCCCGTAAGTTTGAGATGGTTAGATGGGTAATATCTAGACCTAGCTCAGACCGTACAGTGGTGATTTAACCTGTACTTCTCTTGACGCAATGGGAATTCCTCAGCAATATTAACCAAAGCCTTAAGCTTTAAAGATGTGTAAAAAATACTTTTACCTTCTCTTTCCTCACCCATTTCCCAAATTTTCATCACCCTGGATTCTTCAGACCTGCTTAGGAATGTAAGCTTTCATCATACATCAAGAAACGGGTTGTTCAGTGGGAACTGGAGTACGAAAACCATGCTCATAATAAATGCACACATCTCTGTGCAAACACACCAAGCCAAAGAAGCATACCAAGAGAAATTCTGTCTTTCTCTCTAAAAGTTACCATTTGTCCAAAGAAATAATGTCAGAAGCACGCGACATGTAAATGTACAGACCCAGCAAGAAAGCACAGCAAATGCGTGGTCAGCATTTATGTTACAGCTGTATTTTCTTACGAGACACAAAGTACTTTTACAAAAGTTTCTGGGGAAGGTACTATGGATTTTTTTTCCATAAATTTAACTGGTTTAGCTGTAGACTTTCACAAAGCCCCAGTTTACTTCCTCTCCCAAGATGCAGTGCAGCTGAATGCTGATGGCAAAGTCTGGTTTGCTTCCTGGCTTGTAGCTGATAATTTATTTGATAAAGAAGCACTTTTAAATGACCACATTTATGAGTTCAGTTGATCCCAGAGGCCAGATTTGTTCTGCCTTTACTCAAGGTAACTTAGTACTGTAAGATAACGAAGGTGCATGTTTTCTAACAGCTACATCTGTGCAAGACTGTCCATCACCTGAAGTGAGAGGACAAGGTCAAAGCTAAACCCTGCTAAGTATCAGAAGACTGAAGAAGAACACAAGAAGCAACAATATCTAAGTGTCAGGACACACTGCAGGTCCCTGTGAGATTGACCAGATGTTAAAGATTAAGCTTGAAAAGAAAAAGCTGGTTCTAGACCAAGAGCACTCTCTTCCCCACATGGTCAGATTGTTATTTATATCCCTGGGATAAAATGGCTTGTCCCTGTGTGGTAACTGACACTTCCAGATCAATAACACAGACTGAATCACTGCCGTCTGAAAGCAGCAGGGCCTGTGCTGTTGGAGAGGTCAGTCCATGTCCTTGTTAACACCTCAGGAAGTGCAATCCCATCTGGCACTGTTTAGCTAAAGCTTTGCAGGAAAGAAACTGCCTTCTGGAGTTTGTCCTTTTGAAAAAAGACTGACGAAATACTGAGGACAACACTGTCTAGCATTTTCAGTTTTATCCTCTCACTGGATAAGGCGAAAATTTCCTTCTGCGAGGCTATTGAAGGACTAGGGCATATCCTGTGCTTCAGCCTGGAAAAGACAAGAGTGGGGACACTATGACAGAGACTGCATCATTGTGGGTGATGTGGAAGGCAGGTATCTACTTCTGTCAAAATAAGCCATGAAACAGGAGGTATCACACTGAAACCTCACTTAGCAGTTTTTTCACCTGCCTCATGAATAAAGCTAGGGGACCTCACAGCCATGGGGCGTTTTTTAATGGGCTTAAGGGGAGACTGCACAAGCTCGTGAAAGACAAACCCAGTGCGGCCCTTAAATGGGAAGGAAAAAAAAGCACCTCTGACTGAGTCTTTGAGCATGAAAACCTTGCAGCCTGGGAGACTGCACTGGGGAAACGCTGCTGTGAGCTGACTCTTCCTCGGGCGGCCCCCTTCAGTTGCTGGGCTCGACGAACCTCTGATGTTTCATGCGGCGGTGGTTGTTTTCTTCCTGTGCCATGAGGGAATTCACTTTGGACCAGCTTAGGAGACTTCTCGGTTGCCTCTCTGGAAAATTCATGTGATTATTAATCTTACTATATTCTGCACACAACGTTCTTGCATTTACTGCAACTGGTGAAATGCAGGAGTACTCAGTAAGGTTTCTGAAGCTTGAAAGAGTAGCACAACACTGAGATAAAATAAAATGATGCTTCATCAGGCAAACCTAAGGTGCTGAATAAGATATAGGAGATGGAGTCTCTGTAGCATTCATAATAGTTTAAAAGCTTAGATGCAGTGAGTGCCATCTGCAATCATGTCTTTGCAGTATTACTTATTAACAACAATCATAAAAAAGTAATTGGCAAAATTTAAAACATCACGTTACCTAGTAGTGGGTAGAGAACTAGGCCTTCCGAATTCAGCTGCTTAGCACTGCAAAAATGCTTTTACTGCCAGTACCCTACTGGCAAACTTAGAAGAGGCACATGCTGTAAACAGCAACTTTCCACCTGCAAATATTTTACCCACTTGCATTTCTGCAGGGATTTTGTGGGTCACCTGGGGAGAAAATACACTGAAAAGTCTCTGCATTTTTCTGCATTTCTTCAACCTTAGGATTTTGGAAGCCTTTTGTGTATTTTGGATTGCTACATTGAAACTGTGCAAAGAGTTCACATAGTCAAAGGTCATCCCCCTGCACTGCATCTGTTTTACCTATTTTCTGCATAGCGCGAGGCTGCCGGCCTTACAAAAATATTGTATATGTATGTGCTGTTAGCTGTAGAGGCTTCAAGAGAGTTGAGCTGGTCTGGCATTACTCTTTACTAAGCACTGACACGAGTTTGTTCTGCACTGAATGTATAGATCCTACAGGAGTCAGACCCTAAGTGTAATCTGCCATGGATTCCAAAGCCCCACAATTTCGTTTTCAGTAACTGACTCGTCTACTGATTAACTGACCTACTGCAACTTTGCATGGCTGTGTCAGAGAGCAGAGCTTCATTTTCTCTTGTCCTGGTGTTCAGAGGTGAGTGGCTGAAATGCCAGCCCAGGCCTTGTCAATGAAGTAGGATGCTCTTTCACACACAGGGTACTCGTCAAGCTAGACCCAGAGCTTTCTTGATTTTCATTGCCTTTTGCATCCTGCATCTTGTACCTTGTTTGTGCTGCTAGGGGTATTTTGCTCTGTCATTTCCACTGAGCCGGCCCATAGGAAGTTGAAGGAAAAGCTTGGTGCCAAGGAGGCAGATGAGATGTGGAGTGTGAGCATTACCACTGGAGAACTGGTCAGCTGGAAGCAGCCTCTTGTGACAATGCCTGTGCTACCTTCAGCCCATACAGATGTGCTACAGAAATGAGGCAAATCATACAGCACCCTCTGTTCCCTCAGAATGAAAATAAGCATGGTTTCAGCCTGATTCACTTTCATGCACACTGAGTCTAAAGAGGGTGCATGGGCAAGGCCATCATCAACTGATTAGTCAGTTAACTTTTTAATCAAGACCTAGGTAAACAGATGATGGTGTGTGTTGAATGCTGAGCACTTTAGTCAGAAATGGTCCGCACAAAGAACTGCCTGGCATGAAGGAGGTAAGTTCCAGGCTGCTGTGCTAATCACCTCGCAGGACTCACTGCTGCGCTTAAGAGTCCCAACTTCCTCTATTGCCTCAACTGTGAGAATGGAAGATGCCACTTGAGTGAGAAAGAAAGCAGTCAAATACACAGCTGTGGCATGAAATAATTTCTTCTCCAATTTTCTTCTGCAGATTCCCAGAGGGTATTCCAAGAAAGTGTATCAGCCCCATTTTTAGCTCAGTCTTAAATTATTGAACATAGAATATACCAGGACATTAACCAACATTAAAAAGTGGTTAAGAAAAAGACTTGTGTGTATAAAAGAACAAGATACTTTTTAATAGAAAGGACGAAGTACTGTCTCTCCTTTCATCTGTGTTTTAGACAGGTACATTGTTATTTTAAAAACAGAAATGTTTTCCTCTTAGGAGGATCCAGTTTTGAGTACAGGAAGAATCATTATTGGGATGGCAAATACCTTGAGAGTCTATTTCCTTTTTATAAGCTCTCTCTCTTTATCCTAGGAGGCTCTTCTAGAATGTAATGTTAATTCATGCAGTGCATAGACATGCTAACAACTCTTCTGCTTCTCACACTAGAGGCACTGTGGATCCACGGCATCACTACAGTTAACTGAATCATCTGTCTCACTTGGAAAGCCGTAAAGCTACAGCAAAGCAAGGTGCATCCAGTAAGTATCCAGAAGCTGAAACATGTGGTACCATAACTCTGCTGCTAGTGGTCTGCAAAACTTTTAGTAAATGTACATCTATATAAACTACAAAAATATCTCCACATACACTGTCACTAGCAGTACTAGTGAACTTGTTGTTGTAAGTCATACTGGGCTAAGAGAAGAGCAAGCGGACCAAAACCCGTGCCCAGGAGTGTGCTAGCCATTCCATAGCACAACATGGCACAGCTGGCACAGCTGGACCCATTGTGCCACTGTAACTAGAGCCTGGCATTTGCTCTGCACTGCCTCCTGTGCTCTCTGCCTGCTCCACGATTCCCTGAAGGGCCCCAAGAGCACCAAGGAGGAACTGGTGAGGCACAGGGAGAGGTACATCCCTCAGTAAACTGAGTAAAGATTGAAACATGAAGAATTAGGCTGCTTTAAAAGCGATCCAAATGCATGCAGTGGACATCTTTCCAAGTGGCTAACATTCAGCTAACAACAATGTTTTTATGTACTGTTTTATACATTTCATAGCAAAGAAACAGTGGAGCAGGACTTTAAAAAGCACAGCTACTTCACACCACTCCTCCTTGTGCTGATTTGCAACTGGGTGAAGGTTGCTGGCAGCTCAAAATCCACCCTGATCACCAAGACAATTAACCCACAGTAACTTCCACACCACTTGCAAAAATGCCGTGTCACGTCAGTGCTGAGCTATGCATATGAGAATGAATGAATTATGCAGAGCTTTTTGAATGCATCTGTGCAATCAGCAAGGAGGAGTTATATAAGGCTCCTCTTCCCGATGAAGCGAAAAGTGTTCGTCTTTCTTTGGCACAGTTCACTGAGGCACAGGCTACACTCAGGAGAGCACTGACAAGGTCCCTTGTAAAAGACACAGAAAATAAGGAGTCAGTTTTCACCGCAATTCTCAAAAATTTTTCGGAAGGGCCAAGTCCTAGATCCTGCATCAGTCTTGAGTAAAGGATCTCAACAGGCACAGGAAAGCCTTCGAAAGCTTTGCGGCTGCAGGTTCCCTGCAGGTTGTACGGCCATTGCTCCTATTGTAAAGAACAAAGCCTAGAAAATAGGCATAGTTACATTACAATTCCCACTCTGGCAGGTATCTTACAACCCTCTCTGGCATGCAGGAGTGGTGAGCCACAGCTGCTATGTTAAATACTCTTCAGGAGAACCTTTTCTGTACTGCCACCCACAGAGCTTTCTACGTTCACAAATGAAACAAAATCTGTCTGACGGCTTGCAGACACAGGAGGGTAAGCACACAAAAGCACACCCAGTGCAAGGAGTGCTTCAGTGACTACTTCGCAGTGCACACTTCACAGAGCAGTTGCTGATATCTCACGGCCAGTAGCAGGCACAGACATTTTTTCCAGTTGCTTTAAGAAACTATGAACAGGTGGACAGAGAATTGGGAGTCCTCTCCTGAGACTTCTGCTTAATATTTGGAGGAGAGGGGCAAGATGCCATTCCTAGAGATGCCAGTGGGAATAGGTTTATCTCTGAGTAAAGCAGCGTAGCTAAAGAAATTCCTATTCACACATTGAACTGGAATAACTACATGCTCTTTATTAGCAGCAAACCCACAATAAAGCATGCTAGCTCAGTGGAGGGCATCTTTTCCTCACCCCTGCAGTGTGTTAAAAGTACAAACATGGACAACGACCAACAAGAAACCCACCATAAGCTCTGAGCTTCTAAAGGGCTTAAAGAAGAACCAGAAGCCTTGGGTCGTAATCATAACCTTTAGCTTATACCCCACCACTCCAGCACAGACATGCTGAGGCTGGGGCTGCTGCTGGAGGTTAAGCAGGAGATGATTGACATAAAATTACAAGGCAGGATGGCTACAGTTGGTTGAATAGTAGGTTAGACAAGTATGTGAGCAGACAGGTAGATGAAAAGAAAAAATACTATCTGTCTTGGGTGAGTGTCTTCAGAGACAGGAGGGTGAGAAAATTCTTTTAATGTACTAGGCTGATGGGACAAATGGGAAACCATGTTCTGGTTCACAGATATCAAAGTTCTTTTTTTTTCCCAGTTAGTTTAGTCACCTTTCTCTGTCTGTCTCTGTGTTGCTTTTTTAGTAGTAATATGTCTCTCAAAGCTGCAATCACTGTAAACACGGGCTAATAAATTTGCATGTCTATGTGCAGAGTCAGTCTCAGTAAAATAGGTGAAAGGGACTGGTTAGAGAAATCAGAAGCCTGAAGGACATGAACACAGAACAGGCCTGACATTTTCTTATGCCTAAGCTTCTAGAAAAAGGCTCAGGATGTTACTGAAAAGATAAACACATGGAAAAGTCTGTAAGAGTAACACAGAACATGCAAGAAAAAGGAAAAGGCAAAGCAAAAGGAAAAATCTGCCAGGCAACGAAGTTATGCCTGGGTAGTCAGGAATAAAATTAGGATTGCCAAAAATCAATGTAAGTTCGAACTTTTAAAGGAAATTAAAGTTTGTAGTCACCAGTGCTACATGCTGAAAAAAAATAACAACAAAAAAAGAGGTGAGACGACTCTCTGCAAGGCTGAAGTAAAGATTGATGTGAATCTACCTATGTTCCAAAATGAAATGAGTATTTTGACTTGATTTTTCAGTAAACGTGATGATGTTGAACACATAAACAAAGAACAAGAGTAGGGATATGGAAAGGGAAATTTTAGCCCAAATAGCAAGATTAGGGCTAAAAATAGATTATTTAATAAAGACCTTTTTGAAGGTATTTATTATTTATTTACAAAATAAACTTTTTCAGGTAGGTACGATGCAACTATAAAATAGTATCAATAGTACCTGTATTTAAAAAAAGGGAAACGTATACGATGATTAAGGTCACATTTGCACAGTAGCAGATCATCTGGCAGAGGAAAGCTGAGCTGGACCAGAGGAAAAGCGTGATTCCCATTTCTGTTGAATTAGCAAGTGTATATGATACTGTGTTTGTGTCAGCTTTACTCTGTCTGTAGGAAGACAGTGATGCCGTGAAAAGCCGGAATTGAAGACTCAATAGTTGGCAGACTATTAAGCAGGTATTCTTTATTGCGGCGCCGGGCACACCGGGGATCTCTCCTCCAAACGTGTGCACCGAAGAGACACAGTTACTA
>Ga0065711_1011076_pt1 | contig 11889 bp, 6 predicted proteins | sample Hoacrofraction12_FD_59098 | JGI IMG/M metagenome (GOLD analysis project Ga0065711, IMG submission 59098) | Hoatzin crop microbial communities from Cojedes, Venezuela - Epithelial fraction 12 v2 (version 2) | ecosystem: Host-associated > Birds > Digestive system > Esophagus > Crop | place... | reverse complement strand
CGTTCCCCGCCGAGCCAGCCGGCAGCCTGACGTAGCAGCCAGGCGGTGCCGCCTCCGGAACCCAGTTTGTGACCTACCGGGTCGTTGGAACAAAAATACTCGTCGCGGGAGAGCCCCGTGACATCATGAAAGCATTCCACCAGATTCGGCGGCAGGGACAGCAGTTTTTTCATATCGTTTGTCGTGTCTGAATCACGTTATTTCACATTACCTACTTTGATGAGATATTCGGCGATCTGTACGGCGTTGAGGGCCGCGCCCTTGCGGATCTGATCACCGCTGAGCCAGAACGTAAGACCGTTGTCGTCGGCCAGGTCCTTGCGCACGCGGCCTACATACACGTCGTCCTTGCCGGCTGTCTCCAGTGGCATGGGGTATACCAAGTTGTCGGGGTCGTCCATCAGGGTCACGCCCGGAGCCTCGGCGATAGCCTTCCGCGCCTCCTCGACAGACAGGGGACGCTCGGTCTCGATCCATACCGACTCGGAATGGGAGCGCAGAGAGCTCACTCTCACGCACATCGCCGATGTCTTCACGTCGGAGTGCATGATCTTGCGGGTCTCGTTATACATCTTCATCTCCTCCTTGGTGTAGAGGTTGGGCTGGAACACGTCGATCTGGGGGATGACGTTATATGCCAGCTGGTGGGGGAACTTCTTCACCGTCACCGGCTTGCCGTCGATGACCTCGCGGTACTGCTGCTCCAGTTCGGCCATGGCAGCCGCTCCGGCGCCGCTGGCACTCTGATAGCTGGCGATATGCACTCTCTTGATATGACTCAGTTTCTCCAGCGGCTCCAATACCACCACCATCATGATAGTAGTACAGTTGGGGTTGGCAATGATACCGCGGGGACGGTTGAGAGCATCCTCGGCATTCACCTCGGGCACGACCAGGGGCACGTCGTCATCCATGCGGAAGGCTGACGAGTTGTCGATCATTACGGCACCGTACTTGGTGATCGTCTCGGCAAACTCCTTCGACGTACCGGCGCCGGCCGACGTGAAGGCGATGTCCACATCCTTGAAGTCATCATTATGCTGAAGCAGTTTCACCTCGTATTCCTTGCCCTTATATGTGTATTTGCTTCCTGCACTGCGCTGCGAACCAAACAAGACAAGGTCGTCCATCGGGAAATCCCTCTCTGCAAGCACGCGGAGGAACTCCTGTCCCACGGCGCCGCTTGCACCTACAATTGCTACTCTCATATTCGTCTTTTAATTAAAAATAAACATATAACAGGTGCAAAATTACTAATTTTCGGCCGAATATCGCCTGTTTTTGATATTTTTTTTGCATCTTTGCATCTGAATTGAAACGGAATACATAAAAATGCCGGATATATCATACTATTTCCCGATCACCAACCCGACGATGATCTTCTTCGTCGTGCTGTGTATCATTCTCCTCGCCCCGATCATCATGGGCAAGCTGAGGATACCGCATATCATCGGTATGGTGCTCGCCGGAGTGCTCGTCGGACAGTACGGCCTGAACATCCTTTCCCGCGACGACTCGTTCGAGCTCTTCGGAAAGGTGGGTATGTATTATATCATGTTCCTCGCGGCGCTGGAGATGGATACGGAGAGCGTCAGGCGCAACAGCAACAGGATGCTGATCTTCGGAGTGCTCAAGTTCCTCATCCCCTTCGTGCTGACGTATATCATGGGACGGCAGATTCTCCACTATACCACCGAGGCGTCGCTGCTGCTGGGATGTATCATGGCGTCGAACACTCTTATCGCCTACCCTATCGTGGTGAGATACGGACTGCAGAAAAAACCGAGCGTCTCGCTGTCTGTCGGGGGTACGATGCTGTCGCTGTTTCTCTCCCTCGTGACGCTGGCCGCCGTGGTGGGGTCGGTACGGGGCAACGTGACGGTGTGGTTCTGGCTGTGGTTCGTCGCGAGGTTCGTGTGCTACTGTGCCTTCACGATACTCACCATCCCTCGTCTTACGCGCTGGTTCCTGCATCGTTACAGTGACGCCGTGATGCAGTTTATCTTCGTGCTGGCGGTGATGTTCTTCTGTGCGGCGCTGTCGGAGATCATCGGGCTGGAGGGTATCTTCGGCGCTTTCTTCGCCGGACTGATCCTCAACAGATACATCCCTCATCTGAGTCCTCTGATGAACCGTATCGAGTTTATCGGCAACGCTCTGTTTATCCCGTATTTCCTTATCGGTGTGGGAATGCTCATCAATGTCAGTCTGCTCTTCTCTGGAGGGCGGATGCTCTTCGTGGTACTCATCATCGTGATCTTCGGAACGCTGGGCAAGGCCCTCGCCGCATATATATCATGCATCCTCTTCCGTCTGCCGATATCCTCGGGCCACATGATGTTCGGTCTTACCTGCGCTCATGCCGCCGGGGCCATCGCCATGGTGATGATCGGCATGGAACTGAAGGGCCACGACGGGGAGGTTCTCGTGAATGACGATATGCTCAACGGTGTGGTGATAATGATTCTCTGCACCTGTATCATCTCGTCGATAGTGACGGAACAGTCGGCCCAGAAGATCATCCTCCGCGACAAGGACACGCAGCCGGAAAACGACGGAAAACAGGATGACGAGAAGTTCCTCATCCCGGTGAAGTATCCGGAGTATGCCGACAAACTGATAGCCCTGGCTCTGATGATGAGAAATCCGAAGCTCGGCCGCGGTCTGGTGGCTCTCAACGTGGTGTACGACGATGTCGACGCGAGGATCAACCAGCTGAAGGGGCAGCGGCTGCTGGAACAGGTGACGAAGGTGGCGGCGGCGGCCGACGTGAAGATGCAGACGCAGGTGAGGCTGGCCGCGAATATCGCCAACGGCATAAAGCATGCTTTCAAGGAGTTTAACGCCTCGGAGATTATCATGGGTCTCCACCAGCATGAGGAGAGCGGCAAGGGATTCTGGGGACCGTTCGCGCAGAGTTTGTATAACGGACTCAACAGACAGATCATTCTGGCGAGGATACAACAGCCGCTGAGTACTCTGAGGAAGATTCAGGTGGCCGTACCGTCGAGGGCTCAGTTCGACCCGGGCTTCTACCGTTGGATGGAGCGCCTGTCGCGTCTGGCGGAGAATACGGAGTGCAGGATACAGTTCCACGGCCGCGGCGATACTCTCGTGCTGATCGAGGAGTTCGTCAGGGGACATCATCCCAGCGTGAGGGCTGTGTATACGGTGATGGAACACTGGAACGAGATGCCGAAGCTGGCGTCGACAATCAAGGACGACCATCTCTTCGTGGTGGTGACGGCGCGTAAGGGTACGGTGTCGTACAAGTCGGCTCTCGACCGGCTGCCGGAGGAGCTGACGACGCATTTCATGGGTACGAATCTGATGATTATCTACCCCGACCAGTATGGCGACAACAAGGAGAGCATGACCTTCGCCACGCCGCAGCATACGGAGGAGAAGAGTGCCTACGAGGCGATTATTGAATGGATTAAAAAACATATACGATGATAGATATTAAAGGGATTAAGAAGAGCTTCGGCTCGCTGGAGGTGTTGCGGGGTATCGACCTGCATATCAACAAGGGTGAGGTGGTGAGTATCGTGGGACCGAGCGGCGCGGGAAAGACGACGCTGCTGCAGATTATCGGTACTCTAGACAAACCGGACAGCGGCAGGGTCGTTGTCGACGGGGTGGATGTAAGTACGCTGAGCACGAAACAGCTGAGCGACTTCCGCAACAAGCATATCGGATTTGTGTTTCAGTTTCACCAGTTGCTGCCGGAATTCACGGCGATAGAGAATATAATGATCCCGGCGTTTATCGGGGGGGCGTCGCACGGTGAGGCGAAAAAGAGGGCCGAGGAGCTGCTGGATTTCATGGGGCTCAGCGACCGCGGACATCATAAGCCTAACGAACTGTCGGGCGGTGAAAAACAGAGGGTGGCAGTGGCACGTGCTCTGATGAACAACCCGGCCGTGATTCTGGCTGACGAACCATCAGGAAGTCTCGACAGCAAAAACAAACAGGAACTGCATCAGTTGTTTTTCGACCTGAGGGATAAGTTCGGCCAGACGTTCGTAATAGTTACTCATGACGAGAGCCTCGCCCAGATCACCGACAGAACGATAAAAATGAAGGACGGAATGTTGGAAGGGGAAGAAGAACCGGAAACTGCTGAATCGGGAAATAGCGTAGAAACTGAAGACATTCAGGATTAGTCCTCTCCCCCTCGCTGGCGAGGGGGAGGAGGAAGGCAAAGCCTTCCGGAGGGGGCGTGGATCCAAGTAGACAGCCCATTACATCACCAAAAATCCCTCATTTTTTATTGAAAAGTGTAGTATGCGATAAATCAGAAGCATCATCCTCGGAGCAGGGTCAAGAGTGGAAAGGACTATTCGTCGCACAGCGCTCGTCAATTTCCTTGCTAATCCGGATTATAACGTGCAGAATGCATTGATTCTTACCAACGAGAGAATAGTGAAAGAAAACAAGGGGAAATGGTATCTGCCGGTATATTATGTGATGTTTTTGGACTTCGACAAAATGGACGACATTTTCTTCTAACTATGTGGAAAATGGGCAAAAATCACCTCTCGCAGCGAAGAATACCCTAACTAAATGTCTCATTGTCAGTAATTTACGAGACCTCCTCGCGCGCGCATCAGCAAAAGTTGGGAAAAATTTCCTCACACCTCACGCAGACATCATCAATGTTGCTGAAACAGAGACGGTTGCAGCGCGGGAGGTTTTAAAACCTATACACGGGTACAAGGAGCAAAATTATCTCGAAATGTGGACTTCAAAACGCCCAAAATCCCGGAAGACTCCATTTCGGGTCTCCGAAAATCCACTTCATGGATTTTTTTCTGCATTTCATGGATTTTTTTATTCATGAAATGGATGTCGAACAAATACGTCATGGATTTTGGGGAGAACGACGAGTTTTTTTTGAGGAACTGTGAATTGAAAACATAAATATCTGAATATCAGACAGTTATTTTTGGGGTTTAATTGCGGATATATGTAATACTACGGGATAGAGGTGATGGTAGTCGAAAAAAATGTGGAAATTTGGGCGCAATGAAAGGCAACAGGGGTCTCCCCCTCGCTGGCGAGGGGGTGGAGGAAAAGCGACAGCTTTTCCGGAGGGGGCGTGGATCTAAGTAGATAAGTTCATACTTCAACCAAAGGAGGCGTGGATCTAAGTAGATAAGTTCATACTTCAACCGGAGGAGGCCTGGATCTAAGTAGATAAGTTCATACTTCGACCAGAGGAGGCCTGGATCTAAGTACACTGATTCCTACGATATTCTATAGGAACGTCAATAATTGTAGATGTATACTAGTCATACTATATATAATTCGCAAAGTGAAATCACCAAATATTCGCAAAGTTCATAATCAATTTTTTGCAAAGTAAAATCAACTGTACTCACACATACAGATAGGAAAGATCGGAAATCAGTAGAATATCTGATAAATAGTAATACGGTTGCTCGTGACCTCCCCCCCCCCTTCCTTTAGTGAGGGGTTGAGGAAAAGCGACAGTTTTTCCGGAGGGGGAGAGCAAAATTCGTGAAATTAGTAAAATTCTTTCTTTGAAAGTTCGTTTTATCGCCTCGGCATAGCCTAAGCAAGCTTAGCTTTGCACTCGGCTTCATAAAACGTTCGTAGACTCAAAAACAAAGGGGAGAAGATATTATTTGTTGATAGGAAAGGATCCACGCCCCCTCCTTGGTTGTTTGATCTTTGTACTTGGATCCACGCCCCCTAATGTAATGAGCTTTCTACTTGGATCCACGCCCCCTCCGGTCGAAGTAGGATCGGTGTACTTGGATCCACGCCCCCTCCGGTAGAAGTAGGATCGGTGTACTTGGATCCACGCCCCCTCCGGTCGATTTCATCGACCTCCACCCCCTCGCCAGCGAGGGGGAGGCCTTCTCACCGCTTGCTATTTTGCGTCAGGTGCGGCAGGTAAATCGGGGAGGATTTTCCGTACATCCACGACGTAGTATGAAGAATTGATTTTTCGAGGAAAAAATTCATAGATAGGAAAGAGGATTATAGAGACTGTATAATAATGGATATCAAGGAGATGTGGATTTTGGAAAGTATTGATTTTGTAAAGATTAAGGAGTGTGACAAATACACGCTTTCGCGTAAGGTTGCGTAAGGTGGAAAAACCTACTTACGCAGGACAAATATTTGAAAATCAAGGAGAAAAGGGCTCTCGTGGGAGGTGTGAGGAAATTTTTCCAAAAGTTGCTGTATGCATACGCGGGGGTAAAGGCTGCGTTAGGTGCGTGAGGTTTTTGAAAAACCCTGTAGAAGGCTGAAAAAAATTTCGGTTAGTCAAAAGTTTGGGAAAAATTTGGAGGGGAAGGTTTTTGGCAGTAACTTTGCATTCGGAAATCGCGAAATCCGTAACAGGAGTTATTAATCACAAAAAAAAGGAGGTAAAATGATAGCAAAAATTACTGGTAAAATCACGACACAGACAGAATGCTGTAAGCATTCTATAGGGCTTTCGAAAAGCCATAAAAAAAAGACGTCAGTCTTCGACTACGCCTTTGATGATCAATGTTTTGGGGCCCGTAGGGATATTACACGTGACCTTCACACTTTTCTTGAAGAAGCCGTTGAAGCTGTTCAGGACATCGTAATACACCGTGATTTTGGCCTCCCCACCCGGTTTTACCGGCTGTTTAGTGTAGCTGACCTTGGTGCAGTGGCACGCCGGGTCCACCTTGTTGAGGATAAGATTCCTCTTGCCCGTATTCTTGAGGATGAAAGTATACGACACAGTATCGTTTTTCGCCCTGCTGATATGGTTGAAGTTATGCACGCTGTCGGAAGCGAAAACCACAGCAGTGTTAGTATCCCTCTTAAACAACTGACTGTTGCACGCAGTCGCAGAGACCGCGTACAACAGCAGTAAGATATATATTGTCTTTGACATCGTGTGCTTATTCAGCGACAATACATATAGCAACACGGTTCAGGTCGTTCTCCTCGAACGGCTGTACGCGTGCACCCTTAGAATCGCTAGAGATGCGGCTCATAGGGATACCATAGTTTTCGGTCAGCTCCTTCACAACGATATCAGCACGCTGAGCGGCCAGACGGTCGTTGATCTTGTCGTTACCGGTACCAGCGTCAGCATAACCGGTGATCTGAACCTTAGTATTGGGGTTAGCCTTCAGGAAGTCAGCAACCTCTTTCACCTTCACCTCTTCAGTCTCGCTGACCTTAGAGCTGTTGATTACGAAGAATACGTTACGTGTGAGAGTAACCGGTTCTTTCTTAACAACAACAGGAGCGGGTTTCTCCTCGACAACCTTTGCAGGTTCGGGAGCGGGCTCGGGAATAGGCTCGGGAGCAGGAGGCACAACCTTTGTGTAAGTCTTGCCGAGGTTGATCTTCAGACCAACGAGAGCGTTGAAATACCAGTCGGGGTTGTCAGCCTTCTTAGAGTTGTACTTATCGCTCAGGATATTAGCGTTACCCTCGATACCGAGAGAAACGGCGTCGCTAAGACGGAAGTCGAAAGCGAGACCTGCGCGGCCGAAAGGACGGATCTTAGTACCATCCCAGAGATACTCGAGCTCGTAAGCACCGAGGTTCCACATAGTAGAGGCGATATCGTTAACCTCGTCGTTATCCCATCCGATGTTAGCGCCGCCACCGAGGAAGGCAGTAACATTGAATACACGGTTGGGGTTCCATCCGCAGAAGAGATTAGACAGGTTGAACATAAGGTCAAGGCCCGGAGCTACATATTTGTATTTGTAGTCAGCGGTGAGAGGAGCGACATTAGCGCTGGTGGTATAACCGTTCCATCCGCCCTTGCTCTGCCAAGCGTTAGCCTGGATACGGGCAGCGAAGACGGGAGAGAACTGGTAACCCAGAGCCAACTGCACGTTCGGAGAAATCAGATCCTTGAACTTAGCCTCGCCAAGAGTATACTGCGCACCGCCCTGCAGCTGCAGGAAAGCGTGCTTCTTGAATTCATACTTTGTGCCATCAGCATCCTCGTAGGTAGCCTGTGCCATTGCGGAAGAACCGCAGAACAAAAGCATAGCTGCTGCTACTAAAGTCTTAAATGATTTCATATTTTATCTTCTTTGCTGTTTTAATTCAATTTGAGATTGCTTCTCAGTGAACAGATTTGCAGGTGTGAGATACCACTGGCCGTCCTGGCGGACAGGGCGGAACATACCCTTCACCGTGGCGGGCTTCTGTCCGTCTTTGGCTTCGGTAAATTCGATGGTATACTTCAGCTCACAGTCGTCCTCCTTGTAGAAGGTGACTCCGTCGAGGAAATAATTCTTTACGGGGAACTGTGTCAGCATCTGTTTCTGCTGTTGAGCCTGATCAGAGGGAAGAGAAACGATCTTGTCGTCCTTATCCAGCGCGTAGAGCATGCCGACGGCGGCATCGAGATCGCCGCTCTTGGCGAGGTCGAGCATCTGGCGGGCCAGCTCAAGCACCTTGGTGGTATCCTTCTTGTCAAGCTGCATCTCGGGCTGCAGGCCGATGGGCGCCGCCTCCTTCTTTTCAGACTTGCAAGATACTGCCAAAAGGATAACAACGAAAAGACTAACTATCAGAGATAATTTCTTCATTTCTGCTTTCGGTTTAAATTGCTTTATTTTTAAAAAGGGGTGTCACGAGTGGCACCCCTCTTGTAAATATCTGAAATTTGTTCAGTCGAACTTATTTCTTAGCTTTAGCGTTCTGCATTGTTGTGTCTACAGTCAGCTTAACTACGTCATGATATGTACCCCAATAGTATGTAACAACTACAGGAACATAGATGTGGATTGTCTTTGCAACTGTCTGACCGTTGTTGATGTAGTGGATATATCCGTAAACATCACGCAGGTTGTCGAGGTTCCAAGTAGTGATATCGTCGAGTGTCTTGTCACCCTCGATATACTCAAGCTTGAAACTAGGAGCAATGTCAGAAAGCAGAGGCAATGTCAGAGGATCATCACCAACCATCTCATCCTCATTGATATCAGTTGTAGCCTTAGTGAAATCAGGAACAATCGATTCAATACCATAGTACTTGAAGTACTTATAGTTAGAAGAGAATGGAATATCACGCCAATCATAGAAAGTACAGAGATCAAGTACTGAATACAACCAACCACCCTCATACTTCTTCAGGTAGTCCTTATTGTATGCATCTGTTGCAGGACCTGCATCGTTTGTCTCAAAGTATACAGGCTGCAGGAATCTAGCGTGGAAGTCAGCATTTGCAATGTTGAGGTTCAGACAGTAGTCAGGATCATCCTTGATCAACAGATATACTGTGAAGGTCTCATCCTTACCAAGAGCCTTATGATTCCTGAAGTTCAAGAGGTCCTTAGCGAACTCAGAAGTCTGAACGAGGTCGATGACATTGGTACCAAATGTGGTATCATTCTCTTCTACAGTGGATGAAGTAATATCAATTGTAGCAACAACCTCTGTTGTAGTTACCTTAGTCTCCTTATCGTAGTATGAAGCGCTCAGCTCAGTACCCTCGTCGTTAACTGAAAGTTTATACTCCTTACGGCTATCACCCTTAACCTTGCGGCCATTGTTCTTAGAAGAGAAGTATACAGAACCTGTAATTCCACTAGGCTCGTTCACACCACGAATCTTAATCTTTTCACCTACGAATGCCTGATTGAGGTTGTAAGCGAACTGAGGCTGACCAGCGTTAGTTGCAGCAGCTACATCGCTGTTGTCAGGTACTTCAACGTTGAGGTGAATCTCTCTGTAAGTGCCTTCCTGACCCTTAGCAGCTACGTCCTTGCTATCCTCCTGATACCAGTACTTCAGTATCTTATCAGCGTCAGAGATGGATGGACTAGGAATTGTGATGTTCTCAGCAGGAATTACGAGAGTTACCCAAATCTCCTTGTAACCAGAGTTTTCATCTTTCGGGAACAGACGAACGATAGTAGAAACGTCCTTACCCTTCAGTGAACCATCCTCGTTCAAGAAGTACTTCTGCATCTCAGCGCTTGTAAACAGCCACTGGAGCTCGGGCTTGCCATTCTCGTCAAGAGTATATTTAACCTTACCAACAGCCGGAGACTTAACAGAAGAGGTCTTCTTCTCCTTGTACTGAGTCAGGATGCTGCCATCAGCTGCGGGCAGATAGTACTCATTCAGGATATCAGATGTCAAACCAGCGAAACCTTCCTGAGCGAGGTAGATAGCCTCTTCTGCACCAATGCGGAATGTGTCGTCCTCACAATCGATTTCGAACTTATCCTCATAAGTCAGAGTAGCCTCACGAACAGCGTCGATAACGAAGATCTTAACATAACCTACAGCTACGATTTCGCCGTCAGCTTTCTTCTTAACCTCAGCGATTACATAGTAGTATTTACCTACAGCGTCAGCCTTAGTCTTTGCAGTAATCTTCACAAGACCAGTGGATTCATTGCAAGAAAGCTCATTACCGTCGCTGGGAACTACGTAGTACTGATATTCAAGACCAGCAGCCTCGAACTCAGCGTCTGTGAATGTGAAGTCACCCTCGAGAGTACCGTCAGAGCTAGAAGCCTGAGAGTAGTGAGTGAAGATACACTTTTTCAGATTGATAGAATCGGTGTAAACCATTGTGAAGGTAGCCTCCTCGTCAGCCTGACTCTCTTTGAGAGTAGTCAGCAGGTGAACGGCGGTGTTACCCTTAGGCTCGTGCTCACCGTCAAGGGCTTCCTTGTCAGTAAGTTTCTGCTTGTTGTTCGTGTACTCAAGATCCTTGTGGTTAGCAACGAGCAGATTGCCGTAGTATGTAGGAATAATAACAGCGTAGTCAGATGTGATAGTAGTATCAACTTTAGTATCATCCTTATCTCTATACTGAGCCTGGAGAGCTACAGAAGATACCCATGCGATACCGTTCTCATCAGCAACAGCGTCATTGAGGTTCTCCGGGTGTTTCAGAGTGAACGGAACCTTTACGATACCATCCTCGAGAGTAACATTCTCGTTCTTAATCTCCGGCACAACGGGAGTCTCGTCGTTGTGGCCACGAGTAACGATATTAGTTGTAGAAGCCTCAACCATCTCCCAGTTGATATTAGCGATATCAGCGTTAGAAGGATTAGCGTGATACTCAGCTACGAGGTCACCACCCCAAGGCGTGGCATTACCCTTAACAGAAGTCTCACCCTTAGAATCAACCTCATATTTCTTGAGATTACCGAAGATGTTATAAGGAATAACACCGATCATCTGATAGTATTTAGTAGGCTTAACGATCAAGCTTCTGAGCTGGCGAACGATCAGTTTGATGTTGTCGAGATCAGCGTTGATAGCAGCAACCTTGTCACTAACTTCCTGGAGATCCTTCTTCATCTGAGTGTCATCATACTTAGCGTTAGCGATTTCTTTGATGAGTTCTTCTCTTACGCTAGCGATCTGATTCTTCAGAGCTGTATCATCATAAGTACCCTTCTCGAGAGCAGCAACCTTCTCAGCGAGCTCGCTGTTAGAAGTTGTCAGGTTCTTGAGAGCCTCGTTCAGAGCAGCGATCTGCTCGTCCTGAGATTTGTCAGTATCAGAGAGGTTAGCGATAAGTGTTCTGAGCTCCTCGTCGTTGTAAGGAGTAGGAATAGAAGCGATAACGTCAGCGATTTGAGTCTTCAGGGTCTCGATATCGGTAGTAATCTCAGAGAGAGTCTTCTTAGAAGTAGAACCGGTGAGGAATTCAACCATCTGGTTGTAGATGCTCTTGAACTCGTCAGCGTTGATATCCTTGAGATAGTTCTCGAGAGCGTTAACCTGAGCCTCCAGACCTGCGATAGCAGCAGAGCTGTTGGTAACGGTAACGTTCAGAGCCTCAACATTGCTTGTGAGGTTGGAAACGCCCTCCTCCAGTTTGTCCAGACGACCTGTAACGGCAGCTACGGCAGCAGCAGCCGCATCGATCTTCTT
>Ga0065711_1048289_pt1 | contig 11890 bp, 9 predicted proteins | sample Hoacrofraction12_FD_59098 | JGI IMG/M metagenome (GOLD analysis project Ga0065711, IMG submission 59098) | Hoatzin crop microbial communities from Cojedes, Venezuela - Epithelial fraction 12 v2 (version 2) | ecosystem: Host-associated > Birds > Digestive system > Esophagus > Crop | place... | reverse complement strand
GTGGAGTCTCCTTCTCTGGAGATATTCAAGACCTGCCTGGACAAGGTCCTGTGCAGCCTGCTGTAGGTGACCCTGCTTCGGCAGGAGGGTTGGACTAGATGACTCACAGAGGTCCCTTCCACCCGCTAACATTCTGTGATTCTGTGCCTGAGTTTTACTTATCACTCCTTGATTCTCTAGTTGTTGAATCTGTTTTTGAATGGGAATCCGGGAATCTCGGTTGGTGCAATATTGTCATCAGTACACTGTTGTGGTAACAATTGGCACCTGTTGCTCTTTGACCTTTAGCAATCCCTCAGCAGAAGGGTCCTCTGAGAGGCCAGGCAAGGTAGACAGCTATTTAGTTTCCTCAGTCTCTACAGCTGCTATGCCAAGGGCCCACCAATACCCTTTTGGGTCCTTAAAATACCCTCTCTTGAGGTACTCTATGCCAAGGATGCACGGAGCATCTGGGTCAGTTACTATAAGGTGCTTTTCCCACTCATTTCCAGTTAGGCTCACTTCGGCCTCTAATACAGACCACTCTTGAGATTCCCCCATCACTCCATAAATGCTGTTTGACTCTGCTCCTTTATCATTTGATGGCATAGTACACTGTACACCAGTGTCTACAAAAGCTTTATACTCATGTGGTTCTGATGTACCAGGCCCTCGAATCCACACAGTCCAATAAACTCGGTTGTCCCTTTCCTCCACCTGGGTGGAGGCAGGGCCTCTCTAATTCCTTTTTCTCAAGTCTGTTAGGGAGGAACGAGAATTCCACCTACCCTCTCTGGAGAATTGCCCACTGGAAACTGGAGTAATTTTTCTTTTGGACATTTTCTTTTTTCACTCACTCACTCGTTCCTCTAGGTCAGCAGTAGGTTTTCCATCCCATTTCTGCATATATTTCCCCTTGGTCACACAGGGAAAACCACAAGTTTCTCCGTGACATGTTCCATTTCTCTCGAGCTGATCCCAAAAAAGGGGGTCTTCTCCTAATGGCTCTGACATGGCTTTCCCGTGTCCTCTGTCCTCTGACATAGAAAGTTGAGTTTGTCAAGTATTTTGGTCAAGTATTTTTGTAACATATTCTCATTTTTCTCAGCTGCCTTAGTCATCTTCTCCACTGCTGAGATGTAAGCCTGTAGGGGGGAAGATACACTATCTTCTAGCCACCACAATTTGGTGGCCACTTCACCCAGAGTTGCTTCCTCGTCATCTTATATTAAGTCAATTACTGCCAATAAGTGGACATATGTCAATGGTTCACATTGCACAACCTTCTGCAATAAAGGTCAGGTGCATGGCACTTTGTCAGGATTTATAATTGTCTCTGGGTGTCTGTGAATTATCTATTGCACAGCTAATTCTCTCAGATCTTTAATATCTTTCTTCATGGTGGTCCATTTGCTTAGGCAGCAAATGATATCACTCTTATGGGGATACCTACTCCTCACTGCCCATAAGATTTGCCTCCAGAGGCCTTGATTTTCTGCCCTGTCCCCAGTCACCTTATCAGTGCAACCATCTATGGCCAGGGATGCTAACTGAATGGCTTCTCTGCCATCTAAGTCAAAACTATCAACCCCATTACCCCAGCATCGAACCAACCAGGTGGTAAGTGGCTCACCTTCATGACGGCTAAAATCTTCCATTATACCTTGCGATTACACCAGGCATAAGGAGCGGATATCTGTCTCTGGTTCTGATGATGAAGATGTGCCTCTCCCTGGTCTGGTTTTCCCTTATATTTCCTCTTCTCCGCAGGTGCAACAGATACTGCTGGCACCAGAGTAATCACAGTACCTGCAGTGGGGCTTTGAATGGCTGCAGGGGCAGTCACTAAGGTTGGTGTAGCTGCACTGCCAGTCATCAGGGGCAAAGTAGCTGCAGAGCCTGTTACTGGAGCTGGAGTGGCCGCAGGGGCTGTTGTCAGAGGTGGAGTGGCTGCAGTATCTGTCACTGGAGTTGGGGTGGCTGCAGGGGCTGTCGCTGGAGATGGAGAGGCTACAGGGGCTGTTGTCACAGGTGGAATAAGTGCAGCATCTGTTGTCAGAGGTGGAGTGCCTGCAAGGGCTGTAGCAGGAGCAGCAATATTGGCAGCACTTGCTGCGGAGGCTACAGTAGCTGCGATGGGGGAGGAGGTTTTATTGGCACAGCTTGCATTGCGATGCCTTGAAAGAGCTACATTAATTCCTTGTCACTTACGCCCGCACCAAGGTTTAATCTGAAACAACACCTGAAAATCATTCAGAAAAGCCAAAGAAAAAGCAATGGTTTGATAGTCCCAAAAATATCTTACATTTCTAAGCTCTGGCAAAGTCAGGTTAGCATAACAAGAAACTGTATGACTTCTCAGATTAGAGGTATGATTACTGACAAAGTCCACAAGGTAACTCATATGAGCTTGTTGGCACGGGTTAGGGTTTTGGACTTTTCATTTTTAATACTTGATAAAAATGAGACATTGGAATGATAATTGCCAATCTTACCATGATAAATCTCAGTAATAAAGCCCACATCACAACAATGCCTTTCCTCTTATGCCCAAAATTCATAAACCGCACGAAACAAGTGGCAAACAACCCAAAGAGTACCACGACACCTAGGTCTGAACGAAGCTCTAAAAAGACATCATATAATATCAAGCTTAACGATAAGGTTTTCGATGTGGTGAATGAAAGCTGCCTGCTTTAATTCCAAACTCCTCGAAACTCTCAGATAAAAACCTTATACTTTCTCAACAGAGCAGAATCTACTGCCAGAACCTGAGTTTGAACTCAGACCTGCTCCCAAGCCCTCAGCCCCATATTTGGCACCAACAATAATCTGTCATGGTTTACACCAGCGTGTCAATAAAAGGAGTGGCAGAAGCTGTCTATTAACCCTCACCCTCCCACCAGAGGAAGGGGAAAGGAGGAAAAGTGAGAGACACTTACAAATTAAATATAAAAAGTTTCACGATTAACACTAATAATGCTAATAATATTAATAATAAAAGAAATAATGCAAAATATACAAAACTGTTACTGAGTTTCCCGGAGTTGGGTGCCGGGGTGCTGGCATCCTGCCAGCAGCTGCCGGGGAGCACCAGGCAATCCCAGATTGGCCTCAGCAGCAGGCAGGAGCTGGACTCAGGAATGCACAGATCTCAGTCTGGATCAGGATCGCAGGCAGGACAACGAGCAGGGTCCTCTTCAGAAGGCAGCCATGGACGAAGAGAGCGAGACGCTCGTGATCCCCCAGCTTTAAACTGGATATGACGTGCATGGCATGGAACACCTCGTTGCTCAATGTCGCATCATCTGCTCTGTCCACCCCTCCCTGCAAGTGCAACACTTTGCAACTCCTCACTTGCAGGACCCAAGAGATCTGTCGATGACCTTTGCTGCTATGGTAATAATTATAAACAGAGGCCTTTTTCTGCATTCCTTTCCTACTGTTAGCTCAGTATAACTATAAACATTAGGTGTTATCAGCTTTCGAGTGTACAGAGTCTGCAAAATACGCAGCCAGCTTCAGAAAAATGCAGTTACTTAGAAGAATTTAGCTGTAAGGAAGATTCACTAAAAGGGAATCTGTTTTGTTTTAATCGAAACCAGGACAGATGAACTTGAAAGAAGATGCTGAATAATAAGGGTCCGGAAGCTGTGGGTAAGAGGAAAGGAAAAGGAACTTTAAATACAACTAGCTTTTCTGTATCAGACTGTGACCATCAAAGTGAATAGCCAAGCTGGAGCAGACTGGGACATGCTGGCAGCAGTACTGTGCAAGTAAAAAGTTTGTATTGAGTAGTATTGAGCAAAACAGCCCCAGGACTTGTTGATTTCCCCCACAAGGGACTTCATCTAGCACGGACTCCTACAAAGGCTACATGTACTGCTCAGTCAGGCTGTGTGGCTGGGCAGTGGTCAAGCAGTGTTAGTGCTTGTGGGCTGCTTTGCTTTTTGCTCTGGTGGCTGTAATGCTACAAGTATAGTAATTTGTGTATATTTTCTCCCTTTCCCCCCCACTGATATGTAATTCTGCAGAGACAACCTGGAACTTGTGCTTTTTTATTTTGCCTTTTTATCATTTGCTGTTTTATTTGGCTTCAATTATTTGTTTTTATTTTATTTACTATTTTATAATGGAATTTTTTTTGACAGATGAATATTTCATAAATGAATTATGTTTAAATGTTTAAAAATGTTTGGTTTGTTCTTTCAGTAAACAATTTTATCAGCACAATAACACCGTCCAGAGCATATGTTTGGTGGACAGTACACACACACCTAAGCTCTGTTATTACAAAGGCTCCTGGCTATTTTCACAGGGCAGGCTACAGATCCCCGGGTCAGGGTGACCTCTTCCATAAGACTTATCTAGGCTTCATACAGTGCAGTCAGACACTGACCTTGTGCTGTTCCTTTGGTAACAGCAGTACTTTATTGCCTGCAAAATGAACACTAGAAATCCTTTTTAGTGTTCTCTTAACCCTTTTACCAGAGATACCATTTTCTTGCATTCTCCCTTTTGCAAGAAACCCTGGACACCTGTGAAATGATGCAATACTGGTTCATCTTCTGGAATTCCAGATGCTTTTAGAGATTTGGATGCTTTTGTCATGAGGTACTTGGGTCATGTCTGAGGCTTTTGGAGGCAAAGAGTGGTGTCATACCCCACCAGCAAGTCTGGCTTCGCTTAGGCGATGTTGCAGTTCAGCCGTGTGAACAATGTTCTTTGATCTCACTGGAGGCTTGCTATTGCCCCGTGTAAAATAGTTGACTCCTTTCCTGGATAATTATTCTGGCTGTGTATCTTATCAGAGTGTAACCTGAATCAGCATCCGGGTGATCTTAGTTCAGTAATAAATAGTGATATGTTGCTAGGAATCATTGTCTTCTGGGTGAACTGGTTGTGAATATTCAGGGGAAATGGTTGAACGTAAAACATCTTTCAAGTGGGAAAGGAGCTGACTCTTGGATGCTGGACATGCAGTTCCAGTGTTAGTTGCTGTTTCCAACAGCTGACTCCTAATTTCTTGGTAAGTCTTACGCTTGATACATAAAACAGACTATGTTCAACCAAATTCTACAGTGTAGGAATAGATTGATTAGGTATCACCGGTAAACATAAAGATGAGTCTGCACTGAAATCAGCAATAGCTTTTGCTGAACATGGGTAAAATTACGGCATGCTCAAGAACCCTTAGTAAGTAAATATTTGGTTATTTGTATATTGTTAATTGATCCCCACAGTTATCACTTGATGGCTAATTTGAAAAACAACACCACGGGAATTACAGAAATTGATAGGAACTTGGGTATTTAACTTGACTTAAGACCATAAATAAAGACAGGAAGAGAACAGATAGTTTACATCCATGGTTGACATCCAGTCCAGCTAGGATCAGTTCCTTTTTGAGATGAAAAGAAAATACGTTGAGGTATAAACAGGGCAAACCATTGCCATCTGGGTCAATTCTTGTGGTAACTATAAAGCAGCCACTCCATACATCCTTGGTTTATCCTTCCTGTTTCCTCACTTATCAAATATTTATTGTCAACAACGGGCAGTTCTGTTTGCACACATTGCAATTGGATAATGAGATAGTTAGGTTTACTTCTGTTATTGATGGCGAGGGCTGATGGCATGAATAATTTCCTGGTTTTATAAATGGGAATTAAATTATTGATGCTTCATTTAGGCAGTGATAATGGTGTTAGTAATGTATTGTTGTGGCTGTAGTCTGGTAGTAGTAGTAACCAAGATGATACTTGCAGTTGATGGGCCAGTTCTACCTTATATCTAGAGTGCAAATTGGAAATCAGTTCCCATGAATACAGTGATTATTGATTAACTGCTGTACAAATAACTCAGAATTTGTCCTGATAACTTCACAGTAGACACCATTGCTAGCAGAATAAATACTACATTTCAACAGTCTGAACTAGCAACATTTTGCTTATAACCCCAGCTGTCCATGACAAAACACCCCATTTCAGAAATAAGGAGAGAGGAACTAATGATTAATGAAATAACAGGTTTTTGCTTGCATTCAAAGGGCTTTTAACATCTTCAGAGAGTTTATCTGAATTTTTCACACAAATTTTGGGCTTCTTCAAGCCTGAGTGTCACTCTCATAACTTTGTGCTTTTAGTTTCTGCCATTCAGGCTCTGGGATTTATTTTTTTTTTCTCCCCATCCGAAATCACTTCACATTTTAAACAAGTAAGCTACAGAGAAATGTGTGACATTTGCATGACATCTTTCGAAAGAGGACATGTCTGAGAGAGAAGAAATGGCTGAGATTCCCTTCTAGCACTCCAACATATGACATTAATGTCCCTTGCCAAATCTAGAAGGTTGAAGTGAAACCTTCTCTACCCCATTTGCATTTCTTCACTTGCTGCTTGCTGTACTCTTCTCTGTCCTGTTTTTCAGTCCTTTAGGAGACTCAGATGCCCTCTTGCTTTCCCTAATCACTGTCACCCCACCAGGGCATTAAGCACAGCAGTGCTTCCCCTGTCTGCAAACCTCCCCCGGCTGCACCATGAGCCAAGTTTTTAGGGAAATGGCAGGATAGTGTGTTAGGAAATGAACAATGCACATTTGCCTCCTCAGATCACAGCTAATAGATTTCAGAAATGTAGTGCTGCTCTGAGATCTTCCTGCCTCTTCACTGTTTTTTGAACTGTGGGGTGATGGGGAGGAGTCATTGCTAAAAGTTTTGTGCAGTATTTCTGATGATAAGTACAGAATAGATCAATACTGTAAAAAGAGAAAAAAAATAAGGTAAAGAAGATCTCAGGCCAATTATTTTTCTACAAAATACTTTATGTGACAACAGCAGCAGCCCCCAAAGGGCAGCATGTAACAACAGAGCCTAATTAGAATGATTTCAGTGTAATCATTAACTAGCTTCTAACACCTATGAGACTATTTCTGTTTAAACTAAAACATGACCTGCATGGTGGAGAGGCCTTGTAAACTGTCTACGAAATAAAAAATGTGACAGTAAAGGTCAGAGCTGTGCTCATTTGAATTTCAAGCAGGAAGCAGGCTCCACAGTCGGCATGTACAGGAAGAGTGGTGGCTCTTTTCCTAGTCTCTCCTTGCCAACAGCAGCAGTTGGAGAAATCCTCCAGGACTAATTACTGGGGCTGCAAAACAAGGATTGTTCTTTTGTCTCTCTCCCTGACCTGGTGAAATGCAAGGGTCCTAATTATATTGCATCAAAGATGTGGTTTTGTTTTTCACTGTCATGTGAGTGAAGGTCACAAGTTAAGAAAGCCAAGTGGCACTTACATCTCTCTCCAGCCACCCGACTACAGCTTTCTTGCGGCTCCTGCTAATCACATCACCTTGCTGGAGAAGCAGGGGAGGGAGGGAGAGTGCTAACAAACTCTGCTTCCAGAAAGAGTGATGCTAACACATTGTGTTCCACTGGGCCCCCTAAAAGCACCTATCAAATCAGTGAGTTTTGGCTTGATTTGCAAGCCTCTGGTGAAATTTTAGAAGGCAAAAATGTAAAACATTCAGTGGAAAAAAAGCATGAAAACATTTTTAAGGAAAGCATTTAAAAAGTTGGGAGACAGACGTCATGAAAAAAAGTTGGCAGAAAGGGTGTTATTTATTCATTTTGAAACATTGAAAAGAGCTCTGTTAACAGCATTTATCTGCTCTTAAAAAAAATCCAAGACAGCAAGTGCATTGAATTCATTTCCTATTTCCTTTTGTGACTTTTAAAGTGCTATATACACACAGAGTGCTTTTTACGCTTTGGGGAATTGACAAAGCTGTAACATTTAGTACATAAGCCTTGCTATACTGCATCTTTCTTCTTTTTCTCCCCATCCTCCAAACTTTGTAAGTTTTGTTTGCATTGGTCTTTATTTTCCCCTTTTCACTTCATGGTGGGTTTTGTTTTTTTTTTTTTGGGGTGCTCCTTCTTCACCTTCCTTACATACTTCTCCCTTATTTTTGTCTCTCATTGCTCATGTTCTTTGTTTCTTGAACTTTCGAGTACAACTAGTGCTTACGAAGTGATGTGACAGCCCAGAAAGAAATACTTCGTGAGTCCACAGAGTAAGAAGAGTCAGTAGAAGGTCGTGTACAAGAAATTTCTTTCCTTTTTTTCAGTAGCCCACTTCTTTGCCTCCAGAATAGTTCTGGCTTTTCTTCAAAGGGTAGGTGACAAACCGTGTATACACTAATTATACATTTGTTTGTATCTCAGCTAGATAGTCACAGGAAAATAGACTGTGTAAACTAGCACAAAAGGTATGTATGATATTCTGCTGTTACTGGGAAACATTTCTGGCATTGAATGTCACTCAGAGGTGTGTAGCTGTTGGGTGGTTTCAGGTGTACAGGAAGAGAAGGCAGGCCCTCATAGTTCATTAGTTTAATCACCTGTTCTCCTTCCTGGAGAGCTTCTTCCTCTGGACATCGTCATAATCTGCTTTGCACCACATCCACAAGAGGCGCAGATAGTAAAATCTTTCTTGAAGTCAATGTAAGTCTGTTGAGGGTCTTGAGTTGAGGGTCTTGTGCTACTAGCAGAAAAAGTAAACCAAAATCTAAAATAAGTTAAGGTGCAGTGACACAATTCAAGACTGTTCCCGTCCCCTGCTGCCCTGTTGCAGCTGGCTGTGAAATCCTCAATGACATATTATAGTTTTTCATGTAATATCTGCTTGTGATATACCACTGAGGAGCATGAACATTTGCAAGGAAAAATTAAATTGTGTTTCAGAAGAATTTCTTTTCTGTACATCTTGCCTGCAACTTCATTACAGAGCCTCAGCCATTGCATGTCTTACCGCTTTGAGAAAACATTTAAGTAGTGACATTTTGGTAACTGATTTTACTCATTTATTTCCACAAATATTTCATATTCAAAGCAATCCATAACTTTTTCTTTTTTCTGTCTTAATATTTTCTCCTTCCACTCATGCTGGAATACTTCACGGCTGTGAAGAGGTAAGATTGAAGGGAATACTGAAGTACTGGCTGTAACTACTGGAGTAAAACGGAGTAACCTCATATAAGCCTGTTAAACGGCATAAAATTTTGGTACTGTCGTGTGATTAGGATCTGGCCTGTTGCTGCCATAGTCTATTTTTGTTGGGAGACTGTGACTTTTGTGTAGTTCCACATGGCTGAACTCCAAATAACCTCTTTGGAGTTCAGGTATTACGTCTGCAGTCTTCTCCTTGGATGACTACCTCCATTTATCTCTGGAAAACTTCCTGCAAAACAGAGTCACCAAGTCTTGGAAGGAAACAAATATCTTTTCTAAAACATGAAATTGTTTTCCGTGCCAATAGAATGTTGTTAGGAGCAGTATTCCTTAAAAGGTTCATTTGTTTCATATAGATGCTGTCTTTACTTACTAGTTGTTTGAAACTTGAAAGATATTTGCACATTGCTTATGATATCTTGATGACTGGCATTTGGAGTTTTATGGGTTTATTTTAATAATTTAGTTTTATGGAACTTTGAGAAATGCAGACTGTAAAGTAAATAAATAGAAACATACGCCTGAGAGGAATTCATTTTGCCTACCAAGAATGTCAGCTTTTACATCCCTAATGTTCAGTTTGGCTGTAGAGTTGTTGTTGAACAGCTGTTTTAGAGTTTCTGAAAAGACATGTGAGTGTATGGTAAAGTTAAAAGGAACCTTGCAGAGTGTCATGACTCTGTACAGCTTTTTCTGCAGCTTTACTATGCATAGAAAGAACCACTGCAATCTTGCTTTATTTACTCAACAAAGGACATCTATATGCTTTTGATAGACCAGTCATATGACTATCCTAAGGAAGATTTTCATTGCCTTACATAATTTCTGACATTGTTGTTCTGCCTTATGCCTCCTATGGAAGGGAAGGAAATTTAATAAGGCAGTATATAATTTCTGTAAAATCTATTATTTATTATAAAATCACGTCTTCAAAAAAATTCTCTTGCAGAATTTTGCACAAAGGTCACCAGATCTGAGATGCTGTTAGTTGCATTTCATTGGCTTCCTGCTTAGGCCTACAATGCTGTGGAAATAACCTCTTTGATTCTGTATTGCTGTTGTCTGGGAGGCCAGTTTTACATGCTTTAGACACGTCCTCTGTGGTGATGTTTGTAGATGTCTGTGAACCTAGGATTTTCTTATGTCACCTTCCATTAATAAGACCTGATTTCTCCTTCAAGCTGGTATAAATTCATTAAAATATGGAGGATGCAGAGTAATATGAAACAGCTACAGAATACTGAACAATTTTGTTGGAGACAGTGGAATTAGATCAGTGTGAAAATAATGAAAAATCTCAAGGAAATACATTTTAGGGAAGTAGGCAATGAATAACATCCAGCAGTCTGCTTTCCTGGTATGCCTTCTGTACCATGGGAAGAGGTTTAGCACGTCCTGCTTGTGACTAGGAGTCTGCTGAATCATCAGGATAAACACAGTCTGGTTCTTCCTGGTGCTAGGAACCCACTGAACCCAGCAACGTCAAAAGATGCAGACACTGTCTATCAGCAGTAACTTGCTAGTGCAGATAAGGCAATAGATGTTGAAGAGGTGAATCCTGGTGTTGGACAGAAGAGCTCTGATTTGCAGAACATGCTGCAAGCTGCAGTGATGACTGGCTCTGGCTCCTGTCTTCTGTAATGCCTCAGAAAGCAGAAGACAGTTGTCAAACTCAAGGTGTTTCAGTGTGAAGATCAGTATTGCAACTTTAAAATCAGGACTGCAGCACCACCAGCGCTGAGACAGAAATCAAATAAGCTAGCTTTGAGCACTGACAGTTTTGGCCTGCGCTGCTGTAAGGAAACTGAGATTTAAGGTACTGTACTGGGGATCTTCTTCAGTATTACAGAAGAATATCAGTATAATTAAGTGGGCTACATTTCTGCAAGACATTTAGCACCTATAGTTTGTTAACAAAAAAGCAGTTTGCAAAACATTGCAACCACGCTGCTTTTAATAATGCTTTGTAAATTTTAGACATTTTTTATCTCTAGTTTAATTATTGATTTGCTTAAAAAATAGAGATAATGGCAGCAGCCTCTGTAATTAGTCAGATCAAAATATAGACAGAAGAAAGAATCTGACCTATTCTTTTCTTCCTTCATTCTCTTGTGTTCCTCACTCCTGCGGTATTAACAGATTCTTGCTGTAAAAGAAATTGATTCTTCACTCCCAGGCAGGTCATTATAAAAAAAGGTTTTAAATCATTTGGTCTTCCCATTTCTGAAATATAGACTTCACTTTAATCTTCTCTGCATTACCAGCAATAAAAAGCCCATAATTTGTGAAAAATGAGCTTTTTCTTCAATATGTCATCTGACAAGTAACATTTCTGCTCCTTGATCACTTGTCCCACACCTGTTAACCTGCCAAACTAGTACTTAGTACATCATGAAGAGGCTGTATTTATCTCTGTTGCATAGCCACATGAAGATCAAAAATCATGTTAGGGGCTAGCCACTCAGTTACTAAAAAATTACCTTTTTTGCTAAGTTGCTGATGACATTTAATCATTCACTGAGTGGAAGGGTGCAGCCTCACGTTTGTATGTCAGAGTGCATAGACCTGTGCCATTAACAAATCAGTCTGAAAGACAGGCAGGTAGGATGGGTTAAGGAAAAGGATTCTCTTCTGCTGGCAATGGTGGTAATTTGTCTGGTTTCTTCATGGAAATACAGCAACCTCAGGGCAGTCCGAGGTAGAATACATTTTCCACAGTACAGAAAGCATTTAAAATAATATAGCAACGCTGACAGTTGGACTAGATGATAGTTGTAGGTCCCTTCCACCTGAAATATGCTATTCCATCCTATCCTATCCTATCCTATCCTATCCTATCCTATCCTATCCTATCCTATCCTATCCTATCCTATCCTATCCTATCCTATCCTATCCTATTTT
>Ga0065711_1048288_pt1 | contig 11890 bp, 5 predicted proteins | sample Hoacrofraction12_FD_59098 | JGI IMG/M metagenome (GOLD analysis project Ga0065711, IMG submission 59098) | Hoatzin crop microbial communities from Cojedes, Venezuela - Epithelial fraction 12 v2 (version 2) | ecosystem: Host-associated > Birds > Digestive system > Esophagus > Crop | place... | reverse complement strand
CTCCTCCGCACGCCGGCGGGGGGAGGGGCGGCCGCGTGGCGCTTTTGTTGCCGGCGGCAGCCGAAACCAAAACAAAACCACAGCATATTGTGAGAATGCAAATTCAAAAACAATGCATATACAGTTTAGGAAACTTCATTTCCCCATGCTTTTGAAGCAAAAGCAATTCAATATGAAACTATTCATGAATCATCCTCACTTGCCATCAAAATTTTCTCAGGATTTCTGTTGTTCACGCCTGTCTTTATTACTCTTCCAAATTATCCTTATGAGAACAAGCCACACACTTCAAGCATGTAACATAATCAGTAACACTTACCACACAGCAATGCCATTTTATCTAGAAGACATAGCCACCCATAAACAGAGTTTTGAACAGCTTTGGTTTGCACTCTAAACATGCTTCTCCAGAAGACTTCACCCAGTCTGTAGGGCTCTGTGCAGAAACACTGATTTGTCATCAGACAGTCATTTGCGGGATTCAGACCAGAAAATGAAGCTGATTCCGACTGAATGCAAGGGCCCTTGTGAGGATCTGCACCTTGATGGTCAAGGTGGTGGCCCTTAGAATATGAGGTCCTGAGTTTGATCCTAAGTGCCGTGGTCTGTGGGACACTGGGTTTAGTCTGCCTATACTTTTCTCCCACATGTAAATGGTACTGAGGAGAACCCAGATAGTATAGTTGCAGGTGCTGGGTAAGTATATAAAAAAGAAATTAAGTACCATTTGTAATTTCTAAAGACACTTGCTGACGTCAAGGACCGTATTATTTTTGAACCTGCCATTCTGCATCACAGATTTTCACTGAAGAGTAGAAGAATTCAATGCCCATCTGAATGTAATCTCCCTTCAGTACAACATTATTAGATTTTTTTTCTTGCTTGGTATGCTTGAAGGATTTGTAATTGTTTTAAATTACGTTATACATTACTATGACATATTCACCTATTAAAGGAGCTTTGTAAAAGCTGTATGGTATTACAGTATAGTTTTGTTATGGTAGCAATCAATAACCACACAACTGCTTGAGGACATTGCATTTCTCAAAAAGACACTCCTGAAATATTGAGAAATGCCTCAAGTTTTCCATTCAGGATTTTTGCTAAGCTGTATCTTTCAAAGCACCATGCATCCACAATTCTTTCTATGTGATACACATCATTGGTACCGATGCCTAGAGAGTTTGTAATGAGCAAGCAGAATATGTCCTCTATTTATAAGGTTTTGGACAAACAGACAAAATCTTAAAGCTTTATGCTGTCTGTGTGTTGAAAGCTTATAAATTTGGGGACAAGAGGGTGTTTCACCTCATGGTTTCCCTATCTAATAAAATGTGATGAGTTTCATGATTTGGGAATTAAAAGATGTTGTATAGGGGCAAAAGCCTTTGTTGTCAATGTAGTATGTGTAAACTGGTATTAGGAAATCTAGACAAACTATTAAAGAAAAGTGTGGAGAAATACCCACATCTCTTCCATTAATTTAACTTTATGCTTTGATAGATCAATTGCTTATACAACCACTGTCAACTCGGAAAAACAGCTTGTCATCCTTTTTGCAAATCTACCAATTCAGATCACTTTCACAGCCAACAGAACCACAAACAATGAATGAAAACTTTGCTATCTTTGCTGTCATCTGTTGAAGCAATATTTGTTCTTTAAAAAAAAAAAGTATTACAGGAGTAGAAAAATTAATCACAGAAGGCTTTCTGCCTCTTTTTGGTCCTATAACAAGTGTAGAATACTGGCCTTTCATGGAAATGAACCGGGTTTTGCCATGCGGTTGGGGATCTCAATAGCTACCACTGCTGCTCCTGCTGTTGAAATACTAATAGAACCAGGAGCTGTGAAGAAATCTGTCTTCTTGTAGGTGAATGAAATTGGATGCCACTTTGTACCTTACTCTGAATGGCTCTGTACATTTAGAGGCAGAGTAAATTCACATTCATTCCACACAGTAAAAAACATTCAATACCTGTTCAGTTTTCCTGAGAGAATTCCAGAAATCTGTAAAAGGCTTTGAGTCAGTTTTCATCAATTTCACTCCCAAATTGCACAACCACTGGAAAAGAATAAACCCTGAATATTTTTACAAACTCTCCAAAGCTTTGAACTTAAATAAGAAGTTTCTTACCAATGAAGTCAGAAAACTGATTGATCCAGCCTGATATTTTATTTGTTCTACAAATATGTCAGTTACCAATTCATAGTATCATACAGTTTGAATGTTTTTTAATATTCATTAATACAAATATCCTATTTAGTTTTCATAGAGAATCTTTCCTTGGTCAAATGATTTTTTTTTTTTGAGCAGGGCGACTTACACCCTTTACAAAAGAAGTATAGCTATATCTGCCCTAAAAATCTCAAGCCCTAGTACTAGGAAATTGCTTTATTTCCCTTTTTAAAATAAGTTATCCTTAAAACATCGGACCACATTTTCTGTTTCTATAACATTAATCCAACAGGGAATTTTCATGACTGAGATCAAGAGTATTTGTGTCTGGAAGGATATTTTTCCTCTCTGTTTGCTGTTATCCCTGCTAGTATGTTAGTGTTAGACTGAAAGCTTCCAACATTATGGAGTTGCACATGTACAGCATTCTTCTCTGATAGCGCTTTATATTTGCAGGATGTTTTACAGTGGCAGGTAGCTAGAAGGGATGTCAAGTCAGCATCACAGTTATTCGATTCTCTAAGGTTTATTGCAATAATCCATAACATCTAGAGCTGATGAGGAGCCTGAACTCTTTGATTATAGTAATATTCTTTAGAAAATTGATTTTTTTAAAGTATGTGTTTGGAAATTAATGCTAGCGGTGACAGCCTTTATTGGGTACACTTCAAATGGTTTCAGGTTGACTTGCCACCAAATGAAAAGTGCGTATATAAAGGCCAAATACTGTAAATGACAATTCATACCAGAAGGCTGCATCTAAGGCACGAAAGTACAGTTCTAGCTGTGCAACTGCACAGATAGCTGGCACAATTGCAGGTATCTGTATTTTAAGGTAGTGTGTTATTAGTTATCCCAGCTTGGATTCCAGCTTCAGTGCTTCACAGTTGGTTTACTGCTGACACTTGATATACTTTCTTTGCCTGGACTTTTTGTATCACAGGTGCTACTGCACCTCTTTCCTTTTTGAGAGTAGTGACATGAATGGAGAATCACATGGCTGAGCAAATCAAATCTGTGGGAGGTACAGGACATACTCAAGCGAGCCCTTTATGTTGTACTTGTCAATGGTTCTATTCTATAGTTTGTAAAAGACATTATGTTCCTCATGGTAAAGTGTACTTTCTATCAAGCTTTCATTGAGAACTGAGAGCTGTGAGAGAGCCAAAAACTGCCAGAGCTTTGAGGTAGTGCTGCCTGAACCTTTTTCCTTATAAAGAGCTTTCCAAAGAGCCTCCAAATGGCTTTGAAGTTCAAAAAGCCAGGTTCTCTTAGGCTATGAACTGGAATAATTAATAAAAGCTATAGAAAACTCCAAGTGGCCAGATGAAGCAGAAGGAAAGTACAACAAGGTTTGTAAATCTGTGACCTCCTTCTCCCTGTGACCTTGCAGGATGATCTTTACTTTCAGTCATCTCCTCGCTGCTGTGTTTCTGCAAACTCTGACAGTGCTTACTGGTCCTTGGCAGTATCTCCTCTTGGTCTGTTCGTGGCCCTTTGCTGCTCTTGGCAATCATTCAGTCTCTCTTTGAGCTTCAGGAGCCGCGTGTGCACTCACTGTCTCTCTTTGCCTGGTCCTGTCTCTGCCCCGCTGTAACTGAGGCTGCTGCATTTCCTGAAGAATTGAGCAGCTTCTGCCACCTCCCAGGGCATCCCACCAGGCTGTCGCTCCTTTTAAAGTAATGAGAACAGGCGCATTTAACAGGTTGATCAAAGGTGGAGAAGCAGGTTTGCGTATCAAATACTACACATGTACGTTGTCAGAGTGATGATGAAGATTCCCCTCATATGATCATATAATATAGCAAGTGTGCTAGCTGTATATATGCATAAATAGTGTATGAAGCTTGCCATGTACAACTATATGTATCCAAGAGTGGTGTTAACCCATTAATGTGTATATTTTTATATTGATGGTGCACAATATATTCTGTTAGGAGATACTGTGAATCACTTAACATTAATAAAAATGTTTTAAAGGATAGCAGAGTTTCAGAAGATACACAGTATCCTATCGGATAAAACATTAGTCCTTTAAAATGATGGTACATCGTGGAAAAGCATTCTTGACTAGGGGAATGTCACTTAATTGCTTGCCAATTAACATAATTACTGACTTGGACATTAACAAACGAAGAAGCCAATTAAACAAACACTTGGGAAAGACACCTTTCTTCCCCCCTCCTCAGGCTCAGCTCCAGCCTGGACCCCTCTCCTGGTGTCCCAGCCTCCACTCCCCTTGCTAACGGTCCAGAGGGTCGGCTCAGGCCTTCGCCCTTTTCTTCCTCCGCTCCTTCCTTCTTACTCATCTCCTCTGCTCTGGTGGGGGCCCTCCATGGGGACCCTTCCTCACAACATCTGAGCAGAGGCACCATGCTCCCCTCCAACTTGTTGACTCTTTGGGTGGGATGGGGCAGGTTGTAGAGCTGGCTGAGACTGGCTAGAACTGGCTGGAACTGGCTAAGACTGACTAGAACCAGCTACGACTGGCTGGGAGCAGCTGAGACTGGTGAGGGCCAGCTGGAACCAGTGCAAGGCCATGCATGGCCGCCTCTCACGCAGGGCACCCAGCAGGCCCTGCTGCTGAACCCCACTGCTTGTGCCCAGTGCGTGCTGTAGAGGCATTACTTCTTGTATATTAATTGCTGTAGGGACCATTTAGTGGCAGCTTGTCAGCTCGTTAAGCGGTCCCTGCTCAAAGTGGCCTGTGTGGAAGCTGAGGTGGAGTGGATGGAGTTGAAACTGAAACCCAAGTTGTAGGAAGCTTCCTCAGACTGCTTTTAAGGGTATGTTCCTTTTTCATACTGAAAATTTGTTTTGTCTTGCTTGCTGTGGTGGGTTGACCCTGACTGGACATCAGGTGCCCACCAAAGCCGCTCTATCACTGCCCTTCTCAGCTGGACAGGGGAGAGAAGATATAACAAAAGGCTCATGTGTGGAGATAAGAACAGGGAGAGATCACTCACCAGTTACTGCCACAGGAAAAAAAAGAGTCCATTAGGGGAAATTAATTTAATTTATTGCCGATCAAATCAGAGTAAGGTAATGAGAAATAAAATCAAGTCTTGAAACACTTTCCCCCCACCCCTCCCTTCTTCCCGGGCTCAGCTTCACTCCTGTTTCTCTCCCTCCTCCCCCCGAGCAGCACAGGGAGATGGGGAATAGGGGTTGTGGTCAGTTCATTACACGTTGTCTCTGCTGCTCCTTGTCCCTCAGGCGGAAGATGCCTCCCACTCTGCTCTTGCTCCAGCATGAGGTCCCTCTCATGGGAGACAGTCCTCCATGAACTGCTCCAACGTGTGCCCTTCCCATGGGCTGCAGTTCTGCATGAGTTACCCCAGTGTGGGTCCTTTCCACCAGGTGTAGTCCTTCAGGAGCAGAATACTCCAGTGTGGGCCCTCCGCAGGGTCACAAGCCCTGCCAGCAAACCCTCCAGTGTGGGCTCCTCTCTCCATGGGTCCACAGGTCCTGCCAGGAGCCTACTCCAGCGTGGGCTCTCCATGGGGCCACAGCCTCCTTTGGGCATCCACCTCCTCCAGTGTGAGGTTCTCTGGGAGCTACAGGTGGATATCTGCTCCACCATGGACCTCCATGGGCTGCAGGGGGACAGCCTGCCTCACCGTCATCTTCACCATGAGCTGCAGGGGAATCTCTGTTCCAGTGCCTGGAGCACCTCCTCCCCCTCCTTCTTTACTGACCTTGGTGTCTGCAAAGCTGTTTTTCTCACATATTCTCATTCCTCTCTCCTGGCTGCAGGGTTTTTTTCCCCTTCTTAAATACATTCTCACAGAGGCACTATCACCATCACTGATGGGCTTGGCCTTGGCCATCAGCGGGTCCGTCTTGGAGCTGGCTGGCATTGACTCTGTTGGATACAGGGGAAGTTTCTGGCAGCTTTTCACAGAAGCCACGCTTGTATCTCCCCTGTTACCAAAACCTTGGCACGCAAACCCAGTACACTCACCCAAGAACTTCTTTGTTATTAAAAGAATACTGAAGGTAGCATGACCTGTGATATGTTCTCAGAAATATTTCTGAGTCCTGGAGAAGCCAACAGGTGGTGAGCCACTGCTAGCTGCACAAGAAGTTAATGTTTCCTTGGTCTTCACGGGAACAAAAATATGAAATTACTGTTATGGTAAGGGCTCAATCAGGTTGGATAAAGATACTGAAACATACAAGACAAATGACTGGCATCAATGATTGTTCATTTCAATGTTGTTGTTCCAGGCTGCCCTTGGGATACATATACTTTTTAAAAAGGAGCATAATAAAGTTAGAATAGGTGTAAAATGACTGGAAATATTTTTTCAAACAGGTCAAGGTGGCATTAGTGCTCTGTTCTATAGGCATAGTTTGAGGGATGTCTCTGCTTCTCCTCTTCCAGGCCAGCTGCCTCGTGCCCCTGGCCTCTGTGAGCTATCACGAGTAATACTGCTCTGTTTGTTTGTCCCGTCTAAATATCTGAATAGCACTATCCATGTATTCAAATCAATAAGCTAAGCTACGTGGCAGAAACATAACAGGATATTTTGTCTCAGTGTAGTAATCGAGTCATATATCCATTCAGTTGGCCACGTTTTCCACTTGTGTGACTCAGCAGAACTCTACTGAAAATTATGAACTAAATGAATAATAATAGCTCAGAATTGCCACAATTGCTTAATCAATACACATGATTTGTAAATCCTTACTACTATATTATATTTTGTCAGTTAAAAAAAAACAGGTGTAGGCATTGCTTTATTTGAGACACAGCCTTACATTTGTGTTTCAGTGTAAGGACCGGTGGTCCTAGTGCTTTGTAGCCAACAGTTGGTTTTTTGTAGGCCTTGTAAATTGGTTTATATAAAGCTCTTTTGTGACAGGTTTCTTACTGCTAGCATGATAATTTCTCTTAACAATCCTTATTTACTGAATCAGACACGAATTCTCAGGTGCGTATCAGTTGTCCCATTAAATCCAGTTGAGCCACTTAAGGCAGGTCCTAATGCTCATTGTTCATTAGTGTGCATGAGCTCATCTGTGGCAATGGGAGTGCAGTTCCTCCGAGCGCGGAGAGCCTCCTGTGCATATGGAAGTCGACAGAAATGTGAAAGGACTCGCCACATTCGGAGACCGATTCTACAGACATTATCCTTGTGCACACACACGATTAGGAGGTTTCCAGTTTCTCTCCCAGCCTTACACTGGCGAAGTAATTTAAGCCGTTTGCTGGCTGTACTTTCTACAGTAATTCAGACATGAAGAGTTCTCTCCAGTGTTCTTCATGATTTGGTAATACTTACCATGGCAACGTTTCTGGCTATTGCAAATTTTGTCACTTTGTGGCATTATATTTATACTGGGCAAAATACCATAAATAGGTTAGCATTATAAGATGCTAAAAAAAAATTTTTGTGTTGCCTGTATTTGTCAGTACTAGTAGGTTGACTGTTCACCCTTTAAACCTTGTGTTAAGTGATAGTGCATCTTTTGGTAGTTTCTTCAGTATTTTATGCTAACCCTATGCTTAACCCTTTTGTACAGCAAGTGCATTTAACTTCTGCAAGGAACCAGTCTCAAGATCACATCTAGAAGTCTTTCATCCTTAACTGTGTTTATTAATAGCTGTACAAAGACTTCATAAATGTATATATTAATTTAAATTAGAAATAATAACCAAAAAAAGGAAGAACAACAAATCTTTCCAATGTGTGCTCTTGAGTAGTTACTTCTGCAGTGCTCATTTCTGTGCTCTCCAACCACTCTATGCGTTGGCTACCACCATCTGTTGTGTGGTGGCAGAAATTGTGCTGGGAATCTCTCTGCATGGGGCTTGACTGTTCCCAGTCTTTTGTGGAGCAGCGAATATACACTTCTAAGTACTGTAAAATATATATGATGCCTTGCTCATTTAAAACAGCAGCAAAATAGTATTCTTAGACTGTGAAGATAGGATTCAAATCGATTAATTCAGAAAATATGAGTATTCTCTGTAAGGCAGAAAGCTATATATTAAAGAATTTAATAATTGGATAATAGGAAGCAGAGACGGGAGACCATTTAGGAGAGGTGAAGATGAATAGAAAAGTAGTTAGTATGACTGGGTACACTAGCAGAGAGGAAGCACGCAAACAAAACGTAGCTTGAATAATAAAATATTTACTAAATAATTGGTTGTGACTGGCAGTGCTTGCTGTGGGCATGTTGCACTCTTACCAGATGTTACTCTTGAGAAAGGTTTAACTTGTGTTTCAAAACATGCATCTGTGTGACTTGTTACACTTTCCATGTGTGAAGAGTATAGGAGCTGTCACTGGAGATCAAAGTTCAGCTTTTTAGTTCCATTCTTAAACAGTGTAAAATGTTCTGGTTTAAGTTATAGTCACCCTAATTTTAAAGCTTTTGTGCTGCCAGGATGGTACAGTGGACCTCGGTGGATCTGAGAATTCAGGAATGAGCTTATCCAGTATGGGCTAAGCTATTCTGAGATGGAAATTGAACCTGAAAATGCACAAACTAAAAGAAGTCTTGTTATCTCATTGACAACAAGAGCAAATACATTCTATCCTTTCTAGGCCAAGGTATGTTACTCATCCATTGTATAGAGGTGCACTAGGAGTCAACAAAGTATCTGCTTTTATCAAAAGTACAGATCAGGTTTTAGAGTAAAGCTTTTTCCAGGAAAGATAGCATGCCTGTTAACACCTTTTTTTTTGTTGTTCTTTGAAGAAAGAATTTACGTGACTTAAAAGGAAAAAGATTTAGTGTAAACTCAATATTCTGAAGCAGAGAAAACAGACATTAAGAGAGGACACATTTGAGAGAAGTGTCCTCAGGAGGAAACATACTTATAGATGTTCCAATAAGAGAGGAAAGTTGGCCAGCCATGAGAGAGATCATAAATAACATAATATTTCTTTTTTGTCTTCCACACAACCTTCTGCTATATTACTTCAATATCTGTCGTGCAAATCCAAAACATGTTTTCTCTGTCAATTGTTCCTGATCAGCTAAGAGAAGTTTATGTTACAAAAGAACATAAATATCACAAGATTATCAAGGCTAAGGGTGAAGACAAGTGTTTCACCTAAACCCGTCGGGGTGAGATTTCGTTCTTGCAGATAGGGAGTACAACAGAGACTAATAATTGTACTCTTCGTTTAACGATAATTTCCCTGTGGTCTTTAAAGCTTGTATTTCATGTTATAAGAATGAAAAAGGCAATGAATTAATCGTGCAAAATACTTTAAACCATTGATTGTGAAGTGCCTGCCAAGAATATGTGGGCATCTGTTAAAACCTTACTTCTGACTAACAAGAGGAAAAGAGTTGTTTCCAGATGCTTAGGGAGCAGTGTCTTTTTCATAATGGGTTGTTTCAATGGAAGAACAGTGGGAACATGTTCTGAATATCTTTAATTATAATCTCACCTGTTAAAGTGTTTAGCTATTACTGTGGCAGTTAAAATTCTACCTCTGATGTTTTGAGACAGAAAGCTAGTACCTAGTTCTGCAGCAAACATCTTGAAATGCTTAAGCTGTAGTTGCTCTTTCTCTGACAACTTCCCTGTAAGCACTTACAAAGAAGTCAGAAAGAAAAGATGTTTAAAGTTAGATTTAAATGTCTCTGATAAAATAACATGCATTTACTAGTCAGAGTATCTTCAGCCATTTGGGAATTTTCATTTCTGTTGTGAACTGATATCCCAGGATGTCACAAAAAATCGAAGTTACACCATTCTGACAGTTCTCCTTAATATGACTTTGTGGTGTAGGGGCACACTAATATCAGAGGGGACTCAATATCTAACCTTCACTTTTTAGGGAAATACTATTTTCAAAAGTAACCTAAAGTTATCAAAAACTATATTTCTAAAGTCCTTTAAGAAGGCTGTATAATCTGCCACAGCCCTATTCTGGAAGGATCGTATTCTAGATCATAAATGTCTGTGCTATGCTTTGTTGAAGGAAATTAGTCTTAGCTAAAATTAAAACTCCTTGATTTGAACTGAGTTCTATGTTGGGGGAATCGGTGAGGTCTGAGGACATAAAGGTTGTTCTGTGTTCATTGAAGTGTTCTTATGATTTTGATTACTTATTCCGTCATATAGCTATATGAAAAAACTAATAGCTTGAAATCAGACCAACCTTTATGCTTTTAAGAGATACGCACAGATACAAGTGTGTAGAAGTTAACTGAACAGTCCTAAGAGTCCATCTGAAGAAGAAAAATCCGGTTTCTGTTTGCACACTCCAAACATATGTGTAAGTAAAACCACACTGTTTTGACATAGTTCCTTTTCAAAATAAGACAGAGCTTTTTTTTTTTTCCCCAAAAGGGTCCTCATGTATCTTGTACTTCATATATAAAACACTACATGTTTGTGATGAGTAAGACAAAAATCAGCTTGTGCAACATCCGTTATTGACTGGTTGTAACAATGAACTCAGTAGTTTTTTCTGTCTCTGTTATCTGCAATATGACTCTTAAAAGTAAACTCTAGCAAAGAAAGCATAAAATATCTATACAGTAGAAACCAAAATGGTAATTTTCAGTTTAAAACATAATACTTTTAGACACTTTGGAAATTCTGAGACTAAAAGCATTTCCCAAAGGAAGATGTTTTTCCCAGTCTGTAAGTTGGCCTTGTTTAGTGTTTTACATGTGATGTATAAGCTAGATCTGCACAGATCAGAGCAGAAAGTGTCACGTTTACTCTGCCCACATCATAAGCCAGCCAGATGTGTGAGGTAGTTATGGCCAGATTTTAGTGAATATGTCCAGCCTGATAATCCACATGTCATGGAATAATGTATTTATTAGGTTGTAGCATTGTTCCTTACTCCTGTAGGCTACCTGTGTCTGCTACTCCAGGGCAATATGACTGTTTGTACTGGATTGCAGAGGTTTGTATAGACTCATGCTGGAAAAAGAGATGCCAATACCATGAACAACTTTAAAAACACTAGCGAAGTTCACAGAAAAGAGCCAACAGAAAATATATCCAGTGTTGATGGAGGGCCTCATACTCTGTTTGAATCTGTTTCCAAGGTTTCCTCATTGTACCTCCAGATACTAAAATGGACAGAGACTAGCTAATATAAAACCAGAGAGCACTGCAATTCTAGAGTGAAGAAGGCTTGGGGCGGACCTGCTGGAGAGGAGCTCTGTGAAGAGGGACCTGGGAGTGCTGATGGATGACAGGTTGACCATGAGCCAGCAGTGTGTCCTGGTTGCCAAGAAGGCCAATGGTATCCTGGGGTACATTAAGAAGAGTGTGGGCAGCAGGTCGAGGGAGGTTCTTCTCCCCCTCTACTCTGCCCTAGTGAGGCCTCATCTGGAGTACTGTGTCCAGTTCTGGGCTCCCCAGTTCTAGAAAGATGAGGAGCTACTGGAGAGAGTCCGGCGGAGGGCTACGAGGATGGTGAGGGGACTGGAGCATCTCTCCTACGAGGAGAGGCTGAGGGAGCTGGGCTTGTTCAGCCTGGAGAAGGCTGCGAGGGGACCTTATAAATGCCTACAAATATTTTAAGGGTGGGTGTCAGGAGGATGGGGCCAAACTCTTTTCAGTGGTGCCCAGTGACAGGACAAGGGGTAACGGGCACAAACTGAAGCACAGGAAGTTCCGTCTGAACATGAGGAAGAACTTCTTCCCTCTGAGGGTGACGGAGCCCTGGAACAGGCTGCCCAGGGAGGTTGTGGAGTCTCCTTCTCTGGAGATATTCA
>Ga0065711_1048287_pt1 | contig 11890 bp, 2 predicted proteins | sample Hoacrofraction12_FD_59098 | JGI IMG/M metagenome (GOLD analysis project Ga0065711, IMG submission 59098) | Hoatzin crop microbial communities from Cojedes, Venezuela - Epithelial fraction 12 v2 (version 2) | ecosystem: Host-associated > Birds > Digestive system > Esophagus > Crop | place... | reverse complement strand
AACAAGAAACCGAGAAAAATTGTAACATAAAATACGTTATCGACATTAAGCTTTACTCAGTAGGAAAGAAAACCACATTTTGGCAGTTGGATGACTACAACAAGTAGGAGGGAAGGTGAAATTAGGGTTTGTCTGTGACAGATGTCACAAAGACCCAGATTACACAACAGAAATGTTTTCAGCAGTGCATCTAAGATTTTAAGAGTGATGGAAAGAATAAGAAAGTAGAGAGAAGAAAAAGCACAAAAAGAACAGCATAAAATCAAGGAATATTACATGGACCACCACAATAAAAATACAGGAAGGGCTCTCACACGGATGTACATAAAGTCTGTTTAAACCTTACCTAACCACAGTTCTGACTTTTTGTTAAAGTCATAGAGTTACTTTTTATTAAAGTCTCTTCTTCTGTGACATGACATTTCAGTCTGTATGACCTTTATACGGGTATGGTAATCCAAAAAAGCTATTTGCCGTCAGTGTAGGGATTCCCTTGCCATCCTGCTTTAAGAACAACCGGTGAGTCATTTCAAAGCACTCCCTCTGTCACTACTGAGGAGCAACTCACTGGTGAGTGACGGCCGTACTCGCTTGGTGATTCACTTGGCACTGCACCTGAGTGGAATCTGCCATACTGCATAAAACACCTACTGCCAACTGAAATAACTCCACATGCTAACAGAAGGTTGCCAGTGTAAATCCAAACTGAAGACTGTGAACGTGCCTCACAAAAATAAATGGCAGAAACAAAAAGTTTTCAGACATTTTCAAGACCAAAAGTGCATACTTCAAACTGGAACAGGAAGAAGAATGACAGTCTAGTCAACCAGCAATTTGAACAAACTTCTAAAACTTGAAGCCTCAAAGTTGTAAGAGGCTGTATCTCTTTGTTGCTTGGTTTGTTATCTGTATAAGGAATATCTTCTGACACACTCAGTTTTGCACAAGAACTTTAGAAAGCTTAATTAATTCAGGTCTCTTTTTAAGCTGGTGATAACAATTTTCTGCATCTCTTTACTTGATTTGACTATTATTTTACTATTATTATTGCTACTAATTCAAGTGAAGGAAGAAAAAGACACTGCTATGACTGCATGGAAAAAACTTGAGAATGTAAACACTCCTTCCTTCTCCTCCTCCAAAAAGGAAAAAGAAAAAGATTTGTCTTGGTTTTGGTTAAAACAGAACAGATTCTCTTTCAGTGAATCAAGAGAAGCATGGCCAGCAGGTGACGTGATTCTGGCCCTCTGCTCCGCTCTTGTGAGACCCCACCAAAAGTCCTGCGTCCAGCTCTGGAGCCCTCAGCACAAGAAGAACATGGAGCTGTTGGAGCAGGTCCAGAGGAGGGCCACAAAGATGATCCGAGGGCTGGCGCACCTCTCCTATGAGGAAAATATTTTCAGCAGGGCTTCTTGTGATAGGACAAGGAGAAATGGCTTTAAACTAAAGGAGTGTAGATTTAGACTAGATATAAGGAAGAAATTTTTTACAATAAGGGTGGTGAAACACTGGAACTGATTGCCCAGAGAAGCAGTGGAGGCCCCATCCCTGGAAACTTTCAAGGCCAGGTTGGATGGTGCTCTGAGCACCCTGGTCTAATTGAAGATCTCACTGCTCACTGCAGGGCGGTTGGGCTAGATGACCTCTAAAGGTCCCTTCCAACCCAAACCATTCTATGATTCTATGATTCCTTACAGCTAAATTCTTCTAAGTAACTGCATTTTTCTGAAGCTAGCTGCATATTTTAGACTGTGTCCGCTCCAAAGCTGAGAACACCTAATGGTTACAGTTACACTGAGCTAACAGCAGGAATGAAATGCAGAAAAAGGCCCCTGTTTATAATTATCACTATAGCAGCCAAGGTCACCAATGGATCTCTTAGGTCCCGCCAGTGAGGAGTCGGAAGGGGTCACACTTGTGGGGATGGTCGAACAGAACAGGTGACCTGATACTGACCAACTAGATATTCCATGCCATACACATCGTACTCAGTTTAAAGCTGGAGAATAATAAGACTTTCGCTCTCTTCATCCATGCCCAGTTTCTGAAGAGGACCCTGCTCATTGTTCTGCCTGCGCTCTTGATCCAGATTCCAATCCATGTATTCCTGAGTCCAGCTCCTGTCCACTGCTGAGGCCATTCCGGGACTGCCTGGTGTTGCCTGGCAGCTGCTGGTGGGACGCCAGCGCGCCGGCACCCAGCTGTGGGAAATTCAGTATCGGTTTTGTATATTTTGTTTTATTTCTCTTATTATTAATATTTTAGTATCATTAGTGTTATTAGTAAAGCTGTTATAATATTAAATTTGTAGGTATCTCTGCATTCTCCTCCCTTTTCCTTTCCTCTGGTGAGAGGGTGGGGTTTAATAGAGAGCATCTGCCACCCTCTTGATTGTCTCCCCGCTTTAAACGTGGACAGATTACTTCTTGAGAAAATGTACTGTAAGTACTAACGGAAATATTATTTCCAATCAGGCTAATGGAAAACTAAAAATGATCACGCTCAAAGATTTTAAGGAGAATTCAGTAAAAGACTTTTACACACATACACATGGTAGCCATACACAAGAAAAGCACTATTAAGGAAGCATCCAAAGCCTACCAGTGAGGGAGACAGATGCCGTTCTTACGTGAATGGGAGGGTGTCACACACGTAGAGGGAGAGTAGCAAAACTCCCTTATCTCCCATCAGTAAATTTGTCCCTGAATATATAGATAAGGAAAGTGACTGAATTAGGATGATGATAAAACATAGCATCACTGCTTACTGAATTTATGATAAAAATGGAAAATACTGACTATATTGTCAATGTATCCATTAAGAAACAATAGACAAAGGAATATTTCTAACAATTGAATGTTTTCAGACAGAATACTGAAGAGTCTCGAAGGAACTAGGCACCATAGTAGTAGTAATTAGATAGGAAGAATAAGGGACCAATGATTTGTTAGTTGTATTTTTTCAAAAAAAGTAACATCCATATCTTTGTTTCTGTTAGATTCTCACATGTATTATACATCCTTCCACGCACTTCTATAACACTATGACATAACATAGTATGATCATTCCTTGTATTTGCCTCCTGAATAGTTTGAACACCTCTCATAACTCTGTGTCACTGTGTTTTCAAGGTCTACTGCATTTTGGGGTTCTACGTCATATTTATAAACTGCGTAACTGCTGTGGCTTCCTTATGGCATACACTTGATTGTCTTACATGAAGTGTGTTAACTACAGGCTTCTCTGGTTTTCCTCAACTTTGTAGCATGCTTTTTCAATCCTTCTTCTTCATTTTAGGTATTCTGAGCAGTTTTTTTCTCTACTGTTATATTTTATAAGGTATTTCTTGGCATTTCTGCAAGCTATACAGTTGCATGTCATTCCTTTATTTTTGCCATTGACTGTAATCATGTCTTTCTTTATGTTCTTTATATTCCTTTATTTACTTTCAGTGTTATATGCCTTAATAAGAAACATACCTTCCAATGGAAGGAAGTTTCTGTTGCATGTGGTTCTGTCACTGGGCACCAATGAAAAGAGCCTGACTCCATCTTCTTTGCACTCTCCCTTCAGATATTTATATACATTAATGAGATCCCCCCTGAGCCTTCTCTTCTCTAGGCTAAATACACCCAGAGGAAGAATGCAAGAGATAAATATGTAGTATGGACAGAAAGAGGAATATGACATAACTATCATGTAACAATAAAGAAGCACAGCATGAAATTAAGAACTGTAAAAAGCAAGCAGTGATTTACAGACTTTCACAAAATTGCCACAGTACGTTATGGATGTGAGAAGTATAAACAGCTTTAAGAGCCTAGACAGCAGAGAAGTCCACAGTTTTAAAGTCTACACCTTATCTTGCAGAGTACCTGAACCAGGCAGAGATTAAACAGGTGTTTAAAATGTCTACTGAAAAGTAAATATGGAAAGTTCGATGTTGCACTTGACTATAAAAAGTCTTAACCTTTGTTTGGTTTATGTGATTAGATTGATGTAGCTTAGCACACATTTAGCAGACTTCAGTAAAGTCAAGCTAGCAAGTGGAAAACTAGTGAGAAGAGAGACGGATATTGAATTAACAGTGCATATACTTAACAGTAAGTGTTACAAATTAAATGTAGGATGAGGATTCAGATCCACTGCAAGAAGCGAACTGTAATAGAACACTATGACTTTCTTCATCTGAGGGTGGAGGAGCCATCAAACACAAGAGAATATTGTTTCTTCAGAGCAATTGTTCACATGACTGTGATCCTGGCTGTCTTGGTCCTGGTAACTAATTCCTGTACAAGTGCTCAACATTTTTCCTGATACTTATCATGAGAGTTAATACTGTCATATGCAGAAAACCATTTTCCAGAGCCATAAAATAGCCTTTTTTAAGACTCTGCCTAGAATACTGTGTCCGCTGCTGATCATGTATGGCAAGGCTAAATTGTTTGATCAGTAAGTAGAAAGAGTACAGTATACAGTTTTTCTAAATGACATCGAATGGACATAACAGTCTCCAAAGGTTTGAATGAGAGGAATCTCTTAAACAGCATCAGATGAGCATATTACAACCAAAGAAAATGAGCCTCAGTATTAGGAAATCCTGTCTGGCAATCAGCTGAACAACTCAAGAATTAACTCCTACCAAAGGTATGAAGGTAATGTTTTGGTTTGTCACATTCTAAGATCCATCTGAGCCAGTATGATCAGTTTGGATTCTAACACCTAAATAACAAACCATCATGAGAGATTTTTGTGGCCTTTAATGTACAAAAGTCTCCAGGAAGCTTTCAGTACATCAAAATTCCGACACCCCAATCCAAACGTAATCTTGAAATAACCAATTATCAATTGAAATTAAGGATCTATCTAATATTGGAATGTAAGGAATACAGAAAAAGACTTCACATTGTGGGGAATCTCAAACATAAATGAAACAAATTTCTAAAAAAGATACCGTAGTACGTCAATAAAGTTCTATCAAAAACAAGTCCTGCTGTTCTGCCCACTTATGCCAGGACTGAAACTGGTCCATAGTGATTAATTTGAACTAAGTAGAGTACGTACGGTATACGGTTCAGTTATTGACCCATAGCACTCTCGGCTTCCTCCGAGAACACTATGTCTAGTGGTTCCAGTGCTGATGCGTGAAATGTTCTAACAAACCAGAAATCAATGCAGAGTGCACAGTAAACAGACACAGTCAATGAGCTATTCATTACCTTTCGTAAACCTTCAGTATAATTGGCATGTGGTCACTTTACAAACTATAATCAACTGTGGCTTTATTTAATCTCTTATATAAAACAAGACCAAAAAAGCTTCATGTTTTATGTAGTCATAAGAACATGAAACTGGATAGGTAAGTAATTAGATACCTGAATGCACCCTCCATCAAATAAAATATCACATTTGTCTGTTTGATCTCTAATACAAGCTGTTTGGTAAACACCCCAGTACTGATAGTTTTTTGTGTGTGATACTTTTATTAGGTATTTTTTTCTGATCAGTAATTAAAACCTAAATCCCAGATGCTTTTTTAAATAAATTGTTGCCTTCAGGATAGCAATTTCTGCTACCAAAAGAGGGTACAGAGGAGGTACGTATTTCATAATGAATGTTTATTCTTATTTACTTACTGATAGAAAGCTTTTTGATCATAAAACTAATTAAAGTTGGGAAAGGAGAAAGTTAGCCTTTTCATTTTAAATTGCAAGCTAAAAAACAAACCCCATAATCACATAAATGTCATACAAAATGTTTGGATAGCTTCTAAAAATAATCAGTCTCTAAAAGATGACTGCCTTCAATAGAAAGCACCCATGTAGGATTTATTTAAAAACCCTGAATATAAAAAACAAGCAGCAAAGTAGGGACCATGGCACTGGAAAGTTTAAAGGAAATGGACTTGATTTACCATTCAGCTATTTCTTCTTTCCCATAAGTAGATGGATTATGGGAATCTAGACAACTTGTCCCTCCTTTTTGTTCAGTTTGGTTCAGTTCAGTCTTCTGGGCTTCCAGAATGTGTAGGTAAGTTTTCAATTATGGGATCCTGCACAGCCCTTTAACTCTCCCTTCTGTGAACTTTTTGAGTTCTACATGGTCAGCAGATACGGAGGATTTAAGTACCGTACACCACATAGCTCATCTAGCGGAATGTTTACACAGTTTTTGTAGTGTATTCTGACTATACTCTGAGCCAAAAGAAACCATACAGTGTTATCATATTGCAGACCCGAAGATATCATACTTCACTTCATTGCTGGGTTAATTACAGCCATGTGGTTTCATGGCTGAGCACACAAGCAGAATGAACTTCTCTCTGTTTGAATCATCAGAGAAGTGAACTTGATAATTTCTATGTGGGCGTATCCCAGAGAGTGGCAGCCTCTCTAAATGTAAACTCAAGGGAAAGAGTGAATTAGAGGAAACTACATGTTGTGAAAGGCAAGGCAAAGAAGGCTGAGCAACTGACACACATCCAAACCCATTAAGATCATATCTGAGTTAAAGAAAAAATAAATAAATATACCTGATGCCTGACTATCTCTGTCCAGGTTAAGTAGCCGAGTATTTCTGTTGCCACTGTCAACTTCTCTCTGAAAACAGATCTTCTCAAATCTGTACGATGTCAGAATCTGAGAGGATGAGTTCAGTGCATGTCAAACTTTGTTCTGACACTATGTTGATGACAAATTATAGCCTAGCAAGGGTACACTAATCAGGAAAGAAACTTATGATGTGAGACAAGAGTTACCTAAGCCACAGGGCACTGAAAGCAACTCTAAAGTGAAGTTCAGAAAACCCAGCTGCCTAGGCATTTATTCTTAAACTTTTTGAACTACATAACTTGTGCATCTACAGGGAAAGAATAATCAATATTTTATTTCAAAATATTTTATTTAAATTACTTCAGCCAGCTACTGCTCACATCACCTCAGATTAAATGCATGATGTGTCAATGCTACATTGATGAAGATTGTCAACTATGTTATAAAACAAAAGATCTAATTTAATTATTGACTATTAGATTTGGAAGATTTTTTACTTCCACTGCTGTATTTAGTTAATAAAAGGAGTAATCTACCTCTTATATTGATCCTCTCTGTGCTAACTTATTTGACTATCTGTCCTGGTAATTGTTACTAGCTTCCTAATATTTTAGAAATAAAGGAATTGGCTGCATTTCTGGGTTATACAGACTTCAAATTAGCATGCTTCTCACAAATAAATACATAACACATTTTCTACTACAGCTTTATTAGTGCTTGGAGCAATTTTCAGTTTAGCAGTTCTTAAGTAGGAAATAAACAGGGCACTAAATGGTGGAACATCTTCCCTCAAAAACATTTAGGATTCAGCTGTAACATGAGTCTTGCTGAAGGAGTCAAAGAGATACCACTTAACTCTTTTCCCTTGTGAACCTACTCATCCGGACTGCTATTTTCTTGAAAGAAACTGGAAGGCCTGAAATATAATTTCATTCTTTGGTAGTGTGTTCAGCAAAAATCAAGAGGCACACATTTTTATATCTTTCTTTTTTTGAGTGATTTGGGGAAAAAATATGAAAAAGACCCCATAAAAACCTTCCCTTTCAAGGAATATAAAATCAAGTGAATAGAAGATAGAATTATCTGCAAGCTAAGCTTAACAAAATATCACTATACTTCTATGTATATATATGTAATATGTATATATGTAATATTACTATACTTCTACTTTTGGTTTTGCATGTGCAATACATGTAATATTATTACTAATCTATTTTAATGCTAGACACAATTCTAAAAAGTGTGAAGCAGGAAAACCACTGTACTAGACAAGCAGATTGAGAAATTACCAAGAAAATTCATATTTATTAACAAATATTCCAAATTCCTTTAGGAAGATGGGTTTATGGAAGAACGGATTCTCACATTCTGTGAGAATGTGATTCTTAAGTTCTTTATTGCAGTGGGCTTGAATTCCAGTTTAGTTTTGTAGATTAACTGCCCTCGCATGCTGTTCAGCATGAATGTAATATTCTCAAAAACATTCTGGTTAAGTGACTATTCTTTTGTGACACTAAATTGCTATTAACAGCTCACAGTGATCCATACTCCTTTCTCTCTTTCATATATTTTACTTTTCTTTCCTAACCACCTGTTGTTGCAGTAAAAGTACAACTTTGATGTACATTTCACCCTAGATTTATCATTAAATACCACCCAAAATATTCCCCAATCCTAGGTGTTGAAGTAAAACCAGGAGTGAGTCCAACAGAGGAGCATATGAATAGGCAGTAAGATGGAGAACATGAGAGCTGTTGAAGATTTTGACACTGCCCAAACTCTCTGAAACTATAATACCTATTTGAAGGCTCTAAAAGATTTTTATTTTTTGATGAAGGCAAGTGCAACTGCTGGAAAAAGAATATAATATATAATATAGCTATATTTTACTGATTATTGCTGGGTTATGCATAATAAAGTTGTTTGATAGTCTACAACTAAGGGAAGGAAAGCAGACAAGACAAAATACAATGAAAAAAAGTCCTACAAAGAATGTAAATCTTGAAACGTGACACAGTAGCACACACACAAAAAAAGCTAGAAAAATGATTGCTCTAATGTAGTACACATATGCTCAAGGAACTGTTGCTTATATGGATTGTTATTGATATAGCTCTACTTGTATATCCTCAGAAGAATCAGTTAGCTATTGATCATTATTCTGACTACACAGACACAGCATTTTTGGAGAATATTATGTAGCTGCTGTATAAACATTTGTCTTTCATTGGTATGTTAATCACATGACTACATTGCAACTTTATTTTTATGAATTTACTTTTTTTCAAGAAAGCATAATTTTATTCTATGTTGCAATTTAATAGTTTGCAGAAATGGAATAAAATTATTTAATCAATGCTGAAAAATATGAATTATCAAATTTAGATGCCTGTTTGACAGTACCAACTTACAGGACAAGACATTTACAAATGGAAGCATTGCTTGTTGAAGTAGAATATTTAGAATCAGGCTGTCTGACTATGTCTCCTTGAATGCTAATCCTATCACGATCAGAAACCTCTTAGATACCATGAAGAATAAAAAAGAACAGAAATGTTACTTAAACAAATGCTACATGGATAAACTTTCTGCCAGAGCAAAAAATACTGTAAATTTACAGTTTAAAAGTTTGGACACAAAAGATAACAGTACTTGGTGAAGTTCCACCTCACTCTTATGAAGTGATCGCAAGATAAAGGGAATCGTACCAGACAATATAGGATCTCCCTTCAGTTTCTCCACAATAGGCAGCCTTGTAACTCAGTAAATATGGTTTTGCCATCACTTGTAACAGGCCACAGGCTTTGTATTAACTGAAGCTTCAAGAGTTTTAGACTCATCCTTGCCCACATAGAGGTTTGGTTTAGCTTGTGTACAGCAATTATCTACAACCAAGTACAATTGCATTGTAATACTGATTCTAACATTTCTGTACTACAAAAAATACAGAGTAGAGAAGAAGCAGTTACTCTGTATTGAATGAATAATCTATGATGCTAGGAATAAAAATGCAGTATACGAGAGTATGGGCACAGGATGATATACCAGACCACCCAAGGCTCTGAGCAACTCTTCAGCACTCAGTTACACTCATCAGAGGAGTAGAACCTTGGGAGCTGGGCAAAGCCAGTGTTAAAGACAACAAAGATAACAAGAAGCAAGGATCTAGTTTAGATAAAACATACCATATATAGTGATTCTGGATATAGCCTGGAAGAACAAACCAATGAAGAAAGAACAAGTAAGCAGACTGTGTTAGCAGACATATTAAAATGACTCAAGTGTACCCAAGAATCAACAGGAACAAAACAAAAACTTTAACATCCCTCAAAAGAATCACAGTGAAAGTTACAGGATGCTAATGACTCCCTATAATCAACTCTTTTCCCTCTCTCCACCTCCCCAAGCCACCGACCTCCGGACCTAGAAGAGTAGTGGAAGGCAGAGGAGGGGGCAGGCACTGGAAAATTGTTAGTTTTAATTGGCATTATCAGGAATAAACTGTAAAAACTGAGTAATTTGTACTATAAGTGCTAGCACCACTGTAACGGGACTAATAATTCTCTGATTAGACTGCTAAGACTGTAATTAGACTAAAAATTCTTGGTTTTACATGTAAGGTTCGCTTCTTTGACCCATATAAACTGTGCAAATTGTATTGCAACCACTGCTAGGACATAATTGGGGTGCATAAAATTGGTAACTGTTGCAGGGAAAAACTGTTCAGTTTACACAGCTCAAATCACATCAAAGCAGCTTTCTGATTTATTAATGAGAAATAAGTAACTAGCAATCATTGAATTTTATATTCATGATTAACAATACACAGACTAACTTCAATACTAGACACTTACAGAAACGTTGATAAACACCTCTTAATTTCTAAACACCCTTCTCTAGCTAATCCCGTGGAGTCCTAAGGGCACCCACACCCACAGAGTTATGGGAATGCAGACACAGGCTGGGCTACAGGCGCACCCCTGGGAGGGCAGGTTCCCCTACCCACACAAACCGTGTGTGAGAGAGACCTGCTCTAGCTTTGTGTGAAGTTGTGCCTCTCCCCGCAGTTTGCTAATCCACGTGCCAGCGCGAAAGCACACTACGAAGGTGTGAATCCCCACTTGTTGCATCCCGTACTGCTGTGATGGGAGACTTCCAGCAGTGTCGAAAGAGGTTCAAATGCCGCTGTTTCCACTGCAAGGAATCTCCCCACATGCTACAGGCTTCCTTTTCACTTACTCCTTTTAAAGCGGACCCTTTTTTTACTTCAAAAATCTCTTCATAGATACCATTAAAGCAATTTGAGGCTTGTATTACTCTTTAACATCACCAGTCTCAGGCACCCACCCCCTCAGACAGTTTTGTCTGTCCCCTTCACACGTACCCTTCGACACTCACACCCATGTCTTAACGTCTGTTGCTGCCAAGGGTGGGCTGTGCTGGCAGCCCTGTCGTAACAGACCAGTGGAGTGCGCAGGCAACTTAAGACTGTTAAAATTTAGTGCAAAAAGAAGGTGAAAAGATCTCAAGTACATACAGAACAGGTCAAAGGAAAAATAGGGAATCGGACAGTACCAGAGGAGCTTAACGGAGATGTGCAAGGACCAAGCAGAGGACCACTTAGACTGAACACCATTAGATATATCAGAGGCATGACAAAGGAGACCCACGCAGAGACTGACCAACACTGTTGAGTGATGCATTCTATTGTAAATTATGTTGAGAGTCTTAATACCGTAATTTACTTGACGTTCTGTTGAAGTTTACTTAAGATGTAATGCCTTTTTTAGATTCTGAATATAAGCAGTTGTTTAGAGTGTGAAATTATGTTAGCAACATGAGAAACTATCTACTTTTGCTCAGAATTTGCTTAACCTAATTGTTGTGTTAAAGATTCTTTATAACTATAAGCTGGAGTTTTCATTAGTAGTGTCATCTGACACTACTGCAACTGTATTAATTGTATTTCATAGGATAACCACTGATTCTGAAAGGAAGAGTGGCCAGTACTACAATTATCACAGAAAAAAATTAATTACAGAGAATGTACTAAACTGATTCAGGAAAACTGAATCATAAGCTGATGCTAAGGTATTCACACATACATCACAGAATCACAGAATCACAGAATGGTAGGGGTTGGAAGGGACCTCTGTGGGTCATCTACTCCAACCCCCCTGCCGAAGCAGGGTCACCTACAGCAAGGTGCACAGGACCTTGTCCAGGCAGGTCTTGAATATCTCCAGAGAAGGAGACTCCACAACCTCCCTGGGCAGCCTCTTCCAGGGCTCCGTCACCCTCAGAGGGAAGAAGTTCTTCCTCATGTTCAGACGGAACTT
>Ga0065711_1048285_pt1 | contig 11890 bp, 6 predicted proteins | sample Hoacrofraction12_FD_59098 | JGI IMG/M metagenome (GOLD analysis project Ga0065711, IMG submission 59098) | Hoatzin crop microbial communities from Cojedes, Venezuela - Epithelial fraction 12 v2 (version 2) | ecosystem: Host-associated > Birds > Digestive system > Esophagus > Crop | place... | reverse complement strand
CAACGCACCCGAAGTCGTCCTCGTTTGGCTCGAAGGCAAGCCCCGCAAAGGCGTAGGACCCCACGACGTAGCCATCTCCCTCGTAAAAGCCACCTTCGAAAGCGGATTCGTCAAAAACAAAGTCCTCGAATTCGCAGGACCAGGCGTCAAAGAGCTCCCCATCGACTTCCGCAACGGCATCGACATCATGACCACCGAGACCACATGCCTCAGCTCCATCTGGATTACCGACGACGAAGTCAAGCACCACTACGAAATACACCGCCGTCCACAAGACTTCCGCGAACTCAAACCCGGCGACATCGCCTACTACGACAGCATGATCCGCATTGACCTCTCCACACAAGAGAGCATGATCGCACTCCCCTATCACCCCAGCAACGCCTTCACCATCCACGAACTCCAAGCCAACCCCACCGAAATCCTCCGACAAGTCGAAGAAGACACCCGCAAACGCTACGGCGACAAAGTTCACTGCGACCTCGTCGATAAAGTCATCGACGGAAAAGTACACGCCGACCAAGGCATCATCGCAGGCTGCTCCGGTGGTACATACGACAACCTCAGCGCCGCCGCCGCCATCATGCGCGACCAAAGCATCGGCAACGACTACTTCACCATGAGCGCTTACCCACAGTCCGTCCCCGTTTACATCGCAACCACACGCAACCACATCGCCGAAGAACTCCTCCAAGCAGGCGTCGTCATCAAACCCGCCTTCTGCGGACCATGCTTCGGAGCAGGCGACGTACCCGCCAACAACGGACTCTCCATACGACACACCACACGCAACTTCCCCAACCGCGAAGGCAGTAAACCAGGACAAGGACAAATCTCACTCGTCGCACTCATGGACGCGCGCTCCATCGCCGCAACCGCAGCCAACGGAGGCGTCATCACCGCTGCCACCGACGTCGATTACAACGACGACCACAAGCCCTACGACTTCGACGACAACATCTACACCAAACGCGTCTATAACGGATACGGTAAAGCCGACCCAACCGTCGAGCTTCGCTACGGACCCAACATCAAAGACTGGCCCACCATGTATCCTATGCAAGACAACATGCTCCTCCAACTCGCAGCAGTCATCCACGACCCCGTCACCACAACCGACGAACTCATCCCCTCAGGCGAAACATCCTCCTACCGCAGCAACCCCCTCAAACTCTCCGAATTCGCCCTCTCACGCCGCGTACCCGAATACGTAGGCATCAGCAAACGAATCCAGACAGAAGACCTCCAGCGACGCGACGGCAAATGCCCCGCCCACGTAGCTGACGCACTCGCCAAAGTCGGCGCCAAGCCCGAAAACACCTCCTTCGGCTCATGCGTATTCGCCAACAAACCCGGCGACGGCTCCGCACGCGAGCAAGCCGCTTCCTGCCAGAAAGTGCTCGGCGGAGACGCCAACATCTGCTACGAATACGCCACCAAGCGCTACCGCAGCAACTGCATCAACTGGGGTATCGTACCCTTCACCATCGACGCCGACACCCCCTTCGACTACAAACCCGGTGACCTCGTCTTCATCCCAGGCATCCGACAAGCCATCCTCGACGGAAAAGAAGAAATCGATGCCAAAGTCATCACCACCAACGGACTGCGCGACATTCATCTCCGCTTCCAAAACCTCACCCCCGACGAGCGACAAATCCTCGCCGACGGCTGCCTCATGAACTACTACCGCAGACAGTTAGGAGTTACGAGTTAGGAGTTAGGAATTAGGAATTGACCTCGAAGAGGTCAAACAAGGGAAACCCCACGTCACCGGAGCGCCAGCGGAGGTGCCGTGGGGTAGCGCCCCCCCCTCACCATTATTCTGGTCCTCGAAGAGGCCCAACCTAAACTTATTATTCTGCGGAAAGTCTGCGTGAGTCTGCGTGAGTCTGCGTGAGGACAAAAACACCAGGCGTGAAAACATCGTCTGCGGAGGAGTCTGCGTCAGTCTGCGTGAGTCTGCGTGAGGACTTTCCCTAACAAAACAAAAACCAAAACAAATAAAATCTAATTTCTGCGAGTTCTGCGAGTTCTGCGCGCAAAAACACCAGGCGAAGGGAAATCCTACCCAATCCAACCTGGCAATCAAAGTTGAACATTAAAAATCTTACACAATCCTATGAAACAACAAAAAATTAAAATGACCACCCCCATCGTCGAGATGGACGGCGACGAAATGACACGAATCCTCTGGAAGATGATCAAAGACGAACTCATCCTCCCGTTCGTTGACCTCAAAACCGAATACTACGACCTTGGACTCGTTAAACGCGACCAAACCCAAGACAAAATTACCGTCCAAGCAGCAGAAGCCTGCAAACGACTCGGCGTAGGCGTCAAATGCGCCACCATCACCCCCAACGCCAAACGAATGGACGAATACCACCTACACCAAATGTGGAAAAGCCCCAACGGCACCATCCGCTCCATCCTCGACGGCACCGTCTTCCGTACACCCATCGTCATCCCCAGCATCAAACCCGTCGTTAAAAACTGGCAAAAGCCCATCACCATCGCGCGTCACGCCTACGGCGACGTTTACCGTAGCGTAGAGCTCCGAGCCGAAGAAGCCGGAACAGCCAAACTCGTCTTCGACGGCGTTAGCGGCAACCACCAAGAAGTCATCATCCACGAATTCAAAGCACCAGGCGTCATCCAAGGTATGCACAACCTCGACCCCAGCATCCGCTCCTTCGCACACAGCTGCTTCAAATTCGCCCTCGACACCAACCAAGACCTCTGGTTCTCCACCAAAGACACCATCAGCAAAACTTACGACGCCCAATTCCGCAACATCTTCGAAGAAGTCTATCAACAGACCTATCAAGCCCAATTCCAAAAACGCCAACTCCAGTACTTCTACACCCTCATCGACGACGCCGTAGCACGCGTCATCCGAAGCAAAGGAGGATTCATCTGGGCCTGCAAAAACTACGACGGAGACGTCATGAGCGACATGGTCAGCACCGCATTCGGCTCACTCGCCATGATGACCAGCGTACTCGTCAGCCCCGACGGCAAATACGAATACGAAGCCGCCCACGGCACCGTCACACGACACTACTACAAATACCTTAACGGCGAAGAAACCTCCACCAACCCCATCGCAACCATCTTCGCATGGGCCGGAGCGCTCCGCAAACGTGGCGAACTCGACAATATCCCACAGCTCATCAACTTCGGCGACCAACTCCAACAAGCATGCTTCGACACACTCAACGCAGGAACCGTCACCAAAGACCTCGTAGCCCTCATGGAAGGCATCGAAGCACACCAAGTCAACTCCGCCGACTTCATCGCCGCCATACGGGCCAACCTCGAGAAACGACTCGCTTAACCGCAACCTAATAACTAATAAAAAAGAGCGCGCAATAACATACACGCGCTCTTTTTTCGCACTTTTATTTTGAGAGATAGATAAATTTGTGTAAATTTGCGTTTTTCCACCTCAAATCGAAATTAATAACCCTTAAAATAACTACACTATGAACAAAAACAAATTCATCCCCGATTCAGAACTCATCATTAACGACGACGGCAGCATCTTCCACCTCCATCTCAAACCCGAGCAGCTCCGCGATAACATCATCGTCTGCGGCGACCCCGCCCGCGTTACCATGATCGCCTCCTACTTCGACCACAAAGACTACGACGTACAAAGCCGCGAATTCCACGCTATCGGCGGTACCCACAACGGCAAACCCATTATGGCGCTCTCACACGGCATCGGACCCGACAATATCGACATCGTTATGACCGAACTCGACGCACTCGCCAACGTCAACTTCAAAACACGCATGCCCAAAAGCAAACACCGTACCCTCAATATCGTCCGCATCGGCACCTCCGGAGGTATGCAACCCTTCGTGCCCGTAGGCACCAGCGTCATCGCAGCTCGCTCCCTCGGATTCGACGGCGTCCTCAACTACTACGCCGACCGCAACAAAGTCAGCGACCTCGAATTCGAAAAAGCCTTCTGCGACTTCGTTAAATGGAACCCACTCTTCGCCAAACCCTACGTCGTGCCCTCCAACCAAGAACTCATCGACAAAATCAACCGCGACGACATGGTCCTCGGATGCACCATCTCCGCAGTCGGCTTCTACGGACCCCAAGGACGAGAAGTGCGCCTCGAACTCGCTGAACCCGAGCTCAATCACCGCATCGAAGCCTTCGAATACAACGGCGTCAAAATTACCAACTACGAAATGGAAAGCGCCGCCCTCCAAGGCATGGCACTCATGCTCGGACACCGCGCAATGACCGTTTGCTCAATCATCGCCAACCGCGTCGCAACCAAAGCCAACCCCAACTACAAAACCGCCGTCAACGACCTCATCAAAACCGTCATCCAACGCCTAACCGAATAACCGCGTTTCATCAGATTGGGTAAGATTTTTATGTTCGTCCTTGATTGCCAGGTTGGATTGGGTAAGATGTCCTATCTAATTCAATAAACCTAAAATCTTACCCAATCAGATTTACACATCAAAAATCCTACCCAATCCCATGAACCTGAGAATAAATCTTGTGACCTTTACGTCGGTGCTTTCCACCCGCGAAAGCGTCTTTACCGACCATAAACAACTCGTCGAACTGCTCAACGCAAACTACGACGTCAACTACATTTTTCCGGAGGAGCTCTCCCCCACTCTGCAGCTCGGCAACGACCCCACGATGGTGTTTGTCGCCAGCGGCGGCGTGGAAGAAGCCGTCAAAGCCAACATCGACCGACTGCCGAGCTATGTGCTGCTCATTGCCGACGGACTCAAAAACTCCCTAGCTGCCTCGCTCGAGATCCTCTCCTGGATGCGACAAGCCGGACGCAACGGACGCGTGCTGCACGGCGACATCAACTATATCGAGCGCGGCATCGCCGATTACGTCGCTGCCAACACCGCCGCCTGCAAAATCAAAGGCATGCGCGTCGGCGTCATTGGCAAACCCTCCGGATGGCTCATCGCCAGCAACGTCGATTACGACGCCGCCCGCCAACGATGGGGCGTCGAGATGATTGACGTCGCACTCGACGAGGTGCTGAAACGCTACGAGGCGACCCCCGACGAGCCCGCGCTGCCCATAGCCGAAGCATTTATCGCCAATGCTGCCGCAGTGAAAGAGCCGCCAAAAGCCGAGGTCGTCAAAGCCGCAAGACTTTACCTCGCCGTCAAAGGCGTCTGCGAGGAGCACCAACTCAACGCCCTCACGCTGAACTGCTTCGACCTTATTCCCACCACCCGTAGCACCGGCTGCCTGGCGTTGGCGCTGCTCAACCAAAACGGCATCCCCGCAGGCTGCGAAGGCGACGAACAAACACTCCTCACCATGCTCGCGGCGCAAGTGGCAACCGGAGAACCATGCTTTATGGCGAATCCCTCGATGATACTCGACAACGAGCAACGGCGCATCATCTTGGCACACTGCACCATAGCGCCCTCGATGACCGACCGCTACATCATCCGCGACCACTACGAAAGTAGCAGCGGCGTTGCCATCGAAGGTGTCATTGACCCCATGGAGATGACCATCGTCAAATGCGGTGGACAAAAGTTGGATCGTTATTTTATCAGCGAGGCACAATTGACCGCATGCGGCGACAATCCCAATATGTGCCGCACGCAATTTCATCTGCAGCTCAAGGAACCGCTCGACTACTTCCTGCAACGCTCCATCGGAAACCACCACGTCATCGTGCGGGGCAACCATCGCGCCCTGCTCGAAACCCTCCTGCGCACCCTCGGCGCCTCCCCTATCTCCTAGCATTTCCGTGTGATTGGGTAAGATTTTTGATGTGTAAATCTGATTGGGTAGGATATCTTACCCAATCCAACCTGGCAATCAAATGTGAACAAAATAATCCTACCCAATCCTATGAACCAGAGAGAGGATGTCGGGGGCGGAGGAGACGGGCGTGGCGTCGTTGGTGCGAGCCAGCCAAGTGAGTTGTTTTTTGGCGTAAACGCGTGTGTTTTTCTTGATGCGTTCGATGGCTGTGGTTCGGTCCATCTTGCCGTCGAAATAGGCAAACATCTCTTTCATCCCCACCGTGTTGAGTGAGTTGAGCGTTCGCAGATGCTCCACGCTGCGCGCTTCCTCCTCCAGTCCGTCATGCACCATCCGGTCAACCCGCCTGTTGATGCGGTCGTACAGCGTGGCGCGGTCCAATGTCATCGCAAATTTATGGATTTTGAAGTCACGCTGCTTGGATTGTCCCGTCAGCAGCGACGAATATGTCGTGCCAGTTTGTCGGCAGATCTCCAGCGCGTGCATCACGCGGCGCGGGTTCTTTCGGTCGATGACCGCAGCGCAGGCAGGGTCGCGCCGCTCCAATTCTTCCAGCAGTCCCTGCAACCCGACCCGCTCAAAATCGGCAGTCACAGCAGCTCTCACCTCCTCGCTGATGTCCGGTAAGGCATCCATGCCGTTGCAAACCGCATCGACATACATCATCGAACCGCCGCACAGCACCGCATAATCGGAGGTTTTCCACAGTTCGTTTAAGGTGCGCAGCGCATCCTGCTCAAACATCGCCGCGTTGTAATAGCGGTCTAATGGCAGGAACTCCAACAAGTGATGACGCACCAAAGCACGCTGCGCAGCCGAAGGGACAGCGGTGCAAATAGGGATGCCCTGGTAAATCTGCCTGGAATCCGCATTGACGATTTCGCAGCCGAGGGCTTGCGCGACAGCGATGGCGACATCAGTCTTGCCTGATGCCGTCGGACCCGTTATCACTATCAGTTGCTTCTCTCGTGTCATCTTTTGTCTCGCGCAGATTTCAAACCTCACGCAGATTATGCGGATTTTTTTATGTTCAACTTCTTCGAAGTAGCATTGAGGGAGCGTTCTCGTTACCCCACATTCTCCTCGCTCGCAAGCTCGCTGCGGGGAATGCGGGGTTCCGTGAGGCTTCTTCGAAGCAGTTAATCCTCTTCGAGGAATTTCTCTCGCTCTACTTTGCTACTCAATTTTTTTCTCTCGCTCTACTGAGTTCCGAAATGCAGAAATTGGTTGGGGAAGCAAAGTTATAATTTATTGGGGATTGGACGTAAGAAAAACAAAAGTTTTTGTAATTTTGCCGCAAAAGGAAATCAAAAATGGCAACAACAGAGAAAAAATATGACTTTGACCGCGTTGTGCGGTTGGTGCTAACCGTCATAACGGTGATAGGCGGCATCATGATTATCAACTACCTGTCGCCCGTGCTGTGGCCCTTCGTGCTGGGTTTTGTGCTGGCATACATTTTGGAGCCCGTTGTGAAGATGTTCATGCGCGCGATGCGCACCAAGCGTCGCATCGTCCCCGTCGTGTTGACGCTGTTGCTGTTGATTGTCTTTCTCTATCTGATTTTCCGGTATTTGGTTCCGAGCATTGTTGCGGAATTTGCGTCAATGGCAAAAATGCTTGTGCGTTATGCACAGTCTGCGATTGAAATACCGTATATCCCGACAGTGGTTCATGACTTCGTTCGCGAACATTTGGATTTCGACAAATTGTCGGCGATGCTGACCGGCGACCAGTGGCTGAACCTCGCCAAACAAACGCTTACCGGCACATGGTCGTTTGTGGGCGGCACACTGAGCGTCGTGCTGAGCATTGTTTCGTGGCTGTTGGTGCTGCTGTATATGTTTTTCATCATGCTGGATTACGACAAGTTGTCGCACGATCTGAAAGGCGCGATTCCTCACAAATACCGCCGTCAGGCATTGCGCGTGTGCAACGATGTGACCGACACGATGAGCCGCTACTTCCGTGGTCAGGCAATGGTTTCGCTGTGCGTCGGCATCATTTTCGCGATTGAATTTCTCATTATTGGATTGCCGATGGCGGTCGCGTTCGGTCTGTTTATTGGCGTGCTGAACATGGTCCCGTACCTGCAATTAACGTCCATCCCTATTGCAGCGTTCCTGTGCGTGGTGAAATCGGTGGCAACCGACTGCGCTTTTTGGCCGCTGTTTATTTGGGTGATTGTCGCGTACTGTATATGCCAGCTTATCCAAGACCTCGTGTTGATCCCGATTATCATGAAGCAGCAGACCGGTTTGAATCCCGCCATCATCTTCTTGTCGCTGTCGTTGTGGGCGTATGTGCTTGGGTTCATCGGCTTGATTATCGCGCTGCCGCTGACGACGCTCATCATTTCGTACTATAGCGAATACGTTCTTAAACATCCAAATACGCTATTAGCGAAACAGAGAACAAAGAAGAAGAAAAAGAAATAAAGCAAAACCCCGAGGCATCAACCTCGGGGTTTTTCTTTCTCTCGCTCTATCAAGTTCCCTAAATTTCGTGTTTCGTTGGATAGAATTTTTTAAATTTCGTAAGATTAGGTCTGATTTAAAAGATTAGAAACTAAGAGGAAAAAATCTTGACCTAATCCGTATCAAAGTTGAAAAAATCTACCCCAATCAGACCTAATCTTACGAAATATAATATCTTACGAAATAAGATATCTCACGAAACGATTATTCGCCGAGGATGATGGCGATGACGGCATTGACATCGGCGATGTTGATTTCCGCGTCGTCATTCACGTCGCAAACGCCGCTGTAATCCTCCTCGGTGCTATTGCCCAAGATGATCGAAATCAGCGCGTTCACGTCCGCGATATTCACTTCGCCATCGGCATTGACATCGCCAACAGCCACACTGTATTGGTCGGTAATGTCCGCCACAGTGTATTTGTTGGTGGTGGAAGTGATTTCCAAATAGATGTCCTGCGTGATGCCCGTCACGTCAACCGATTGGTGATTGTTGTCGCCTTGGCTGAGCACCACGTTGAGCGAATAATTATCAGTGGGTTTGTTGAACGTGCGATAATAGAATTTGTCGCCCGCAACGGTGGTCGTGTTCGTTACGAGTACGCCAGGCCAAGTGTCATTGATGGCTCCCGTCGCGTCCCACGCGTAGAAATAAACGCTGCTCCAGTTGTTCGGCGCTACGGTCGGATCTTTGAGGTAAACGGTGATGGTAGAGTCGCCCGCAGAGCGGATGCTGTAGGTGCGAGTGATCACGTTCTTCACAACATCGTCAACAAGTACGCCGGCTTTCAGCGTGGTGGTCTTGCTGAAAGTGAAGGTCTTGCTGCCGGTCGCTTGCGAGGACGAAGCCGTTGGCGTGGTGCCATTGGTGGTGTAAACAATCACCGCGTCACTTTGGCTCGCCGTCAGCGTAACTGTCACCGCATCGGTATATGTGCCAGACGGCTTGTCGGTTGAGAGCGTTGGAGAGCCGTCGCCTTGGCAAATTTCCGTAATGGTTTTCGTGCAAGCGCCATCCACATAATAGCCGTGGTTGGTGAACGTCAAATCCGCTGTTTGCGTGCCATTCTCGACAAAAATCACGCCTGTTGGCAGCGTAGAAAGTTCGCCATCGTAAGTCCATTTGTAAATGCGTTTGCCGTCATCGGTTTTTCCCATCAGCGTCATATTTACACCCGGCCACGAGCCGCCCGTGAAGTTCGACGACGAGTTCCATGCCCAGATGGTCACTTTCGTGGCGGAGGTTTCCAAGAAGCAGCTTACTTCCTCGCTGCTGCTCAGACAGGGGTCGTATTCGTCAAGTTCTTCGTCGCCGCCACCGGTTCCGGAGCCTTCGCCATCGTTGCTCGACAGCTCCTCTTGCGTGCCATCGTAGCTCAGCACGGTTCCGGCGTTCGCGGAGGAAGTGTACAGATAGGGTCCATCCTCGCCAATCTTGCCCGGCGCGGGTGTTAAATCGGTGTCAAGCACATATACGCGCAGGTTGCCTTTGCCCGAGCATGCCACTGTCGTGAGCGTATTGTTGGTCACGGTTTGTTTGTCGCCCGTCACGCAGTCGGTGTACGTTCCGTTGAGGATGCCGGTGAAGGTCGCGGCGCCATTCAGCGTTACCAGCACATAGCTGTCGGTGGAGGCATCAGTGTAGCGGCGTTTGAAAGCATAGCCGCCCGAAGACGTGCAGCCGCTTGTGCTGTATTGGCCGCGGCGCAAAGCCGGCACTGCCTGGCGGATGCGGTTCAATCGCTGCAGATGCTTCACCAAGGGATAACTCAGCGTCGCAGCCACATTGCCATTTGCCGTCGAGTAAACGCCGAAGTCGCTTGTCGTCACGACGCCTTTCAAGTAACCGCCATAGTAAGCCCTACCGGAATTCGCCAGCGAGCCGTTGCCCCCCGGGTCGATGGTTTTGCCCGCCCGGAACTCGATTTCGGAGCCGTAGTACAGGCAGGGAATGCCACGGAAGGTGAACATAAAGCTCAAGTTCTCAGCCCATTGGTCGGTTCCGCCATTGAAGCGAACGTTGTCGTTCGGGCCCGGGCAATAGTCGTGGCTATCGACGTAAACCACATTGTAAGTCGCGTCGTTATAGTATTTATCGCCGTTAATCGCCAGGTCCCAGACCGATGCCACATTATTTAAAGAATAATGCACCGGAAAGTCAATCACATTCAGACCCGAAGCCATGCTTACGTCGGGCGTGTGATAGACATTGCCGTTCAGCGTCGCGTTGGTCGAGGTCGGCATTGCCGAAGAGGTCTCTTTGCAGTTATCGGTGTATTGCTGCTGGCACGAGGCAATGTTGTTCAGTGTGCTGAGGTCGGTGCTTTCATAGACCTCCACGCCATCCCAGTACGAGCCGTCGTCGCTCCAGGCATAGTTGGTCGATTCTGCCCATGTGTAGAAATACGGCGAGAGCGCGGGTTGGTTGCGGTAAGTCACCGAGCCCTGATAGCGGGCGCACACCTCGGTAAACAGGAAGAACGGGCAGCCATTCAGACGCTTGCTCGCATACTGTTCGCCCAGTTTCTTGAACGCGGGGATGAACGCTTTGTTGAAGGTAAGGCGCGCGATGTGACCGCCGGTGTCGATGCGGAAACCGTCCACGCCCATTTTGATAAACGTTCCGTAGCAGTCAATCAGGTAATTATAGACGTTCGGGTTCTCGGTATTTAGGTCCACGCAATCGCCTGCGATCTGCGCCCACCACCTGGTGTTGTCGTCCCAGTTGAACTGTCCGAAGTGGTGCCAATAGTTGTGGGTGTCGTGGTTCGAGCCGTCGGTGTTCTTCATCAACTTTAGGCGCGCGTCGTATTGCGAGCCGGCTGCCAGCGAGCTGTAATTGTCGGGCAGCGGACCGCCGTTGCTGGTCGTGTACGGAATCATGCAAGCGTCGATGTCGTATTGGTTCGCCGTCCAGTCGCGCGTAAACTGCTTGCACAGGTTCTCCTCGCCGAAGTTGCCCGTATGGTTTAGCACGACGTCGAGGATGATTTTCAAACCCTTGGCGTGCGCGGCATCAATCAGCGACTGGAAATCCACGTCATCGCTCTCGTAACGATGGTCCACCTTGCTGAAGTTGCGTGCGTGATAGCCGTGGTAATCCAAGCCCGAGGCGTTCTCGACAATCGGTGTAATCCAAATCGCCGTGAATCCCAGCGCTTTGATGTAATCGAGTTTTTCGATCAAGCCCTTGAAATCGCCACGCCAACAGGGGTCGCCGGCATTGGCGCTACCGCCATCCCAGCACTGCACGTTGTTGGAGGGGTCGCCATCGTAGAAGCGCGTTGTGATTACGAGATAAATTGATTCGTCGCGGAAGTCGTTGCGCGTGCCGACGAACTCCGCAAATGCGCTCGATGCAACACACAGCAGCAAGCACAGGGTGATAGACCTTAAAAATTTTTCCATTTTTCTCATAAGTTTCATTGGATTTGCTTCGCACAAGTTCGTTCACGACTCGGCATAGTGCGAGCGAGCTCGCCCATTGCTCTCGCTGCTCCGAAGGCGGGTAAGATTTTTTGTGCGACCTCTTCGAGGTCGGGACACAGAGACGGTTCTTACCCCACGGCATCCTCGCTGGCGCTCGGATGACGTGGGGTTTCCTATGTTTGACCTCTTCGAGGTCA